>Ga0268249_1000367_pt1 | contig 24574 bp, 14 predicted proteins | sample AgamicAtPe_FD_200257 | JGI IMG/M metagenome (GOLD analysis project Ga0268249, IMG submission 200257) | Agave microbial communities from Guanajuato, Mexico - At.P.e (v2) (version 3) | ecosystem: Host-associated > Plants > Phyllosphere > Phylloplane/Leaf | place: Guanajuato, Mexico | collected... | reverse complement strand
AGCTCGGATGCAATCTGCTCATCGGGGGATTCAAATAAACTCAAACTGGCCACCATTTTCCATGAGAATCCAATTCTCGCCCGCTCGATGGACGAGAACGAGACGAGACGAGACGAGACGGGTCGAGTCGAGGCGAGTCGAGTCGAGCTGAGTTGAGGCGAGGCGAGAGACATTAGAGTATACAAATTTAATGCTCGAAATTGGCAACCTTAAAGCGGCCACTCTTTTTGCCAGAGATTCCGCCGACTTTGCGAGCAAGCTGGTGGCAGAAAACTCTCATGACCATCAATCGGATTCTCGCACTCGCTCGGAAACCTTTGAGCCTTTTGGTTTGCTCGCTGCTGCTGCCGCTGCAAGGGAGCCGTTTTGCTCGCTCGCTCGCACCGGCAGCTGCAAGGTGCCAATCTAACAAACGTGAAGCCAACAATCGATGGCCGGACGGAAACTGGGCGGCCTGCTTGTGTGCGAGATTTGTCCATCTTTTGACATTCAAATTGGCGGGCCGAGCGCGCAGAAGCGGCGGCGGCGGCGGCGGCGGCGGCGCCTGCAAGCGGCGGCCACCTAATGGCCACTTGGAGCCCGCTCGGCCGTAATTACCGTCCACCTCTCGGCCGCCCCTTGCCGGGCGGAAGTGGCGCCCGGCCCGCTTGCGGCAGCAAAGGCGGCGGCGGCGGCGGCGGCAGCAGCGGCCGCTCAAAAGGGCCGACCGGCTGAGCTAATATTTGAATATTAATTAGCCCGTATGGCTGGCGGCTGAGGCGAGCTGCCCGCCCTTTGGCCTGAGGTATCAATTTGGCCGCCCATTTTTCGCAGCCAGCGCGCGGCCGTCAATCAAGGCAGAGGCGGGCTCCATTTGCTTGGGCCGCCAGCTCGCCGGGGCTCCTCGGCCGGCCGAGCCCGCCGACCGACCTGCATCTCGGGCGCCCAGAGCTGCCGAGCGAGTTGGCCAGAGCGAAATTATGCAGCCGGCTTGCTGCAACTATAGGCAGGCTGAGCCGGCGCCGCCTTATAGGAGCCGCCAACTGGTTGCTGGCGACACTGCGGCGCACCTGGCCGCCTTTGTGCGGCTCTCTCGCCGCTCGCTCGCTTGGAAATTAATTAAAATTTAAGCATTGAGCGCGGAGGAGACGACAATGCGCCTGCCGGATTGTCTCGCTGGCAATTGTTTTGAATTGGTTGGCAATTGTTGGCTCCGATTGGCCCTCCTTTGCCGCCGCCTCCCGAGTCCAAGTTTGAGCCTGCGTCTTGCCAACGAGATCGGCCGATCTGAGCTCTCAGGTTGGGCGGCCCATTTGGCGCCGCCGCCGCCGCCGCCGCCGCCGCCGCCGCTCCAATTGCGAGCGAGCGGTCTAGATTTCGCAGGCAGATTCTCGGCGGCCAATAAGCTAATGGCTAATTATCCAATCGAGCGGCGCCGGCAAGACCATGAGCAGAGCCCGCAACTGCGCAGCCGCCCGTTTAGCTGGGCGACTCGAAGCAAGAGGAGGCTCGCCGCAGGTGAGTCGCCTCCAATGGAATTGGCGGCTCAGCCTGAGCGCCGAGCGAGGATTCTCGCGCGCGACCAACAAGTTTCACACAAACGCAACCCAAACGGCCTGTTAATTAACAGAAAGCAAGCGGCCAAATCCATTGTCTGCTGGCAGCCAGGCAAGCAAGCAAGCAAAGTCTTAGCCCCGCCAGCGGCACTGGAGGTTGAGGCTCGCTCGCGGCCGCAGCCAGTGCATGTGAACTGCTGGCCCAATCTCTTGTTATTGGAGCCGGCAGGAAGTCGTTGCTTGGCTAATGAGAATGGGCTCATATTGTTGCAACTGAGCCGCCTCAAACTGAGCGCAAATTGAATCATGTTCATTCGTCTCTCTCTCTCTCTCTGTGTGTGTCTTTTCGGCCTTTATTTGCAGCCAATCGAAGGGCAGAATACGCACCATTGGCTTCGGCCGCTCGAGCCTCATAATTGTCAACAGCCGGCCAATGTTGTTTTTCCCATTCATGTAAACAGTGCAGCTATTTTTGGCTTTGCTTGAAAACAGAGGCGGATTGCAGCAATGCGCCAGAGGCCAACTTGTGTGCGGCTTTTGAAGCCGGCGAGCTCGCGCTTTGCGCTGAGATATGAGCGGCCCATATCTCAGCTCCACTGACCGATGGGCACTCAATGGAGCAGAGCGGCCCCAATGGCCAATGTAGTAGGCGGCGGCGGCCCATAATTGCGAGCGCTGGGAAAGGATCGGTGGCCCTTTTAATTAGGAGCATAAGCAGTCGCATTGGCCGGCTCATTGTTGTTCTCTTTCTGTGGTTTCTTCCAAGCCACTAGCCAGCCAGTGGGCAGTTGCATCAAAGTCGCCTTTTCAATCGGCGCCGGCCATTGAATGCGCGGCCGCCGCTTAGTTTGACTAGCTTGGCGCCAAGCCGCCTGTCTTGGCCGCTAGGATGGCTTTCGGGTCGGTTCGAGTTTCAAGCCGGCCAGTGTTGTGGCGGCCTTTGTTGCGCGCGAGGGGTTGTCTAGCGCGGTGGTGGCGCCATCTGGCCGCGCCGCTCTCCCGGGCGCACTCCTCGCGACAACCTTCTCACCAAACTAGGCCCACCTCAAACCTGACCCCCTACCTGCGCACTATGACACAACGTCAGCGCCAATTTGCACTCGCAAGGGGCGCAATCTAGCCGAGTTGGCTGCTTTCCTCGTTGGCCAGCTCGAGATTGGAAACTTTCCCACTAGCCCCACCACCAGCACACCTGCCCATGCGAATTCTAATTGATTTATGCAAACCACGTGCTTGCTCAAAGGTAGTCGACACGCAAAGCTTGCTCGTTGGACAGATGAATCTTGAATATAAAGTGTCATCTCTCGTCCTAACTTAAAGCGCGCATTCAAGTGTATTGAATCTACGAAAAACAACTAAACGTTTGCCAAAACTCGCAAACTAAACTGAAAAGGGATGGTTGCCAGCTATTTACCTTTTAATCGTTCAACTTTGTATACTATTTTGTGCAAATAAGTTGGCTTCTGGCAGCGCTCAAAGGAAGGCAAGGCGAAATGGGAGGCAGTTTGGTCGCGCGCTTTCACTCGCTCAAATCTGAATAGTGTTACCATGATGATGATGATGATGATGGTGGTGCTGGTGGTGATGAAGACGACAGCTTGTGGGCGGGATTGCAATGATAAAATTAATAATGGCGACAACGACCGACCGAGGACTCCACCTCCAGAGAGAGAGAGAGAGAGAGGAAGGGGCCGCAAGGGCGAGACGGCGGCGAGAGGATAGGAAGGGACCAGTTTTGAATGATGAAAGTTGCTGTGATATAAAGTGGAACTAGCTTTCAATACTAGCCTTCAGCAATGCAGAGGCGCCTCATTAGTATTCATAAATCACAATAATAACTCGTATTCAAGTCGCGCCGAGCTTACCTGCGATTGTGTAACCGTGGAGAGCTCGCGCGCGCTCAAGTGTCTCTCTCCTCTCTCCCGAACAAGTTTTTCAATCCCAACTCCACGGGCCTAAATTGCCTCCCACCTGCAATTGAATGAATTAAAAGCCACCTAAGCAAACAAAAACCCGGCTTCAGCAACGGCAAGGCAGACTGTTCGAGTTGATCCGCGAGTGAACACGTACAAGCCGGCTGATGCTAATTAGCGGGCGACCATCTTGATTCATTCATTCAAAATTCAAATTACCCTGGCAACCTGGTGCCGGGATTCACTGGCTAGCGTGTACGCTTTTTGAGCTTTTCCCCCCAAAAGCCAGTCGAATTTTGGGAGTTGCTCAAAAAACAACCCTAGTCGGGAAAAAAGATTTAGCCAGAGTCGAGATTCGAACCGGAGCGCACTGAGGGCCGAGTGCTAGCACAATAATCGTTCCATTTTATTCCATCTTGAAACCAACCAAAAAATGAACAAACTTTGCCTAGGAGGAGAGGAGCTAAACTAAATAACACAAAAGGAGCCAAAGATGGAGAAAGGGAGCCCAATGAGAGGCAAATGAACACGACATCAAATGGACCAAGAGGCGATTGCAATACGAGCGATGGTTCAACATAATTGTTTTCAATAAATCAACAACTGATTTATTTGAGCCCACGAGCGCTTAGAATCCCAAATCGAAGCCGGAAAATTGAGGCCCAAAATTAGGCTGCAAGTGGAGCGGAAGAGTGTCGAGCATAAATCAGGCTGGCGAGCATGTTGATGGAGGCCGATCGATCAGGGAAGGAGGGGAGTAATATGTATTTGTGTGTAATTTTGGCGCGAAAGCGCTAGAATCCAAGCCAAGGCTTGAAAGTAGAGAGCGCTCGACTTGGAGGCGCAAACTGGAAGCAGGTAATCTATTTATCGCGATTGGAGCAAAAGTTTAATTAACTCCTTGCGACTGGAGCTAGCTACTCGGGAGGGCTTCTAATTTGAAAAGTTGAGTTTGCTGGACTTATTAGGCCAGCTGAGTTGAGTTCAGTTTGGATTGAATTTGGTCTCGAGTGTGATAATTCTTGTGCTTGAAAATGTTGCCAAATCTTGCGAGTGTCCCCCAAGCGAGTGGCTAAATCAATTTTGCTTATTGGAGCGCAAACGGTTGGCCGGCTCACCTGGCCCAATTGGCGGCTGACCATTAAAGCGGCCCAAGTTGGCGGCTCCAAGTTTCGTGGGCAGAGTTTGGCCTCAGTTGGCCAAACTCTGCCCACTAAACCAGTCAGTTGGCCTCGCCGCCCCGAGACTAGGCAAGCAACAGAACCCTTGAATTGCAACTCGGCCAGAATCCGCAGCTCGAAGCCCGAAACTCTCCGAAGCCAAGCGCTAACTGGCCAGCGTTCGAATTAAAATGCCCCTCAAGCGGCGCCCAAGTGAAAATATTTAATCTAAATGAATCCAATCCGATCCAATCCAATCGGGATCTAGAGCGCTGGCTAGCTGCGTATAAATACACACGCTAATCAATCATTCAAGCCGCTTCCAGGGAGGCGCAGGGCAGAGCAAAGCCCCGGAGTGGCCGTTTCCATTTCCGCAAACTTGCCGAGCCCCACGCTCGCCTGCGACAACTCGTTTGGGGTTGGCGGGCGAAAGTGTGGTAGCATTTGATATAACATTTAGCCGGACCCAAATAATCAATCTCGTCTTGTCCGCCAAACCTCGTTGGTCCGCATCCAGCTCGAGTTTGGGGGGCCAGCAGTTGGGGTTCAGGCGCTCGAGTGTGGGGGGGGCTTTAAGCCAACGAGCGGCGAGAGATGGACCAAATTTGAATTGTGGAGCTAAACTGATTTAGAATATGTGAAATCACGTCCGCATTTGGAAACAAAACTCCTTGCCATTGCAACACAAATCATATTCGCAATTTCCTCGTTGCCTCTCAATTCATCATACAATCAAGATGAAGATCAATTGAATTGGAGGCGGCGCAGGCCGAGGATGCGAGACACTGGCAAACCTCGCCGCTTGGGCCCCTTGTTTCAGCGCCAGCCGGTGGCGGCCGGCGCTCGGCTAGTGGAGGCGCGAAATTGGAATTAGATTAGATTGCGTCCGTGGTCCAGTTGGCCGGCAGAGGGAGACGGAGGCGCCCATTGATGCCGGCTTGAGCGCGCGTTCAGGCCGGATTTACATGGCGGCCGCGCGTTGGACACAATGTCGCCAATGCCGCCTCTGGGTCGCGCGCCGCCGGAAGCCATCGGGGCGCTCATTCAAATTTATGGCGCTGACTTTGGGCGTTCGGATGAGAAATTAAATTCCTCGCTCGGCGTGAATCATCGGCGGCCCTCCAACTCTCGTTTGGCTGATTATTTAGATTTTAGCAAATTCGCGCCCACCACTCGTCCGCCGGCCCCAAACCTTTGGACACGTCCGCTCAACTCCACGCTGGACGGCCGAGGGTTTTGGGCTCTTCCGCTTTGGATTTGGGGCCAGAGCGGCGGAGGGAGTCAGCGCTGCTAGGCGCCTCTGTTCGAGAGCCGCGCGCCTAGGGTCGCAACCCGCGCGCACTGTCCGCGCAATTCCCCCATTAGATCGGCCAGCGAGGACTCAATCAAGCGCGATAATGAATATTGAAATAAACTTAACGACCGGCCCATTTAGGCATAAATATGATATAATAGAGCTCGAGTGGGCGCTCGCTCGCCGGAAGTCGCGCTCGCCTTGATGAGCCCCGAGCAGCGCGGATAATGATACATCTGTGCTCGTGTTGACCTCCCTCGAAGCTTCCACTGGCCGCTCTCAGAGGGCGCCGCCTGTGCCTCTCTTGTTGACTCGACGCTCGCTCGTACGCCGCTGCCCGGCGCGGAGAGAGAGCAAAGTGTGTTTGCGCTCTCTCTCTCACTCTCAACCTGAACTCCACTGTGCCATCGACTGGCGAGCAGGGCGCCGGGTCAGCTAGCGAGACAACCCGCTTTTCAGGTGACAGTCCATTGATTTGCGCACCCCAAGCCAGCAGTTGGCGTCCGCTTCGATTGTTGACCTAAGCTCTGCGATCAACTCAAACTGAGGGATCGCATTTCGAAATGCCGACACTAGATGGCCAACTTGAGAGGCGTGCACAAAGGCCGCTCTCATCTGGAGGCCTCACTTACGAGCAGCTTGCCCATTTGGCGCCCCAGAGAAGAGGTTCCAATCAATCGGAGGTTCACGTTGAAATGGCACTCGAACTGGGGCTCAACTCTCTATCTCCGGCCATCTCGATTTTGTAATATCGCTTTGGATCGAAGCGTCGCTTTCCCCTTTAACACTTGGCGCCTCTCGCAGCCGACTGGCCCCATGGCTAGTGGGCGCGGATTTCGCCCATCGATACATTGTTTTAATGCTTCCGATTTCGGCCTCCTGCAAACGGAGCTCGCTTTGCGCGCATGTTCGGCTCTCGGACGCTGCGAGTTTGGCAGGTGAGGAGGAAGTGGAGGCGGCGGTGGCGATGAGAGAGGAAGGAGAGAGTGCAAACGGACTTGGATTGAGCTCGAGGGAGCTCTCTGGTCTGCTGGCGCCAGTTGACAGGGTTCAGCTCTGGGCGCAGCTCCCCCTGGCTGGCTGGCTTGCTTTCACGCTCTCGCCCAAAGCGCCAACCAGTGAGCAGCACCCGCCGGCCGCGCGCCCATAAACCAAATCTTTTTTCCCTCTGGCGCCGAGCCGATTACTTAAGAGCATTGGCAGATAGACGCCATTGCCGCCATCGAGCCAAGTTGGCCGCGAGCGCGCTCATGTGAGTTTGCTCGCTTTCCCATCGGAGAGTCAAGGGCTGCGAGCTGGGTGGTCGTCGCGCCCGCCTCCATCCAGGTGAGCCGTGTGGAAGTGCGACTCGGATGGCGGTTGCAGTTTCAGTCCCACTTGTGGCGCGCTGCCGAGCGCTAGCTCTCGTTATCGAGCGACGATCGATGTTTGTTTTATGAACTCCGTCGTCGTACATAAAACGACTACGACGACGACGACGACGACGACACTCATTCCGGTTCCACGCAGGCTCGCCCGGCTCCATGCAGCCGCTGCTTTGGCGGCCACTCTGCCGCTCAGACATTTGCGCCCACTTTAGCGGCGGGCAAGCGCGATTTGTAGGGCCGATAAGCGGGCAAGCTGAGCCTCTTATGCAACCGATGGGCCAGGTGGCTGCTAATTGAACTGCCGGCTGCAACTTTGGACGAGCGACTTGTGACAACTTTTGCGCCAGAAGACTTCAGTTGAGCCGCCGCTCAGCCAGCGAGGGAGGCCGAGCCTCAGCTCCACCGTTTGCTCCCGCGCCACTGACTGCCACTGTGTCGGTGTCGGCGTCTGTGTCTGTGTCTGTGTCTGTATCTGTATCTGTGTCGCAAGGCTAAGGCAACTTGGCAGGCTTACAAATCTGGGCGAAAGTGAGGTTACTCCCTCGCTCGGGCCTTTTTCTTCAAACGGCCCTGGCCGAGCTTGAAGCGAGCCCTCGGCCTATGCGCCAGGCAGGTGGATGCTTCCACAGTCGCCGGCTGCGTCATAGTCGGCTGCGGCGTCATCCTCGCCAGCCTGCGCCTCTTGGGCGACGCAGCCAGATCCGCTGGTCGCCGCCGCCGCCGCCACTCGACTGGCCGTCGCTCGCGGCAAGGAAGTGGGTTTCGCGGGCGGGCTCACGGGGGGGGGCGTGTCCATTTGCATGCGCCGAGCGCCGGCGAGCAACGCTTACGTGCGCCGCCAGCCAGATGGATAGAGTTTTGTGGCGCCGCGAGGGCGCCAGTTAAAACCGATGGCTCGTCGCCATCGAGCGCAATGTTTGCTCGATCTTGATCAACTTGCAGGGCCAACGCGCGCGCACGTATCCAGTTTCGAACTTCAAAATACAAACACTGACACAAACCAACTGGCGAGGTGCGTTGATCTCGAGTGATCGTCCGCTTTTGTTTGCAGTCGTTGGAGTCCGCGTGAATTTAGCGCGTTGAAACCGGTTGAGACAGTTTGAGATCGACGAGTTTGAGCGCCTAGCGTGACCAATTGTAGCGAGCGAGCGAGCGAGCAGCAGGAAGAGAGGAGGAGACAAGTGCGCAAACCGCATCAGTGGCCGGAGGGCAACCTGCTCGCTCTCTCTCTCTCTCGCGGCGGAAATCAACAATTCCGGCTCACACCCTTGAAACTGGGCAGAAGTGAGTTGGATTTGATAGGCGCAAGTGTTTTCATTGTCAAGTGGACTAGACTTGCGCGAGAGGCGGAAACTCAAGCAACAATTGTTTGAGCCACTTGAAGAATTTAACCCACAATCAAACCAACTTGCAAAGTTGGCGGACAGGTGAGAAAAGAAGCAAAGAGAGAGAGAGAGTTTGCGAGAGAAGGCTAAACATCAAAATGGAAGATCAGCGGACAAGATCAGAGTATCTGAGCTACTCGACCAACGAGATTGCCGGCGCTGGTTTGCCGCAAATACAACTCACCAAATTCAAGCCGATCCAGGTGGACGGATGTGGCCGCCAACAGTTGGGCGCAGAGAGGCGCGAGGTGGCGCTCGAGGCTGAGCTAGCAAGCTCAACAAAACCGGCAAACGGCGATTATTGCAAGAGTTTGTCCGCCGACGATTTGCTCAAGGAAATTGGCCCAAATTTAGGCGACAGAAAATGGCCTTGGTCAACTTTGGGCCGAAGTGTAAAGCTCGACAGCTCCTTCACTCTAAACTCGGCACCACATTTGGAACCGGCAAATGCCGAGTTACGTGAGCCATTTCAGATAGTCTGGCGGAAGCTTGCCTTTGAGGTAGAGCCTAGCTCCTACGACAAGCTCATCGAGCGCACCTCGAACAGTCTCAGGTTTCTTTGGCGACTTGTCGCTAGGAATCCCGAGAGCAACTCCAGTTTCGATCAGTCGCTCTCAGATTTGAACTCGAGTAAGGATTGCGCCAGCCTGGCAGTTGGAAGACACAGGCGGGTAATATTTGAGAACCTGAATGGTTACATAAAATCGGGCGAAATTTCGGGCATTTTGGGCCCCTCAGGTGCGGGCAAAACCTCGCTCCTGAACGCGATCTGTGGACTTGGCGACAATTACAAGGGTTCAGTTCAGTTGGTTGGTGGCGGAAAGAGGAGGATGCGAATGTCGATTATTCCGCAAAAGGATTATTTGATGGAAAACTTGACTGTTCGCGAGAATCTCCAATACTCGAGCATGATTTTGAACTCGAATCCAGATTTTGACCATGAGAGTAACATTGTGCGCGTGGTTAAAATGTTAAACTTACAAAACTGCTTCGAATCGAGCGTTGCAAACATATCAGGCGGCGAATATAAGCGCGTATCAATTGCTCAAGAGCTCCTGAAACAACCAGACATATTGATCTTGGACGAGCCAACCTCGGGCTTGGATTCAATGAACTGCAAGAACCTCATAAAATCGTTGCGCCAACTTATCGAGGCCTCACGAGAGGGAGCCATAAACCCAATTGCAATCATCATGACCATCCATCAGCCCGACGTTGAGGTGTTCAATATGTTTGACCACGTCTACTGTATGGCCAAAATGGGCAGGGTCATCTTTGACGGCTGCCCTAGCGAATGCGTGGAGCACATCAAGAAAGAGGCCGGCATTCTGGATGAAAAGTTGGAGCTTAATGGCGACAACTTCCGCTCTGTTAGTCCAGCCAACCTCTTGATTGAGATAGCCTCAGGTGACATATATGGACAGGAGCCCATTGAACTTTTGGCGCGCGTTCAGCTGAAACAATTCGAGCAGAGGAGCGCAGGCTTTGTGGCACCATCGGCGAACCACCTCCATTATCAACTAACGGCAAACAAGAGTTTCGACAGCCTATCATCGCTCGAAAATGGTTACAAGAGCAAGTCGTTGGTGCTCTTTCAAGGCAAGGATTGCAGCCCACTAGGTGGCAGTGAAACTTCAAGCAATACCTCCAAGATCAGCTGCGGCCAGTTGGTGCGCGACAAGCGTCTAATTTCTAAAAAATCCCACGCCGGCTTATTCTGGTACCACACCGGCTTGCTCGCTCGACGAGCCTTCACCTCAACAATTAGGGATCCGCTTCTTACCATGATATCCCTCGTGTTCCACCTCACAATTCCCTTTGTTATGTGGACAGTCTACTCACAAAACATTGGAAAAGCAAAGGCCTGTCCAATACTCCAGCGCGACATGGACATTGTGTCGCTAACTAGCAACAAGACTATGAGCAAGCTCGAGTTTATGCAAGAGGAGATTAATACGGCCCTTGAGTGCTCAACCATGTTCTTTCTAACCACCTATGCCTTTAGCATGTGCTCACTGTGCGTAGCATCGCTTGCCTTCCCTCTCAGTATGCATGTACTACTCAAAGAGGTCCGCAATGGTTGGTACAGTTTATCCTCCTTTGTGTTGGCCAAAACAATCGCAAACTTTCCATTCGAGGTGATTTTTCCAGTGATAAGCCTCGTGATGATATATGTGATGCTCGATATGCCTAGCTCATACTTAGAATGGCGCCTATGGACAATCGCCCTCGTAATGGCGCTCACCTCAATGATTTCGCATACATTAGGCCTAATATCTGGCGCCTTATGCATGAATAGCGTTCAAACAGCAGTCTTTCTGGCCATTGCCTCCTCCCTACCAATGACCTTGCTGAGCGGATTCACAGCAAGAATCAAACAAATGCCGCACCTGTTACAAAAGCTTAGCTGGCTCTCCCTTTATCGATATTCAAGCGATTCCATCAACATCGTTAGATTTGGTTACGGAATCTGTCCTTGCGACGAGAAGACGAACGAGTATCTCAGCACAAGAGCGCCCATTTTTGGTGATGTTCCAGCGCAAATGAAGCCGCTGTTTACCTTCTACTTGACGAGTATGGCCAAAGAGCCCGCAGCAACACCTGACGCCAATGAACTCGCGAGCAGTTCGCAAACAGATATGGTTAATGCATCGCTTGCTCTCGTCAACGCAACTAATCAAGCCATCAAAAATACAATTCCCGGTGTCAATGATGATCTAGCTTTGACCACAATCGAGCGTAACGAGTTACTGAACAAGATTGAATCGAATGAAATCGATCTGTTTGGGCGCGTCGCTGACTTGTTGGCTAGATCCTTCTCATACGGAAAGGAAATTGATAACTGTAGCGCAGTTAGATCACAACTACTAGTTGGAGGTGGAATGCCTGAGGACACCTACTTGCCATACCTTCTGCTGGGGATGTTTTTGCTGCTCTCTGTAGTTAAATTAGGCCTCTTTGCGGTTGTAAGATTCAAAATTGGCAGCCTGATATAGGGTCGCCGTTCAAGCTTCCAGAAAAGCCCAGACGTAAGCTTGCTCTGGACAGTTAGCCTCTGATTGATTTTGTTTCTCAGTCATTTAAGTGAGAAATAGACTTGTAATGTCTCCCAAAATTGAATAAAGTCCCGACAAAGTCATGTCATATGTCGCCTCTAGTTCTAGCAAGTTGTAGAATGCAATATTTCAACTTTTTAACAGATCCTGCATGAAGCTAAGAACAAACGCTCCCGAACGATCATGTAGGCGTCGCATTGACTCGGCTTTCGAATCGTTTCCTGGTTTATATTGTCGGTATATTTAATGCGCTACCTGGGGAGTGATAGCCCGATACAGGTAGTTTGAATGCGATTCCAGAGAATGATCGCGAGTGAGCAAATTAAAATTCGGTAGTGTTCGTCATTGCTTCGGCTTGGAGGGGATTGCCTGTGAACGTTTGAGGCGATCCATCACCGCGAAACGCATTCCAGTTCTGAGGCAGCATCGTTAATACACAACAGCATGCATGCTTGGAATGCATTTCGAGAGCCTTATTTATTTTTGTCGTGAGCAAAGGTAAAAGTGAGCTTGGACGCATCTCCGCATGTCGTGCTAAAACTGATCTTTAATGGCAGATAATCATATCGGGTAGGTGCGCTTGCGGCGTCTTGGCTGCCGTTAGAATTGATGCCAGCCATCATATCAAGAACACTTGATATGCCTCGGCCACATTTTATGTCACAGAGGAATAAGAAACGATACAACTATATTCCACCTCCGAGCAGTGGAGCTCATGTCATTCTGGTTTGCATGTTCAAGGCCGAACAGAACGAACTCATCAAGAATCTTACAAAACAACAGGTGTTAGACTATTGTACTAGATTCTCACAATCAGGTCTCAAAGACAATTCGAAAATATGGGCATCCATGAAAGGCTTGTTGGACAAGTCATTGGTTGGTCGACATATTGCAAGGGATCCTCTATATTTTCTGCTGGACGAAGGCAGGGATCTGGCACAAAAGTTACTGGCTCTAGCCGAGGGTGTAGAGGTGGTTGATTCGCAGGATGAGGCAACTCGTGACGCTCAAATCCTGCCATCGTCTCAACCCAGCGGATTAGCGGCGCACAATTGGAACGATGCAGATTCTATATTCGAACTCGAGGCTGGTTCATACGAGATTGTCCTAGTCATTGACCAAAGAGAGAAAATCGATATTGTTAGCCTCGATGGCCCTATGAAGATAGAAAACCGAACTCTTGCTTGTGGCGACTTCATTTGGGTTGCACGGCCAAAGGATATAAGCCCCTCAGATCGAACTAGAGATCTAGTTTTAGACTATGTTATCGAACGAAAGCGTTTGGACGACCTGGCGTCTAGCATTTTCGACGGTAGATTTGAGCAGCAGAAACTCAGACTACTTAACTCGGGTGTCAGGCGACCAGTCTACCTCATCGAGGACATAGGGGCACTCCGAGCTAGTAACATCACATCGTCCGGCCTCGCGCAAGCTGTTGTTAACATACTCACCCACGATGGCATTGGTGTAGAGAAGGTCAAAAATTCTGCCCACGCAAACGATTACCTGACGAGTATGACTAAATGTTTAGAGAAACTGTATTCAAATATGAAACTGATCTCATGTAGCCAAGAGAGGCTCAAAAGTGGAGCTGCCAGCAAAAATGAATTCATGACTTTTTCTGAATTCCAAACAAAGGGCGCAAAAATAACTAACTGGACAGTTAGAGAAATGTTTGCCAAGCATCTAATACAGATTACGGGAATGTCTGATAGACGGGTAGCGGTTATAATAAAGGAATATCCAACGCTCTCAGCTCTCATGGATGCTTACAAGGATTGCAATAGTGAGAAAGAGAAGGAGATGTTACTGGCAAAGCTCAAGATTCCGGATTCAAATAGAACCATCGGCCCAGCAATCAGCAAGAGGGTATATGCCTGCTACGCAATGCCTCCAGGCATATCTGTGTCAGATGAGAATGACGAATTGTAAGTCTGATTCCCGATTTCGCCAAACGCGAGCGGCAATTTGAGGCCTCCTCCCGGTAGAATTAGAATGCAATTTTGAAAACTTGTTCAAAACTTGATATAAATAAATGTTTATTGATGAGAGTCATACCCTTGGGTGTTTGAGCGCAGTTCGAGGATTTGAATGACTAGAGTTTCTATCGTTAAAGTTGCTTGGTCATCAAGTTGATTTGGCATTTGTTTTGAAGTTTTCCTCGATATCTGCTATTGGGATGATGACATTGCCTGAATCCAGGGCTACCTTTTTCTCCTCACCAAAATGGTTTAGTTTGTCGTTGGTGATGGCTAAATTCAATCCATAAAGAACCTTGTGGTCTTGGATGTACCCGTCGGAATCCATGATTGTCAGTCGCTTGTGAGGATTGTTCATTTGAAGGACGTAGATTAAAACTCCGGCGAACATTGACATGGCACCAGCAATGAAGGTTGTTACATAGGTGTGTCCAAAGGCGAACTCTACAAGTCCAGTTCCAAGCTGGAAGGTGAAGCTTCTTGGTGATTGGATGAGGATGGTGTAGATTGACACTGAGAACATCATAAGTGCTCCAGTGATCTGTAGTAGATGGGCCGTGTAGACTGGGACAGCGCACATCATGATGGCCGTGAGACACCAAGACACTAGTGACAGGTAGAGTGCCAAAGTGCTATAGTAGCCCGCTTGGCGTAGTTGGCGGGTCCAATTGAATCCCTCCGAGTCTTGGCTGAGGAACTCGGTCACCGTTAGGATGGGATAAGGCAAACCCTTTCTGAGCGCCTCAATGTGTTCGTGCAACATCCTTTCGGGTTGATCCCAGTGAAATCGTTCGTTGTAATCGACGGGCCTGGCTGTGATCGCCTCTTGACTGTCTGATTTAGATTTAGAAAGTTGACCGAGAAGTGTCACATTGGCCGACGAGAGTCCAATATTGACCTCCAGTTTCCCGGATACAGTGTCTTTTGTTAGAGAACTATAAGGGACGCCGTTTATTTGAATGCTACCCGTAAGCCAGTGTGTCCCATCAATGGCAAGCAGAATTGAGGCGCCAACGGTTAGTAGGGTCAGCAGTCCGAAGAGGCTTATGATTTTGGTCTTGCGAACTCCGGGTAAGATGAAAACTAGCGCAAGAATAAGCGCCGCGAATACGATGTACACAATGGTGCTGCTGAATTCAAGCATGACAGGCATCCGGTTGTCCGACATGAAGATTGTTGGCTCGGCGCTTCCGTCGAAGGCATCAGGGGTACCGGTAATGCTCGCTTGAGTTAGATTCTTCGAGATTTCCTCGCTATGGACTCGGCCAACTATTGGCTCTGTGTGGGTGATGTGCATCTTGATCGATTCAATTTAGGTTTCCTCTATCAGGTTTGTCAGCTGGGTTTGTGTTCTCTTTGTCAGACTTTTTATCGAGACACTTTTCTCCTATGAGTTGGCTCTTTCGAATGCGGCCAACTTTCGTGCCGGCAAATCTTAAATATGAATCCATTTTGCCAACTCACAGAAAAGTTTGAAAGTTCCGATTGTATAATCGGATTCGCAATTGCGTCAGTTGGTCTCATAGGCGCGCAGGTTGCCCGGTTCGAGCGGCAGCATTGAGTAAGCTTACAGCAGCCACACTGGTGGGCTGTGGCCTAGAAAATTGCTGACTTGCCGGCAAGGCTCTAAGGAGTCGACTTGCGAGAAACGAACCACCGCAGCCGACTTCCGCGAGAGCTTAACGCTCTAACTTGCGCACTCCTTCCTGCCACTCGCTAACGGTTCAATCTGTGCCAGCGGATCAAGGAGCCGAAGAAAACGAGTACAACTCTTTACTCCCCCTTCTTCCGCATCGCCTTCAACCTGCATCAGATCTTCGAACCCACCTCTTAAGAGTGCTACCTTTGGGAGCAAGTGAGTTAGGACCGTTTAAAGCAAAACGCGCTCCAAGATCAACAGGCTCCAGTGGTCTTACTCGATTCCAACAACGACGCCTACCAGGTAGACGAATGACGCCAATGGAGGCAATTCGAGAGCGCAACACCATGATTGATTCATAAGTCCCTTAGCAAGACTAACTGAATTATAATACTTGAGATGAACTTGGCTGCGTTGGAGGGATGCTTGAAACGCGCAAACAGGACAGCTTTTACCATTGACGTCTGTAGGCAAGCTTCGGGCTGATTTCGACTATTGATTTGCCAAGAAAATCAGGTAGCAACAGCAACAACCCAAATCAAACAACGGTTTCTCCGAAGAATGTTTCCTTCAAGATTAAGCGAACGGATAACAGTCCGGGTCAGGCAAAAACGTGCGTCATTGAACTCGACTCGGAAGTCATTGACGCAAGATGTGTGATGTCCCTCCTATTTATGAAATACAGCTGAGCTAATGTTCAATCTTTGCTTTAACGGGCTCGAGGGTCCAAGAGTGAATACAACAGAGGGGAGAAATTGATTCATGTCAGGAGGATAGCTCGATCTGCTCATGGTCAGCACACCAGAGAATCAATCTTATTGGAATGCAGTTTTTCCGGAAACTGGAGCCAATTTATTAACATTACTATCATGATGTAACAAAAAATTATGATAACGAGATATAATATTCAATTTTCTGAGCTAGTGGCTACTTTGGGTGTGAGTAGAGATAGCTTGTGAGGGATCAACGAGATGAAGATTCACTGAGCTCAGGTGCTTGAAATCACTTGTCTAGCACCTGAATTTGTGGTACGGAAGTTTAGGTGGTCTAATGGGATGTGCTTGCTGGCCGGAAATAAATTTGAGTATATGACTTTTTGATCAAATTTGGGTCACATCCAACCGATTCATGGACGTTTAGAGCCGGGAGGTGGCGGCAACAAGAACGGTTTGAGTGGTTCCGTGGAGTTAGTTTCACTTGCACGCTGAGGTCGCGTTCTAGTTTGGCCAGTATTCTGCCTTAAGCCACCAATGTTTAGGTTCACTCTGATGCCACCTTTCAGAGATAAATCCATCTTTGGTCGATCTTTTTCCTCTTCGTTTGCCTTTGCAGCATTATCTTGGGTGGTGAAATGATCTTGAAGCGCGACACTGAGATCAAACGAGTCTGCACCGTCGGCGAACCCGATCCCAATCAAAGCAGATCTTCCTGTATCGCTTACAACTTTAACAACAAAATATCTTCTAGAATCAACAACTGGTTGAACCTGAGGGCCTGGATATGCTAAAACGGGTGCTTGACAATAGAGTTGGCCAGTAGTTATATCCTCGATTCGGAGGAAACAACCGCTGCCTTTTGAGATCAATCTAAGTCGACCAGTCCAATCTGGCTGGGCGAGATTCCAGTCAGCAGCCCGGAATCCTCGCGATGCCGACATAAGTGGCGGAATTTTGTATACATAAACTGTCGGTTTAACTAGTAATACTCTTTCGTAATCTTCTAATTCTGAGCTCATAATTGTGTGTCGTGTCTCTGACTGCCTAGCTGACCAATAATTTTGATTAAAGGATGTGAGTAATAATCTTTCTCTACGCTGAGCTCAGCTTCGAAAAAACATTAGTTCTGGCATTCTAGGATAATTGTTTTTCAGTTTTGAGTCCAGGTTTATCAATTGATTCTCTGATAATCTAGTGCATTTTGTTGAGTCTCGTCTACGATCGCCAACAAAACTGGATCGGATTTGGTTTGCGCAGAGAATCTGTAGAATCCGCGCTCACCAGCTGACATTCGTTGCGATTTAGAATAAACATCGTAGGCCAGGTGGGTCATTGCCCATATTGTTACGCCAATGCCCTAGCAAAGCTGCAACGCATGCGAACCATGCGGCCTATTATACGTCGAGTTGATATTTTCTATTTGGTCTAATTCAATACAAAGGCAACATTTTGCTAATCAATGCTACCCACTCAATATTATCTGAAAATGTTTCTCAGAACAATAAGCCATACAAGAGGGCTGATGGCGAGGACTCATGCTACACAGGGGCCAGATCTTGTGGGGTCCCAAGTCAGATGGCTCTCACACTCTAATGCCCTTTTTAGAGTCATTGGACCTGCAGATCCCGTTGCCGGCTTCCCCCCAAAGAGGAAAAATTTTAAGGAGAGTCTATTACCAGAGTCGTGGCAAAAATTAATCCAGCGATACCCAGAGTTCCTTCCACATCCAATTTCAAATGCCCCTATTTTGTTGTGGCGCTCAATTGATGATATGCTTGCAAGACGTACTGTGATTGATATACCTGAATTCTATGTCGGATCCATACTTGCAGTCACAGTTAGCGACAAATATTCTGAGACTAAGAAAAGTCGCTTCGTGGGTATTTGCATCAATAGAACTGGTCAGCTACATTTTGCATGTTTCACGTTGAGAAACGTAATCGATGGAATGGGTGTTGAAATTCGCTATGACCTATATAACCCCTTAATCTTGAGCATCGAGTGCCTAAAATTGGAAAAACGTCTCGACGATACTCTAATATATCTACGCGATGCGCTGCCAGAGTATTCTACTGTTCCTGAGGATATGCAAGCGGTGATTCATGAGCCAGGGGCAGAAGTGCCAATCAACAAAACTCTCGTCAAAATGAAGGAATTCCCCTGGTCCAGACGGTGGGAACGTTATCTCTTTAAGGGTGTGGAGAAGTTTGAAAATGTACCTCAATGGTTTGGTGAAAAGGTTAAAGCTGTTGAGGACAATCCAATTTATAGCTATGATCTCATGATGGAGTACAGACAGCATTGCACCGAAGAGATGATGTACAATATATGCAAGCGGTTGATGGAGCACGAAAAGAACGTTGTTGAGGTTAGGAGAGAGGCAATGGCGAAAAAGTTTATCAGTGTTGCCAAAAATTCAGCGCAAAAAACTCTCTAGTTGGACCAACTTCAGGTATCGCACCTTAAAGTGCAGAAAGCTGTTTATTGATAGCCTCAACAATGCAAATTATTGTGTCCCCCCTTGGCACGTTGCTTCATGGAGACAATAGTCGATAGATTCACCAGATGACACATCATCACCAAGAACTGGACTATAAATTTGCCTTAATCATTCATCTAAACAGATGGTTTTGACTAAACGTTCGCAAACGAGATACGGATCGCAGTTAGAGGCCGGCCTCCTATCCTCTAGGTAACCGTAACCGTCTTTGTTCACTTGAGCAGGTATACGAATGCTAACATTACGCTTTGCAACGCCAGATGAGAACACATCAATGCTAGCAGTCTCGTGTCGACCAGTTAGGCGGCGAGCATTGTCGACACCACCACGAGGATCGTAGGCCTCAATATGCTCGCGATGCTTCTTCGATAGCTTTTCGATGGCTGCATGGATGGCCTCCAATCCAGCCTTCTTGTCCCTTGTGGACTTGGAGGAGAAATTGGTATGAGCTCCGGCGCCATTCCAGTCGCCTGGAATAATCTTGGGATCTAGCGAGACGCCGACGTTGAATTCGGATGCGATTCTGTACAGAATATAGCGCGACATCCACATGTGATCGCCGATATCGATCCCTTTACACGGACCTATCTGGTACTCCCACTGTGACGGCATGACCTCGGCGTTGATGCCACAAATCTTGATACCAGCATGTAAACAAGCCTTCAAATGAGCAACAACAACTGCCCGCCCGAACACCTTGCCTGGCTCGGAACCGCAGTAGAAGGGTCCCTGGGGTCCAGGGGTTCCGTCACCAGATGGCCAACCAAGAGGTCGTCCATTTGTCAAGTCCATCAATGAGTATTCTTGCTCGATACCAAACCAGGGCTCGTGGTCGGCCGCGCGGCTCATAACTTCGGCGCAGCTGTTGCGCGAGTTTGAAGCGATTGGAGTCCGATCAAAAAGCATAGTCTCGCATAATATTAGTCGGTTGTCTCCACCTAAAAACGGATCCATGAACATGGCCACTGGTTTTAGATAGATATCGGTGTTGCTTTCGTGCGCTTGGCCAGTAGAGGAGCCGTCAAAGTTCCATTCTGGTATATCTTTGATAGTCTCTGGTGCCTTGGCTACAACTCGCGTCTTTGAGCGTAACTTCTCCTTTGTGCCATCAATCCAAACATATTCTAAGCAAACGACGCCTTTCGGTTGTTCGCAACTCTCAAGATAGTGTTTCTGTAAGTGAAATTGTTGGCAATAGTCAGAGTTGTTGGTCGCCATTTTGCACTCATGTGATGTTGATCCGATGGCCGCCAATGCAAGTGTGTTGGCCCTGAATCAAGCGTCTGCAAACGTAATTAAAATTTTCTGCCGACTTATCTCGCTCGTCTCGCCCTCTATAGCAGCTCTGACACCGACAAATGTGTTTCCCTGAAGCCAATCAGTGGTTTGATGGTCTTGCTTGACGACCAAACATAGTGTTGGCCCCAACAACAAGATTTGAATCCCCTATTTTGGTAAAAGTTACGTTCGTCGGCGCGGTATACACTTTTGTGGATCTGATTTTATTTGTTTGATCGTTGTTCATTTCACTCTATTTGATATCTATCAGCCTATGTAATGCCAGTGCACTGATTCAAGTTTCCTCTTTGCCTAGACAAAGACAGGAACTGAGTTAAGATTGAGCTTGCCTGATAGCCAGTTAGTTTAGACTATGACTGGAGCGCGTAACAATAACAGTTATTAGCTGTCGACCAGTCGCCATAGGGCTGGTTGTTTTCGCTCTAGATTGATCAGATTTGTAAGCGACGATAGTAGATCTAAGTCTAGGTGGCTTAGATTCTCTCATTGATAATGCGAAGCGGCCAACGCGAATACACTCCAGCTCTCCTACTCCAGTTTTGTTTATTCATTCAATTATACACAAAACTCCCCTCTCTCTGCCTTTCCTGCTCCAAATCGTCACAAATTGAGTGGTGCCAAGCGACTTGCTCACTTGATCGGCAGCCAGAAAAACCATCGACATCTATCAAAACAAAACTAACTGACTGCTATTGCAACACTTCCACTTGAAACCTTCGCACGAGAGTCTTGAGTCTTGTCTTTGGAGTTGAGGCTGCAGATATTAGCGAATGGACGAGGGAACTCTATTTATGAGCACGACGGAATAGGTTGCGTCCGCGACCTGAAACTTGGCCTCTTTCTGGACGAAGGTGACAGCGAGAGGTTTTCTGCGCCATTGTTGTTGTTGTTTTCATTTTCTTCTTCGCAGCGCCGAAAGCGCTGAGAGGCGAGAGAGAGAGAGAGACGAGGCATAGCGGCACCAGCGTGCAGTTTGGGCCGGGCGTCCACTCGCAGTTTGCCTCCTCTGAGTCACAGTTGCGAGACGAAAGCCCCAAACGAAATTTGTCCCGTTTGGAACTCTAGCGCTGCACCTAGCGGCCGGCTTGACACCAAACTCGGACGGCCCGCGGATCTGGAGGCCACACAACAGCTGCACTCTCGCCACTCTTTTGTCTCAGGAATGGCCAACACGCGCTCACGATAAGGACGGAAGGGGAATGGAAGGCTCGTTGCGTCACAGTGGGCGCCCATCGTGGGGGTCCCTTGCATTGCGTGAGAATTTGCGCATTGGCTCGAGCGAGTTCAAATGAGTAGGCGAAATTGTCGTCTCTATCTGAGGTGGAGTCGGTGGGTGGGTCTCATTTTATTTTACTACCAGCGATTGGTGGCTTACTCAATGGTGCGTCGCGTCAACCCTTCGCCAGGACGGTTGCTTGGAGGCGCCAGGCGCGACTTGCTTGCGGCCGGCCTGTCGCTCATGGAGACAATGAGAATTCGGATGAATTTGGAGGCAACTAGCTCCTTGGGCCACCTGAAATTAGCCTGGGCTCCCTGCTGGGATCAGTCAGTCAGCGGGGCTGGCAAGCTAACCTGCGATGAACAAGCCGCCCAGCTAGTCTGGCGGAAAGTTTCCCGCTTCCAAGCTGCCTCCGTTTCTCGTGCTAGTTTCTGTTGCGGTCATCCGTTGTGCTAACCTAGCTTTGGCTTTACAGCGATCAACAGGTTTTGTTCTAACGTGCAAAGAGTTGGTTTACATATCCAAGTCCGAGGGAACAGATATGAGTGATATCGGAATTGCAATGGCCGCGCTCGTACTTTTTCCCTCTCGAGCGCGTAACTTGGCGGTGGATCTGGATGAACGGATCGCCCAAAACTTGAGTAGCTCTCAACTCGCTCGGGATGGCCACCAATGGCCGGCTTCGCCTGGCAGCTAGAGTTCACGGTGGCTGGCTTGCTGGCGCCCGGAGTGTTAGCGCCGGGAAAAGTTGGAGCACTGCTTGCGCGCATACAAACAGCAGAGGTGTCCATGAGGAGAAGCAGGAGGTGGAATCGAGAGCAAAGTTGGCCACCAATTTGCCCACAATAACCTGAGTTTGGGCTGGTTGAACCTCGTTTAGCTCAGGCACTAGCTTGCATTGGTAGAAGCCGCTGTCCGCGCTCGTGGCGCCATCTACCGTGAGCGCGCTCTCCAAAACGCTCGAATTCTCTCTCCGTTCAACTTTGATGCCTCCGCGCGGATTGTTGTACTCGAGGCTTACGTTATCCTTGTACCAGTAGATGTAGTGTTGCCAGTTCAAGCGGCCGGATCCGCTTGCAAGCGCAACATCCTCCTCCTGATTCCGCGAGCTGAACTCAACTCTGCAGGTCAACCTGATTGGCTGCTCCTCCTCCACTTGCAGCAGGGGCGATTCAACAATATCAATGCTAGCGGCAATAACGTGCAAATAGAGCGACACGCTGGCCGCCTTTGGTTCCGAGTTAACCTGGCACTCGTAGGCGCCTTCATCATTCTCGTTGACGCGCTCAATTTCGAGCACCCAATCCTGGCTGCCGGCAACGTGCGACGGCTTGAACCTGTCGTCGCTTGTATAGGTGAACTCGCCGCTCGTGAGTATTCTCATGTTTCGCACCCACGACACTTGCAAGCTTTGCTGCTGCTGCTGCTGCTGCTGTTGCTGCTGGATGGCTCTGAGTCGGCAAACTAAGTAGGCAGTGTTGCCCTCGTGCGCATAAATCTCGACTGGAACACTGTTGTCCAGGTAGAGCTTGTTCACGTAATCTAGCTGCGAGCTGCTCGTTGCCGCCGTCGAGGCCTCCTTTTGCGGCCGCTCCCCTTGGCGCGCGAGCTTGGCCCTGTTTGGCGGCCAGCGAGCCTCGGCGGGCGAGGCGAGCGGCTCCGTCTGGCCGCCGCCACCGCCAGCGAGCTCGCCAACCTTTGCCCTCGGTCGGCTGGACCTGGCTTGGCGGCCGGCGTAATTGAGTGGCCGCCGAGGGGCCAGCCTGATTGAGTGGCCAGCGGGAGGCAGTGGGCTTGGTTTTGTACCTGGAAGGAGGGGCGGCATTGTTAGCCTTGAGGGCGAATGTTTTAATCGAGCGGCAAGGCGGCGAAGACAAATATGTCGACTGTCGGCAGTGGAGGTGGAAGTGGAGCCCTCCAGTTGGCCCTCTAGTGTCGCCTTGTTGACCTAAGCGCTCCTCTCCGCCTCCACTTGAATGGTTTCCGCTCAAGTTGGCCTGACAAGAGACAGGCCGGCGAGCGAGTTGGCCAGCCGGCCAGCCAGCGCCGAGCTCACGTGGCGCCGGCCAAGCAAACAGGAAGTGTCCGAGCGGCGGCTCCGAGTTTGTTGGCGGCGCGAGTTGGCCAGCGAGAAGGAGATCGGCGGGGCGGAAAGAGATAGGCGCCCTCCGCGCCGCCTCGCTCGCTGGCTCCTTGGGCCGGCGGCGAAGGCTGAGGCAAACTAATAGTTTTCCAACTAATAGCTCGGCCGGATGGAGGGCGCTGACCGGATTTGTTTGTTCTCGGCGAGATTGCGGCGCTCAGTTTTGGCTTTAAAGTTAACGTGGCCGGGCGGCGGCGACCCTTGCCGTTGCTGTTGGGGCCCAAAGTTAACTAAGAAAAATGGACAGCAACATTGGAGGCGAGCGGCGAGGTTAGGGGCCAATGCAATGTTTTCATTCTGCTGATCTGCGCCCGCCAAGTTTGTCGGCCGGCGGAGTGGCAATAAAATTTGATGGGCCTCGCGTGTCCATTGTGTGTTGTGTTTTACCGTTGAGTCTCGAGGGCCGGACAGCGCGAGTCTGGCTCACGTTGAAGAGGATCCCAATTCAGGCCGCAACTCGCTTAATTGGCGGCCCAAGGCGCATCGCCGCCCGATTTGCGCCGCCCTCCAGTGGCGCACTTCCGCCGCCGCCGCCGCTGCCGCCGCCTCCAAGTCGGGCGGATGCGAGCAGAGGGGGGCAGGCGCCTGCACCTGGCGAGCTGCTTCCATTTTCCTCAAAACTAATGGACTTTGCGAGGCTCGCGGGCCACTTGACAGGCATGGCCGACGGGCCAAATGAAATGGAACTAGAAGTAAATAAATGCGCCTACAACAATCTTTGCATGGCCAATACATATCATTATCGGTGGCCCTGCAATTCAAGCATTGCAGGTGCACACATTGCACCTTTCAATTCGGGCCATCGCGTGCTCGGCCAGGTTTGCTGAAAGAAACGGCGGCCGAGCTGCACTCACGGCCGCCCGTCCTTTGGGCCGCCAGAGTTTTGGGGTCTCGGCAAATGCAAATGGGCGCCACGAGCGAGGCGCCCGCCCCTGATTGCGCCCACTGCCGGCCTAGAAATGGCCCCTCAGCCGCTCGAGCGTCCTGAGAGATGCGCGAAATCAAAATGGAGCCCAAACGGAAACCAAACCAAACCGAGAGGAGCGCAACCAGGGGGAGGGAGCAGAGCAAAGCAGGGAGAGTGGCCGGCCATCGTGGGGCGGAGGGAGGCAGCCAAGCCGGGGCCAGCGGGCAGCCAGGTGGTTGCTCATTCATAATTCATCTGGCTGCCGAGCGAGCGCAAGGCTGATTGGCCGGCGGCTTTCCGCTCCGCTCAGCTCTGCTCCTGCCGCCGCCGCCGCCGCCGCCGCCGCCGCCGCTGATTGCAAGCAAGGCCAACGGGCGCCCAGCCGGGGGAGTCGATGAAATCAATCCGCCGGCCAATTCTCGCCTCTGGTTCTCGCTTTGGATCCGGATAATAATAATTAGC
>Ga0268249_1000365_pt1 | contig 24646 bp, 13 predicted proteins | sample AgamicAtPe_FD_200257 | JGI IMG/M metagenome (GOLD analysis project Ga0268249, IMG submission 200257) | Agave microbial communities from Guanajuato, Mexico - At.P.e (v2) (version 3) | ecosystem: Host-associated > Plants > Phyllosphere > Phylloplane/Leaf | place: Guanajuato, Mexico | collected... | reverse complement strand
CTCTCTCTCTGGCTCGCTCAAGTGTTGAGGGGCCAATGTCACTCGTGGCGTCCAATCCCTCATCGCTCTAGTTTGGAAAATTTTGAAATCTAAACCGCTTCTTGACCCCCTTTTGGAGTCCTCCAAGCCTCGTGCGCGGCAAGCATCATCATGCTTGGTCTTAGGCATGTAGCTTAGTCGTAGTTTCCTTGTGGGAGGATGCGAATTTTCGCCGACTCCAATCCTTTGTTTGCTCACGGGCGCCGTCTACTTGAAGGCGGCACAAAGGCTCCAGTTTAGCAGAGTCCCTCACCCTCTCGTAAGCTCGCACCCTCCAATCTCTTCCCCGAGCCACTTACACCAAAGCAAAGATAGCCGAGCTAGACCTCTCAAGACTTAATCAGTTGGTCCTCGGAACCATGAGCGCTGCTAGCTCGTCAGCAAAGTGGCTGACTGATTGATAATAGGCTCACGTCAGAGCTTCAGGGAAGTTGCGGGCGCAAAGTTGAGTAGCTGCTGGTCAGGGCGAGTGGCTTGATGGTCGCCAGCTTGGGTTTGGGACTTGAAGGGGCCGAGTTGACGAGCCGAATCTCGCCCTTGATTTGCATATCGAGAGCAGACAAAAGTGTGTGTGCGAGTTTGTATTACATAGGCAGTTGAGGGAGGGAGAGTCAAGCAAGCGTAATCTTTGCCATCACTTGATAGTGTCCGTGGTTTTATCTGAAGGCGGAATATTCAACCTCCCGACGTGACCCGAAATAGAGGTCTGTCGTCAGGTCCCATATTCGTCCAGTTGAAGACCTCAACGAAACCAAGCGATTTCGTTGAGGAAGCTAACAGATGGCTCAACATGCGGAAATGAACATTTTTTCGGAAGGCAATCGAAGCTTTGCCTCGATCAGCCTGTCTCGTCCAATCAGCCGCACAAACAAGCCGATCAATATGCCTCCCAGTCCCAATCTGCCGCCCAGTCCAAATGACGCCCAGTCCGTTCTGTTCGAGCTAAGCTCTAGTTGGGGCCGCACCTCTCATCGACCTTATCAGCGATTACCTGCACAAACTTGCTGAATACTCTTTGACAGGTTCGGGCACATTCGAGCAGCTTTCTCGAGATTATCTCGCCGCGCGAGCATCATTGAGACGAGGAATCTCTCGTCTCGGTTACGAGAGCGAGAGTGCGACTCCATAATGGCATATTGATCTGCAATTCGACTCTCTCTCTCTCTCTCTCTCTGCCTGGTTGAAAACAATACACTGGATTACATCAGAGCCGGAAAAAAACCAGAGCAAGCTCGCGGAAATGGCCGCCTGAAAGCTCAGGGGCTGGATTATCTTGTTGATGAAATTTCCAATTTGCTTCTCTCGTCCAAAATTCAATCCTTGCCAAACCTCCAGGCCACGACCATATGTTGCCTTCAGTTTGTGTCAAACTCGCAAACGACGTTGATCCATCCAGCGCCCAACAACACGCTGGCCAGGTATGTGGGTGAATCGAGAGCAGCTCAAGCTTGCGCGCCTTGAGCGAACGAACCGATGGGCGCTCGGCGAGCAGGATCTCAGGCCTGCTTGTTTGGTTGACTATTGTTTTCGTTCACCCTTTGCTGCTCACAATGTAGCATAATGCTAATAGTATAGACCTACAACCGTGCAATTGTTGTTGTTGTTCTCCTTTTCGATTCGAAGCTAGCATCTGATCGGGAAAGTAGATTGAATCTCGCCTGGACTAGACCGGGAGCGTTCAGGCTTGGAACCCAGAGCTCGGGCTAATATTAGCTACTATTTTCAGCGCCAAACAGATTGCCCACGCTAAACCAACAGGCTAGCTTGTCTCTAGGGCGAATCCGCCCCCACAATCGAAATCAATGGCACTAAAATTTGCCATCTAGCTCTAGCCAATACTTGCCTCATATTACCCTGTTTGCTCTAAAGTAAGCCAAGCCCACAATAGTTAATTGTGATCCCCTCCTCCCGCCCACTCTTTGTTGATATTGTGGAAAAAGTTTCAAGCCAATTTATCTTCCTCCTTGTTGTTGTCAACAATCCTCGCTGCTATTTGTATGGCGTTGACCACTTACGAGAAAGTGAACTGAGCACAATCAATTAGATCGGCCCAGTAAGTTCCATTGAGCATTGAAAGGAAGAGCATTTCCTCTCGTCTACTCCAATTACGTGGATCCATTTCGTTCATTGCTTCTGATAACCGAGAATCGGTGGACGGTAGTGGATCGAATCGGATGAACGTCCTTACAAGGCCCACTGTCCGACAAGTGACCACTAAAGAACCCTGTGGCCTATCGCTTAGTGGCAGGGCGGCCTGGAGCAAGCTTGGGATGCGCAGGCGCCGATCACATAACAAAATTATCTGGGCGCATCCGATTGATGTAAGCTGTCCAAATTTCTATTCTAGATGCCTAAATCCTACTTTCACCCTCAAGCCGAGCAAGCGCTGCTCCACTGATCGATAAGCTCTTGGGATTTGATGGTGTAGAGAATTGATTTTGATCTTAGCGGAGTTGGGGAAGGCTGGTGATGTTTATATCCAGTTAGCGTTTGCAAACTTGAGGCTCATCCAACTCGTTTGGAAGAAATGAAACGGTTGTAAATAATTGTAATTGTTCAATCCACTGGCTGGCCAATACTTTCCTTGCCCAACTTTGCTCCTTGCGCCCAATGGTTATCGTTGGAATTGGCCTTTCATTCGCAATGCAACAGCCATCATCCTCATACAAAAGCCTCCAATCAAACAACAATTTTAAGCTTGTGTCCCAAAACAAAACCAAAGTGTTAAAACTCTCTCGATCCAGTCAAATATAACTGACCGCAAAAATCTATATCTTCGCCTTCATTGTGATGTCATTGTCGCAGGATACACGGACGCACGTTGTGGGCGAACTTTACGACACCGAGCGATCTTACGTAGAATCGCTGCAGATTTTGGTAGAGGTAAGTGATCGATCGTAAACGAGTTGGTTCATTGCTTTGTGTAACTCATCCGCGCCAAAAAATTCGCTCACAGCACCTATACTTAGAGTTGCATTTGGCTGATAACATTTGAAACCTCCAAAACATATAGAAATACATGAAACCACTCAAAAGTTTAGAGAGCAGCCGAGCTCTGATAGATTCCAGCTTAGTAGATGAAATTTTCTGTACAATACCTGAAATTCTACAGCACCATGAGACCTTTCTCAGCGCCTTACAAGATAGACTCTCCTCAGATTGGGACACGAGTCAAGTCATTGGGAATGTTTTTATCGAGGCTGTGAGTATCCAAGATCGCTTCTCTTGACTAAGATGGCTGAAACTTACCTTATCCATCCGTTAAAAAACACTTTGCAGTTCACCAACCAACAAATCATTGATACCTATACGGCGTTCATCAACAATTGGAAGAACGCTCGACAAGCAATCAAGATAGCAACTCAAGCAAAACCAGCATTCGAGAGATTCTTAGAGGTTTGTACAGTTCCACCGATACAGTGGCCAAGTTTGGTCTCCAACAAAAATGTAGTACCAAACCAAACCTCCATTCCTTATTAACGATTGGCAATTCCCCATCTAGGCAATGTCGCGCGAGCATAGGAATAAACTGACTCTCGATGCTCTGCTCATTATGCCTGTCCAACGGATTCCACGGTATGAATTGCTCATCAAGGTTAGTATTCGCAAAGCCTCTATGATTATTGCCGGAAATAAACCATCTCCTACCCAGGCAAGTTAGCCAACTAAATCTCAATCATACACCATTAGGAATTGATCAAACACACCCCAGATGATCACCCTGATTATGGCCCATTGATTGAGGCCCAGAAAGAGATCCACGAGCTCGCTCTCAAGATTGATAGAGCTGAAAAGGAGATGATCCACCAAGAGCAATTGAAGGATCTCGAGTCGTTGATCGAGGGACATATCGAATTGCAGCATCCCCAAAGGGACTTTATACGCTACGATTTGGTCTCCGTGTTCGGTACATCAACCTTAACTGCAGCAAAGAAAGAGCGCGTTTTGTTTCTATTCTGTGATCTTTTGATTATCACGTAAGTAATCCAGACCGAAGACAATCGATCAAATCTTTGGATCAATTTCACAGGCCATCAATAGTGGCAAGATTGTAACATATTTAGTACTATGAATCTAATTTTGCTCTGATCCACTGTAATTTCAACACTCACATTCGGACAGGAGCGTGAAAAAGAAAGCAAGTCGAAGATCGAATCTCCAAGCCGCATTTGCGAATTCATCCAATGACCTGAGCTTACTCGAGGGCACCAAATTCAAGCTCCTACTGCGGGTGTCCCTCGATCAAGTTGAAATCCGTCTTGCGAACGATCAAATTCAATTACAACAGCAGCAAGAGCAGCAGCACCAACTTCAGCTCCAAACAAAGCTCATTCAAGATCAGAGGCGCAAAATTGAGGCTGACTTGTACATTCTGCATCAAATTGAATCACTAAGCTTCAAATTGAATTTAGCCGAGAGAACTAAAATCAATGAAATTGTATACGGATTGACCCATAACTTGAGGCAAAACCTATCCGGCTTAGAGCAGGCTGATGCTCAATCGTTGGTACCTGTCAATCGAACGCCACAGCCCTTCCAGGACTTGCGAGATCCTGTTCCAGCGGCAACTACTGCCTCGGTTCCATTAAACAACCCTTATCCGTCACAACAACAACATAGTGCTAGCCCTAATGCACATAACATCGGCCAAACAAGTAGCTCACAAATGCAGCAGCAAGACCAAACTAATACTATAGCTCCATCAAGCATTCCAGCCGCTCCACCGGTTTCAATTCAGCATAGCTCAGAATCTAATATATCTCTTGAGTTCATTATTTGCAACAAGGCAGCGCTGAAAGAAACCACCGGTGCAATTTTGAACTCATCATCTGTAACGAACGAATGGTACTCTGGAGAGCAGGGCTTTGTAGTGTCTAATCAGGCGCAAAACGCGAGCATGGATACGCCGGTGAGCAATCAGCAGTCAGCAAATAGTGAAACTCTGGTGGTTACTTTCGCTTCAATTGATAGGCGGCAAGCTTTTCTCCAGGCGTTCATTGAGGCCAAGCAGCAGCGATGCACCTTGCAATTGCAGCAACAACGCCAAACACAACAACAGAAGATATTCAGCTCATCAATGACGCTGAGATTGGCTCAGCCAATCGCGTCGGAGACACGAACACTCAGCAATGATTCGCGTAGGACCAAGCTCCAGCATCAAGATAATGTGGAGGCCCGCTCAGTGACAAGCTCAGGTTCGAGCTCTTTGCGAAACAGGACACCTACCAAAGCTGCTCTCCCGCCATCGCAGACCATAGATTCAAGTGGCCGGATCTCTTCGGCTCCGATGAGTAACCAGGCCTCATGTGGCAGCTCAATAGTGCACCAAATGTCGGCCCCACAGTCGCTTGCTCTTGCCGCCGTCTCTTTTTCGCAATTTGAACCCAGGGATCGAGACTTTTCGCAGTGTAGCTCCTTTTCGTCAAACCTTGCGCTAGAATCACAGGAACGACCACTCAATCATAGCCATCATCACCATCAACTGATGCACCAACCGGCTAGTCAACCGGCCTCATTAGATACGATTTGCTGCCATGAGCAGCATGATAATTTCGATAAACCTTCGATCACCAGGTCTAATTTCAAAACAGACGGTTTTCTCGAATCTACCGGCATTCCAACCATGGAAAAAGTAGCGCTCGGTTGCAATTCGGAAGAAGTTAACTCAGAGCATGGCCACCGGACGTACAACTCAGTTGTTGCTCTGGGCAGCGATTTTCTAGATGAACAAAAGGCGAACACTTCCGCTAGCCAACAAGCTCTTCTGCTAGGACAAATGAACCAAGCCCTTCTATTTCGATCAGCGCCCAAATTTATCATCTCGATGCCCATGGATTTTCTGACTACTCGCCATCCTGCCTTACAATTAACCTGTTCAACACTTGAATACAGCTCAAAATCAAGACAACAAATAGGATCACAAACCAGTTTGGCGCAGAAATGTCAAAATGTGAGAGATAGTTCTGGAAAGTTATGGCTCTGCATGAGTAATGGGTATGTTAGCCACATTGCCTTGATATCTATGCGAAAACAATGGCTAAGAAAGAGAAACAATCAAGTGTGTAAAAACAGTGATCATCAAGAACCGAATATGAACAGCGAGCGATATTATGATATTGTGCCAATTATCAGATCGGCCGGAGACATTTGCAAGTCACATATCAACTGTGGTACTCAGGTGAAGTGGAAAAAGCCAGGGTCCTCATTGAAATCTCGTGATAGCACGAAACATCAAGCAACAGTTCAAGACGATACAAAAAGCGAAACTGAACCAGCGCCAACAGTAGGGCTCTCTATCAAGTCAGCTAGCCCCCCAGTCGATATTATCAGCCCTAGAGTTACGCCATCTCAAACTGATGAAACTGAAAAATCGCAAATACGCCTTTCCGAATCGGCTCCATCTCATAGCGAGAAGAACGTTCAACGTATGTCCAACTTTGCGAGATCTTCCGCTAGCACCACACGACTTGAGGTACCATCAACTAGGACCGATCGCACAAACAATTCAACGATAACTAAAAGGGAAGTGATCGAGAGAAGCAAGCCATTGCTAAATACTATCTGTCGTCACAGTAAAGTTCAGGAGAACCGATCTAGCTCTTCGGCTTCCTCGAGATCACCACAACTCTTACATCGCAATAGTTCCGAATCGCAACACCAGAATGAACATCATCGCACTAATCGCCACCACCACAATCATAGCCACCAGCACCACTCGCACTATCCTTATGCGGCGAGGCACAACACGATCCCCATCGCCGAACTTCGAAGATCTCTCGAAAGACAACACAAGGTGTGTGATCGTAAGACCGTCGAAAATCAAAACCGAAGTTTTGTACCGCCATCCAACACACCTGATTGTGATGCCTCAGATGCCTTGCTTAATCAGAAACAACTCAGTTCACTAGATCTAGCCAACGACCACCTGGAGAACCTGTCGCCTTGTTTGAGCGGCAAAAAGGTACGTGCAACCACTCCACCCAGTGGCTACATAAGGAACAAAGGATTTCGCCCCGCTCGGATGCTGCGCCACCAAGCGAGCTTGAAAACTAGCTCGATACTGGCAAAGCTGGTCGGAGGAGCTAGCAGGAAGTCATCCTATTTGAGGAAATCAAATCAAACTCAGGACAAACAATCTGATGCTGACGAAAATGATACAGACACCGATCAGCAATATGGACAGAGTACAAATACAAGACAAGATGACACCTTTTCAGTGGACAGCACAATACTAGCTCTAACGACCCCTGGAGCCAGCAAGTGCGTTATGACTGCATCTGAGACCAACAATGCGGTAATATCGCCTCTATCCTCTATGTCCTCGCTAAATTCAACCAACTCTTCGATGACAGTGAACTCTGTTTGCGCCAGCTCGCCAAACCGAAGTAGTTGTGACCTGCTTGCACACTCGTCGTCGGTTAATTGCTGCTTGAAGCAATCAACAGCCGGACAGACACCTTTTGCTAATTCCTGTTTCGAGAGTCGACCATCGCTCGACGAATGTGGAATACGCAGTAGGTCGGCCACAGTGCCTTGCAGAAAAGTTTGTGAGTATACTCTCAATTCCAACGCGGCTTACTATCTGGCAAACAATACAACACTGGATGACAATTCGGGCGATGATCAAGCCAAGAAATCTTACAAAGTGAGCGAAATAATAGAAAATGCGCCTAACCAAGAGCAGAATGTTGACCCTGATTCCAGAGAGGCTGAGATCGATGACTGCGTTGAAACCTCACTATGGTTAGGCTGTGAAGACGGCAGTCTTATAATATTTGATTGTTTAAACGATTACCTGGGCGATTCTGGCGAATGCAACTTCTGCGACCTAAGCCAAAGAACTTTGAACTGTGGCAATGTTCATTCTGAGATCAAACTGGGAGCCGCAGTGTGTGATATATAGTGAGTATTTGATTTTTTTGCTATCCCCACATCTTAGAACATTTAGTGACCTAATAATCATCATTAACTAATCATCACCAACAGTGCCTATAAAGATAGCATGGTATTTGTTGCTCTATCGAATGGGCAATTAGTAATATTCTCGCGCGAGGAGGACAGCAATAAAGATAATAACAACCAATATTGGTCATTGACAAACCCAAAGTTATTAACTGTGACCGCAAATGAGTTAAATTCGACCAGTAAGCTGTGCCTAGTGGATGACGAATATCTTTGGTATTCTTATGGGAGAAACATATTCGTTTTGAACATCAAGTCGCTTAAATTGGAGATAACCATCATGGCGCCAACCAACGATCTCTCGCTCCAATTCTCAATGCAATCAATCACCATCGACAATATGGAACTTATGAGCAACCTATCTGGAGTTTGGATTTCGTTTAAGAACAACCACTTGATTCAATTCTATGATGTTAAGAGGTATAAATTATTGATCGAATTGAATCTCTTTGTGCCAGTTAACAAGATGTTATCATTTGGGAATGAAATCATACGACAGCATAAAACTGCATGCCTTAAAGCCACCTCACTATTGAATGTCTACAGCTCTCGCGAGCAATGCAACACTCTATATATCGGTACAAGCGCAGGAATTATTCTATATTTAAACCTAACGAGCGAGCAGTTGGCCCTGAGGGAGCCAATCAATGGTTCAAGTAGTGACTGGATTCCTCAGATCGCTAGTCTACGTCACGGTCACAGTGGTCACGTCAAATTTTTGCATGTTCTTGAGGTCGAGGAGGATAGAGACCAAGAGTCAGAGCAGCTAGTTGATGGAAACAACAATGGCAAGGGTGGTTTGGAAACGGATGCCGAAATTGAAACGTTTCTCATATCAGGTGGAGCAGGAGTTGATGTATATGGGCCCGAAAGCGAGCAATCGGGTGATTTTCAATCCAATGGAGACAACCTCAATTATCTGATGCTCTGGAAAATGTGATATCTAAATTGGAACTTGCTGTTTAATCTCTGAATGTGAGATACTGCTGCACACTGTCGTCAAAGAGACGAGTTCTCAGTCGAAGACAAAAGTGAGATAGATCAAGCGTAAGCGTTTATAAAAACTCTTGACGAATCGATCAGATGGATTAGTGGGGGAGGGAGCTGAATCAGCCACACTGTCACGACTGCGCGCCAAACCTGTTTGCGCCGGCATGGATTAGTGATGCTATCATCCGGTTACTCTGGAGCACCGTTAATTATGAAATCGCTCATAGGCACATAAGATTACTGGAGAGATAACATCTCGACAGCCATCGTATTCCATCACCCTCAAGTTCAGCTGTCCAATGCGTTAATTATACACAATCCCACATCTACCATGGCCTCTGTTAACTTTTCCAGCTCCTTTGAATCTAGTACCTCTGCTGTCTTGCGATAAACACAGGTGGTCATGAGCTCAAACTTCTCACGATTGTTGCAAATCAAATCCTTGTGCTTGACCAAATCTTTTGGGTCGAAATCGATATTGAAAGATTCCTTGTAACAATTCTTTGCCGTATCTGGGTTGATTGATTTAGTCAGATGCTCGTTATTAACGAGACAACTGAGTATTTCGTCGATGGTGTCTCTTGATGCTGCACAAGCGCGATCAAAAACCCTTCTGGACAGATGATTATGCATGTTCGAGTTGTTTTGTTTATGATCATGATGATTGCCTTTACTATCTCGAACTGTAGCGTTGCCCGAACCTGAGAATGCAGTGGCGAGTTCCACCTGAATCAAGCCAACAGCTAGGAAAAGCGATATGAGCGGACTACTAACTTTCATTCTGCAGACTGTTTGCTTCCGAATTTAGTCTCTGTGAGGGAATTCGTTAATGGATAGTTGAGCGATTCCTTAGATCTTGAATGTATTATCTAAAGTGAATCGAATTACTCGTCCTCTTATATAGTCCAAAGAGCCATTATGCAACCAACTTTCTTGAGATCACTCAACCAATCATGGAGGAAGCAAACAGGTAAGACGCCGGAACGGCAAACACAGTAAAGAACATTCACCAAAACCATCTTGCTCGAAGCGCAAAAGCCAGGCTTTATCAGCCGGCTCATCTAGTTGTCGGGATGAGTGGGACGATAAGCTTGCTATGAGCATGCTACATGTATTGGTCCAATAATCGTCTCTCCCCACATGATCGTTGGCAAAGCGAACGGTTCGACCGCAGGTTTTAGCATATTGAGATTCCTGAAACCGTACCAATATTTTTGGGGCTTCTATTTTTGATTGCTTCATGTAATGTAATTAACTAATGCAACAAGATTTTAACACTGTTTTGAGAAAATCGAGGATGAGTTTTTCCCCTGGATTGTGTCTGGGAGTCCTGATTGCTATTGTCACGAATCTGGTGGCATGCTCAGATTCACCACCCAAGCCAGTTTTCCCCGCAAACTATAAGGTGCATGGTGTATTGTCACTACCGTAAGTCATAACATAATTTGCTAACGCACTCCTTGACGATTTCAAAACTCACTAACACCTGTTGACGTAATCAAATTCAAAAGTTACGCGGAACTCAATGAACCATTCACTGCCTGGTACGATCAGAGCTCGGGACGTTCGCGCACCGACTACTATGGCGACCTCTACAAGGTTTATCAATTCTCGCCCAGGAGTGCGCCCGATGTTGCGGACCGCGAGTATGGTTCCATGTACAAGTACTTGTTCGTTCCAGGCACAAAGTCGAGCCCGAAGATGACATTGGTTGATAGAATAAGAGGCGCCTTCGTTAGTCCCTCGAAGGCGGACGAGCCTCCAAAGACCAAGACTTTGACCGAGCGTGTTTGCTTCACTGTCAAGGGCGGTGTTGGGTACACAATCCAACCACAGTCTGTGCTGCCAGACATGTCTGAATTTCATTACGATAGCTCTGGTAACTGTCCCATGGCTAGTGATGAGGCACGAAGCGCCAAGTGCGAGCTCTGGAAAATGTTCACAGATTCTGGCAAGAAGAACACTTACAAGTTTTGGGTTAGGCGCGACAAGAGGACTAATATGACCATTCCGGTCCACTACTACATGCTTGGCTATGACACTCTGCTTGGCTCTCACTATGATCGCTACGACATAAGCTATCACGGCTTTGAAACGAATGGGGCCAAGGATGACGATTTCAGGCTCGATCCTCCAAACCTGAAATGCGGTAGCATGTCGGGGCCCGACGAGGGCGCTTCGAAGGGCGAGCGACGCTCGCATTTGATCGTACAAAATCCTATACACGAGTATGTTAGCGATCCTCATAAGTATGACCACATCGATCACGAGTTCGAAAAGTTCCGCAATGAGCACCAGAGAGAGTATGACACTGCTGAAAAGCACGGCAACGGCTGGCGCAACTTTCTGCACAATTTCCGCTTCATAAATAGCAAGAATCGCGAACTAAAACATTACAAGTTGGGAGTCAACAGGTTCGCTGACGACAACCCAATCGGGCTTAAATACCTGCGTGGTCGACTCAAGTTTTCCGGCTACAATGGCGGCCTTGACTACGCAGCCCATCATTCCCTGAGAGGGGCCGATGGCCGATCGAACGCGACCAATCTGCCTGACTATTGGGATTGGAATATTAGAGGTGCCGTCACACCTGTAAAAGATCAGGCTGTTTGTGGCAGTTGTTGGTCGTTCGGAACTGTTGGCACCATCGAGGGTGCGTACTTCGTCAAGACAGGCAAGCTACCGATACTGTCCCAGCAACAACTTGTGGATTGTAGTTGGAAATTTGGAAACAATGGCTGCGACGGAGGTTTAGACTTTCAAGCTTACAAGTACGTCATGGAGGCCGGCGGCATATCGACCGAGGAGGACTATGGCAGCTACCTTGGAGTTGACGGCAAGTGTCATGATAGAGACGTCGAGAGAAATGTCAAAATATCAGGCTTCTACAATGTTACCAGCGATCAAGAGGCTCTAAAGCACGCAATCGTCACCTATGGCCCAGTTACAATTGCCCTAGATGCATCACAGCCGACATTCACTTTCTACTCGCACGGTGTCTACTATGACGAAAAGTGCAAAAACTCGCCAAATGATCTCGATCATCAGGTTCTCGCTGTGGGTTATGTTCACATGGATGGGAAGCTTGTCTGGTTGATAAAGAATTCATGGTCCACGTATTGGGGCGATAATGGCTACATATACATGTCAGCTGAAAACAATAATTGCGGCGTACTGACTGCACCGACGGTGCCAATAATCAAGACATAGACACAACAGCCTTGTGGAACAATTGATCAATCAAATTTAAACCCTCGCCCGAAGGCAATATGATTGAATAAAGACTGTTTACGCAAGTTTTCCGTGGCTATTAGCCGATTCGCTTACAAATATACTGCATTCTTGGGGTTGCTATCCGAAGAGCGGCTCTGCTCTTGTTTAGGATAATTAGATAAGTGTCAATCTTTTCGGTTTGAAGGTAACCAAGAGATCATTTGGAATTTAGGGTCTTCAAACTGTTCGAACAACAAGCCTCTCTCTCTGCCAGCAGGATTGGTCCCTAAATCACTTTCGATGGTTCCTTCTTCTCAGACGAGCTCTGTTTGCTTCATTTACTCAATAAGTAAATAAAAACGACCACGCATGCAAAGATGACGACTCCAAGGATTAGTTGGAATCTGAGGTTCTCCCACCAAAACTTTCTCCTCACGTTTCTTGAGTTGATTCTGAACTCGTTGGCCCGACTGGTTAGAAGCTCACTTCTTTCATTAAGTGTATCCACGCGATCTCCACGCTCCAATACCTTGTTTATATTGGATTGCATAACGCTAGTCAACTGATTCACATCATTCTGCAATTCTTTTATCTTGCTACCACCCGGGAGTTGCTGTTGATTTGTTGGCCCGTCACTATTCTGGTAAGAGGATGCTCCATTCGCCTCTAAATCCATTGTTGAAAGATCAGATACCAGACAAGGAAATAACCTGTATATAATAAATCAAACAAAATCTTTCGAATTTACAATAAGGGGATTCGTGAGAAAGTTGGAATGAATGAACAATAGGTAATTACATCACAGAAGTCCGCTTTTGCACCATACCACAACGCTAACTGTGAAAGCTTACCAGCTGATTATTATCTATTCAAATGCCTCTCACTTATTGGTTTTAATGGAGCACCTGCTACTCCAATAGAACTACAAAGGAGGCGGATTGAGCCTTCTAGCTCACTGCTGCTTACTTTGGATTGATTGCGCAATCAATTGAAATTATGAATGTGTCACTTGTTTTCAATTGGAATGAGTAATTTACCAATGTGAGATGGATGCCAGGTTTAGAGTGGCTGCGAGAGCAGGAAATGAATCAAGGATAGAGGATGTTTTGAGTCTGAGTTTTACTGATGAATTATTTCCATATAACGATAATTATGGCAGCCAATGTCAACAATAGCGGATTTCTAGATTGCAAGTAGATAGCCTGGCTGGTGTCAAATGTTAAGCGCTCTTCTGGCTGCTGTCCACTGCTTCCTGAGGCTTCCTCATCATTATCTGAGCTGTTATTTTGTAGATCTATGGATTGGTCGGCATTTAAATTGGCGTCAGTCGTATCACTGGAACGAACGAATGGCGGATCGAAAGCGATGAAGCACCCATCATCGTCTAGACCCTCCTCAATCCGCCAGTTGTCGAATTTTTGAGCGGCCTCTCTGACCACAGTTTTGATATCACCCGGATGTGTTGATAAAGTCTTACAAATTTCTGCTTTACACAAAATTGGATGGTTCCAGTCAAACAACTCACGCCAATCTGAGCTCCAAAAACACAGATAGTAAAGGAACAAAGATATTCCCTTGGCCACAGTTATGTTATCCCCAGCATCTAAGAACATTAACGGTGTTCCCATGATTAATAGTGTCAACAATCCATTGCCGATGACTAACATAGAGCTACTTAGTTGGATGACGCAATAGGAACTGAGCATTATGTGCGAAATGTTGATCTCTGTTCCGTATTCTTGCTCTAAGTTTATGTGGATGGTTGAACTCCATGTTAGGACGAGATCCATAGCCAACAACAAACACCATAAGTAGTAATCTATCCTGAGCCTATAGCTTATCCTAAGCATAAACTTTCTTAGATCCTCACATGGTTGACTGATTGAGGCTCTGAGGCCAAACAGCATGATCACAATGGACATCAGAAGCCGATTAACCGTTCGTATAGAGGTCACATCGAAATTCATAATCTGATGAGTTGCGGCTGAAAAAACATATAAACATCTAAGTTTATCTGCATTCTTTGGATTGGTTGTTGCTGGCACAATGGCTTGCCCAACCAAGCCGGTTGCCGATACAAATATACCTAAACGTACTAATAATTCTAACGAAAGATTTACAACAACTACCACAGGGCTTAGCACCTTCAGGTTCAAGGATCCTGCAATCACCTGCCCAGAGGTCGACCGTTCAAATAGGCCAAGATGTAGGCCATAATCAAGCAGGGATGTGTTTGTTTGAAGATTTTGTATTTCGAGTGCCTCGCGGACAACTTCAATTCCATGATCGATCACCATGTTTCGTTGGTTTACTTTCGATGTGTATCGTGGCTATCAATAGCGGAACTACCACGTTCTCAACTCTCATCCCATGTATCAGCTTATCGATCGTTTTGTCAAATAAACTCTCGACTATGGTGATTTCTATGAAATAAGCTTATGCTTATATGTTTGAGAGCCTATGGACTGGACAAGTCCAGATACTTGATCGTGCTAGTTTCTGGAACGGATCGTAAACTTCTCTAGATACTTGCCAACTTGACAGTATCAAGGCTGCGCAGGTAGCTACACCGTGGTTCTCAGGTCTATTTCTTATCGTTTCCTATTCCGCCTTAATCTCACCCCATTCCCATAACCTTGCCGATGCTATTGATGCTTCTTGAAATTTAGAGAACACTTTGAGTGTACCCAGAGGCCTCTATTTTATCAAATTATAATTCGTTAGAACAGATATTTGGCCTCCAAAATACACGCTCATTGTTAACTGAAGCCTGAAAGTTTGCATTACAAACATCAACACAGACCGAACAAAAACGTTATGGTCTTGGCATAGTGTTTATTTCTGTACAATGCATTGTGTCTGTTCTTGGCTTCTCACGACAAAAATAATGTTTTTCAAGAACAGTATGTACTTACCACCAAGATAAATAAACCTTATTAGAGCATCAAATACAACTTGGGGTTAAAAATTTTAATTTAGCCTAGCGAGCTTTTCTCCGATTGTATTTGCTCTTGGCCTCTAGAGCTAGAGAAGCCATATGATGTTCGTAGATAGATTCATTATACTCGATATCATTGTCGAAACGGATTTATTTTTGTCTTATAACATCATTATCTACGACTTGTATTGTTACGCTTATCTCTCTTCTGTCTTTTAAATTGTAGGATTTTCTCCTTAATATGGGCCAGTTTATCATATAACTGCTTGTATTTACTACGCGCTCTGTGAAAGTTGCTATCACCTTTGACTCTTTCATATTCATTGAATATCTGCTCCTTTGCAGACTCCCATTCGGGCGAACCTTCAACACTTTTCTTCAACGATTCTCTCAACTTTTTAAATCGTTCTTCAATCCTATGTAAGTAACCATGTAAAGTTTGATATTCTGTAAAGTCTTTATCAAAATCAGCCTTATATCTTTTCAACTGCTTAACATCGGTAATATCTGGATATTTGCCTAGGTTGACATAATCATTATTGTTGTTGATATTACCATTAACATTTGTGTTCATTAAAGAATTGCTATTTGAGGCTGCGCTACTACTACTGCTGCTACTACTGCTACTACTACTACTACTACTACTACTGCTACTACTGACACCACTACTGCAACTACTGTTTGTTGCATCAACAATATTGTTTTGGCTACCAATACTGTTATTTATAATAGAATTATTTAAACCATTGCAGTTATTCAAGGAAGAGCCACTGTTTTGTTTGATAGATGATAACGAGGAAGTCGATTGATTGCTGTTGGTATGATTATTATGATGCTTGTTGTTCGGATGAGGTTTTGGGTGATTGGTGTGATAGTTGGTAGTTGTAGAATTAGCATGTATTTGCTGGTGATTCAGATGATGAGAGGATGAGGAGGAGGAGGATGAAGTTGATGAAGATGTTATCGATGATGACTTCGTTTCAGAGGTCGATAGTAATGGTTTTGAGTCTAACTGTTTGGTGCTTTTAGAGGATGTGTTGTTTTCAGGAGAGCCAAGCAATTTTGTGCAATATTTTCGCTTCTCTTGCTCGGCTGCCTCCATTTTTGTTCTTGTCCTTTGATAAACATCATCTTTGCCTTTAACATGTAAACAACAGGCCATCCTACCGACTGATTCCCACTTGTTCCTAGTCTGCTTAATACACTCAACAGAATTATCTGATTGCTCGAGGCTAAAATCGTAACTTTTTCCGTTTGGGAACCTAATTGCACCACGTGTTCCATGGAATTTGATTGTTGGCGCTTCTTGTTGGTGATGGCTATTACGATTATTATTGGCATGGTTGTTGCTGTTGCTGATATTATCATTGATAATATTGTGTTGGAGTTTTGGTCGCTTGTAATTGTTTGTTGTTGTTGTTGTTGTGGTTGAACCATTTTGTTGGTGATGGTGATGATGGTTATAGTTGCTTTGGTGGCCGAGGCTATGGCTGTGTAGGCGATTGTGGTTTGTATGATGATGGCTGGTGTTGTTGGTGTTGCTGTTTGGTTTGGTAGTGGCACAAATATTAACCGCTTGATTCTGGGCTGCTGAGTATTCCTGGATTGCGTTTGAGAAGGATTCGCTTAATTTAACTAGGATGTACGTCTTATTCTCATCATGATTTTTCACCAACGTTGAGCCCCAACTTGGCCGGTCAACGTCCATTTGGACCGGAGCTAGGCGGATATGGACAAATCTTGTATATTCAGTTAAATATAGTTGATAATAAAGTGGGTGTCCGAAACTCAATCCGGTTGCTGATCCAATTTCATTTCATTATTATTTCTAAAGACGCAGATTCGCTTGCTCACAGAGTTACAGTCGCGCACAGACAAACGCACACTCTGGCATACAAACGCACACTCAAACAGACAGGCCAGCGGCTGTGGACTCTTCGGGCGCTCGAGCGGCTGCAGTGTTTTCACTCCGCTATCGCCGCTGCCGCTGCCGCCACCACCAACACCACAACCCGCTGCCTCTCTTTCTCTCCATCGCTGCCATTGGCCGCTTGTGCGCCTGAGCTTGGATCGCTCATTCTGGCCGATCATCGGGCTAGCTGGCTGGGAGCGTGTGAATGGCAGACAATTTGTGTACATTTAGTGTTTGTGCCTTTAAAAAGATGCCATAGAGCCCACACAAGAGCGCAGGGACATTCTCCCGATTCTTCCTAATCTTTGCCTAGATCGCCCCCACAAACCTCACTCTTTCCCCTCCACCGACGGGCGAAAAGATGCATTGTGCCATCTCTTGCTGCTCGCGCGGGCCAAAGTTCGGCTCGCCACCGGTTAGGCGGCGCATTGGACCTCCTTTGCGGCCTTCCAGCCGGCAAATATGCATAAACTGCGCCGAAACACATTTATGAGGAGCAACAAGAGCAAGAGCAAGAAGAACAACAACACCAAACCAAAAGTACCAACTCGCTCCTATCAGTATCACAAAATCTGGTGTAAACAGACACACATCTGTCTATTGCCCTCAAGCGAACAGATCGCGCTTAATGTTGCAACGAGCGAACGCTATTCAAGCGGCTCAAAAGGAGCTAGCTTGCTTGGAGCCGGCATGCGAAGCAAATCGTTGAAACGCCTTGGCTGCCTCAACGAATGCGACGGAACCCTCGGCTAATATTCAAACGATGATCGTCCCCACTGAATTTGCCTCCCCCGCACAATGAACTCCACTCTGCCAGAATGGAGACTCGAGCGCGAGCGGCGCCAGACTCGAGCTTAGGTCGCCGACTCACCTCGTCGAGCCGCCGCTGCCGCCCAACGTGTAGCGCAACACTTGTCGCCTTCAGCTCGCAAGTCCATTTTCGGACGTCAGCCATAGCTCCTGCGTCGCCAGCCGAGGGAAGACATGTCCTTGCCTAGTGGTCGGTGACGGCCGCTTTTCAGCTTGCAAACCCTTCGCACGTGATTCGAGTCTCCCAATTGTGCTAGCGGCCCCACTCTTATCTATCGAAAGTCTGCTCACCTGCATTGCTCCTGCCTAAGCGCTCTGGCCCAGCGAACGACTTGTTGGCCTCTAACTGATAGCAAGCGGAACTCACAGCAACAGGGTTTCTGAGTTACATTATGCAGCACTCTATTGGCCCAGTGGAACTGGAGGCGGTGAATAAAAAGCCTATACCGAGTTGGAAATTTAGCAAAGTTTGAGGCTCAGAGTGACAAGCAGCTGATGGCATACAGGGGTTTCGCGCTGTGCACGCACAGGCCGGGCGCATGTGAGTTTTATTTTGGGTTTTGACCACGATGTGAACCAAAGCCAACTCGCTAACCGATATGATCACTCCGACCGACTAAATCAATCGGTTTATTGTCTCCATCTCGATATTCGTCTATTCATGTTAGTTGAACATCTCTTAGGAGAGGAGTTCTAATTTGTTCATAAACCATGAGGCTCACTCCAGTCCTGAGAAGTCCGCCAATCTTTCACTATTGGAAAGATTTCGGTGCAGGCAAGAAGCGGCGCATTCCCTATTACAAACAGTGGTGGAATTGTTGGCGAGGTCCGATCGCCAATGCCAAGATCGAGGATCGCACCCTTTCATTAGAACAATTGCCGCCTGGTTCGCGCATAATGGACGCCCAAGACTTCATGACCGGCCACATTGATGCCCTCCCAAATGATATCCTCAGACTGAAGCAGGAGAATATAAAATACGATCACCCCTGGCCCTTCAATATCCAGCTCGATCCAGTCAGAAACCAGGAACCAATGTACCACTACACTATCGAAACGAGATTTTTTCAACCCAGGGACGACTGTCTCGTGCTCACAAACACTCTACTTGAGACAGAACGTTTAAAGGCAAATCCCCCATTTGAAGCGTCAGCCGAGCACCTTGAAACAATTGATAGGCAGTACAGATGGTTCACCAAGGGCGATAGTGTTATGGTCAAACTGCCCAGGGCGCGCGTATTTCCGAAGATAAATAAAAAGCCAAAAATGACTTTTGGTATCACGAAAGAGAGACAGGAATCAAACATACTAAACTACTTGTCGGACTTCTCCCAAGCTTTGATAGCACAAAAGCTAAACGAAGAGACCAAGCAGATGAAACTAGAAGAGTTGTTGACCAGACGATCACTAACACTACCATTTTGCAGAGTTCCTTTCGAGCGATCTGCCAAAAAGCTTGACCTCAATCTGACCATTGAAGCCATGTCTATAGCCAACAAGCCGCTACCGCTACTCAATCCTGATCCTCAATCTACTAGAGTGAGACCGCCAACTGACATACATCCAAGATCGTGGAGGAGTTTGATGGAATCTAACAAGGTATACGCTCCATCATGGTCGTTCACCCTGCCACGAGGGTCTCATTTACACACGATTCATTTGATATCCAGAACTATAAGGAATCCTGATGAGGGTGAAATGATGGCTAGATGTATAGTCCACGCATTTGGTCTTGCAAACCAATTTGCACGTTTGAGAGTCCACGAAGCATGTTTGGACAGATGTCCCGGTGAAAGCAAACAAACTAGTGTAATAATGCAGGATCCTTTGAGTGTTGCGGCAGAAATCCAGGATAAGGAGTTACTGAATGAGCCAATTGTTTTGCAAGCCATAGGATTTGAGCTTTCTAAGGGCCATTTTCATTTTGTGCGATATCAGCTGAACGCAAGCGATATTGACGATTTGAACGTTCACAGGGTAAAAAATCAAGCTTGGTACTCTGGTCCAATCAGTGATATAAATGAGGCCTTTCGTTTCTTTTTGGACTTTCAAGCTTGCAATTCGTCCACGGAAGCGACTAAATTAATCGAGGAAGAAGAGGATTGCACCGACTCGGACAGTCTGATCAAGGAGAGCCAGCAGCAGACAGTTTAGCGGAAGCAGGAAAAGGAAATAAAATGTGTCACTCAAGAGCGCTAATACAGTCGCGTGATTGATCTTCCGACCGAACCAACTGTCACGCGCTCTAGTTGCTTCAAACTGCCCAATCTATTATCACTGCGCTAATTGGCCTGTTTGTTGCTTTAAACTGTCTCGAGTAGCCTCAGATAGAGCTTTCTGTGGAAAATCTATTGTTTTTTGGTTCAAAGTCCCTGAGGCCCTTGGATTTCCAGCTGCCCAACTGAAAGAAACCTTTCACCAGCGGCCACAAGAAGAATGTCAAGCTCAGATATGCGCCTTGCGGGAATTTGCAAGGATTGTATCAAGCGGCTAGGCGTTGATGAACGTCTGACTGTCCCATTGCAATTCATTCAAGTGTCACAGTTGCCTGAGTATGATCCAAAATCAATGGCAGGAGTTCAATACCCAAGCTCATCGGGTATTGGACGCGGAGGCCACCAGGGAACCACCAAAATAACCTACAAAATTGCAAAGACCGTCAAGGAGACGATAGATGACGCTAGCAGTCATGGCAGCCACACGAGCCAAAGTAGCCGTAGCAGCCTACCGGGGCTGAGCAGGCCCAAGAGCGGTAGCAAACCTTGATCATGTACGGAGGAGTCTGCGCAAACAAAGGAGTATGGTGGCACTATTCTTCTGAGGGAGAGGTTTCGAGAGTGCTCAGTTTATGAGAGTTGCGGGCGCGAGAGCTGTCCGATTCAGCAAGTTGGCACCTTTTGCAGACTTTGCTCGCGATAGTAGAGAAATAAACGGCCCACCTGGACCGAGTAAGGAGAGTTAGTTAGGTTGAACGAGCTTTGGGCGGCGAATTCATTGTTCGAAAATCTATCAAGTGGTGACAGTTGGACACACAAATTGGTGGACAAACAGACTCTTTTGAGTGTTACACGGAGAGGAAATCAACGACAGTGTCCACGCGAATGGTTAGCTTGATAGTGGAGTGTTGAAGACTAGAGGCTTGCTAATGAAGTTTAATGAACGTTTCCAATGGCAGCTGGAAACACTTGAAGAATAAACGACAAACCAACTGGCCAGCTAATGTAGCTGAAAAGTTTAGTGCTTTCTGAAACAAAGTCTTCCATCTAAGATACTGAACACTTGATATCTAATTGGAGTAGGTGCTAGTGGCTGCGTTAGAAGTGCGTTAGAAATTAGGTTGACCAACATAGTCAGAGTAAGTATATGGTTGATATGTCTGAGTTTGCAAACTTATGCCAATGAACGCAGAGGGGGTCCCTCGCTATTCTACTCGCTCTTAAACAAACCTCGCAATCAACGCAACCACTCTCTCTCTCTCTCCCTCGCTAGTCTTTGAATGTTTCCGGAAACCAAGTTCCACTCTCAAGCCCCATTGTTCATGTGCCAACCTCTTGGATGGTCTTTTTGGTTTGCGAGTTTCGCTTAATTTGGTCGCGCCCTCAAGTGGCGCAAGGCACAGTTTGGTCCTAATGAGTCACAATCAGGTTTGCTCGTTGGCCAAGAGCAAGCGAAACGAGCCAACTGGTCTGGCCAAAGTGGGCGCCCTTGCCACTTGGGACTTCTCTTCGCGCTCTCTCTCTCTCTCTTGTAAGCTGGCTAAAATGATGTTAACGACCAGCTCATTAACAAGTCAATAGTTGCACTTTGTTTTCCTTGCTCGGCTCCATCGGTCGTCTTGACTTGGTGGTTAGTTAACGCCTCTCTCGCTCGGCCGAACCCAAAACGGGCCCCTCGAAGTGCGTCCACGAGAGCATCGGCTGGTCAGCGTCCATCGGGGAGCCAAGTGGGCGGCTCGCTCAAGGGCTCAAAAACCAGAGTGCCCAAAGGGCGCGAGCTTATTTGCATATCAACTGTATTCAGGGCGCAAGGCTGGACCAAACTGAGTGTTGATCCAAGCCCAACTTGATATCCCTTGGCCATATTATTTAATGGCCGGATTGCGATCGGCCAATCGAGATTATTGATGATGAAGCCAACTAGACGGCCGCTTTGCTTGGCGGCAGCCGCTGGGGCGGTTTGAAATTTGAATCTCCCTCTCTGGTACGCTTTTGGCCCCAACCATTTGAGAGGCAAGTCAGAGTTTCCCTTTGAGAGGCCGTAAAAGTTCCAAAACGAGCCAGCACCCTGGTGACTAATTGTGAGACTGAACCCCTTCTGCTCCTCGGCTTGCGAGCCAGTTTCATGGCAGCCGGGCGAAAGTTGAGAGATCCATTAATAGTCTTGATGGTCCAATAGGAGGCAGGACGAGCGCGCGTTTAGCTCTTGCCGATGCGCTTGGCCCGAGAGCGAATGGCTCATGACCTGAGAGGTTGGCAGGAGCGCCACTAGCCGCTTTTGCCAGAACGCGGAAACAGAGTTGCCCGAGGTGCTGCGCCTAGCCTATCTAGCGGCGACGGCGGCGGCGGCGGCGACTCGATCAAGAGTCGCTGCTGTTACAGTAGCCTCGGCACCAAACTAGACTAGCCTCAGCGCTTGCTTGTAGCTGAACGATCTCATTTTGGAATCTTTTCGCCCCAACTAACCGCGCTGACGGTCTGAAATCAAACCCAATTATCTTGGCCGCAAACAAGCCGGCTGGGGCCCGCAGAGGGCTCGGAGGCAAATAGTGGGCCCATGTGCGAGGAATCCGTCCAATCAGTTGGGCAAGATTGTTTGTTGGAGGGGGAAGAGCGAGAGCCAATGTAATCAACTGGAAGGTAATGGCGGCCGGTTCCGCCTTCGCTCTGAGCCCCCTCCCTCGGCAGGTGTTTGCTGGAGGCGGTTGAGAGGCGACGCTTTGCGAGCAAGCAGATGGATACAGGCTCCTGTTTTCTCGCTGACTCTTCGGCCAAACAATGCCTCTGGCCGCAAAGTCGTCCGGCCGATACACGCTGACCGGATTTGTTTGCCTCGGGCCATTCGATTCTCGTGAACGGAGCTCAAACAGTCCACTATAAACAAGTCAGGGCGGACAGTCTACTTTCAGCGCCTGTCATAATTTCAATGCCATTTCCATCCAAGCAACTCTCAGCTGGCCACCGAGGGAAGGCAACTTATCTATCCAAAGCGATAAAAAGTTACATTTGTGCGCTGGAAAAAGCGAGCGGTAATCGTTAGTGTTTTGGCTCCCATTTTGGTTCATTCTGATGGGTCAATATCGTCTGTCATTGGCTAATGGCCGGAGCCATCGAGTGGCGCCTCTTGGCCTGAGCTCATCTACGTGGCCTCAATGTGGGCCAACATCGCTGGCTAGCGAGTCTCGCAAACCCTAATGTTGCTTGCTCAATCTATCAGAAGCGAACCTAATCAGGGCCATTACACTTGCCTCCGCCAAATCCAGTGTCCCTCTCCAGCTCCTCTATCTCTAGTTTGCCCCTCCGTTTGCCTAGCTGCTTTCAAGTCCCTTGTCTCGTGGTGTTACAGTGGACGGATTCACTTGGCGTCCAGATCAGTATTAGTTTGGCGCGTTGAATTGTGCTCCTCGTGTGGCCCCTTTGCCCTTCGCGGGGGCGTCATAAATTCAAATGCCAAACTGAACAATTTGCTCGCCATAGCGGCCGCCATGAATCCAATCCGCGAGGTGTGATGCGACAACAAGACACTCTCGTCGCGTTCGCGGGGCCCTTGGCTCCATTTTGGTTGGCCACCGGCCAGCGCAGAGGATAGCATTTCGACGGAGGCCGACGAGTCTAATGATGGTTGGGCGGAGGAGCCGACAATGGCGCCACCACTGACCCTCGAGCGAGGGGCAGGGATCATTTCTTCCGCTCCTCTAGCTTCTGGAGGCCCGCTTGCGCGCAGCAGAAACTTTTGGGTTTCTCCAAAAGTCCGGCCAACATTTATTGCAACCCTATGCAGTGGCAATAAATGTTCAACCAGCAACCCTGCCTCGCTCCTCCTCGACCATCCATCCATTTCAAGGCCCAACAGCGGGCTGCGATCCTAACTAAGTTGTTGTGACAGCATAACAAGTATGCGCTCCTATCCGATTGTCACAGTTTGCAGCCGCCGAGTTCCGTTAGTTTTTCATCTATCTCAATGCTCGATGGCCGCACAATAAGCCAGCTTTGAGTGGATTTTATGGCCGAAATAGTTAGGAGCTCAGACCATTAATATTGGTCTGTACGACGTGAACCTTCGTGCGCAACTCTCCCGGCCGACACTTCCAGCAATGCATTCTCTCTCTCTCTCTCTCTCTCTCTGTATCTCGAGCTCGGCACAAAACCTCTCGATGCTGAACCAGACTCAGACGGCCGCCGAGCCGGCAGGAAACACAAGTAGCAATGAGCTTTCCCCCACTTCCAATGCATTGTGGCTTCCAATTGTTGGCTGATTATGCGAGTTTAGTGGAAGTCGGGCCAAAACTGAGCGGCGCCAAAGCGGCTAAATGATGAGCCCCGCCAGCTTCGGCTCACCTGTGCATGGGGCTCAAGTTATTATCATGACTTTGGGGCTCGAGTTGTCATTAGTTGGCGCGAGTTGGTTCGCCTTGTGCTGGGATTTTGCATTGCTAAAGTGGAGTAGAGCCAACTCGCCCCCTGTGGCCTTAGCGCACAAACCCAACTAGCTCGCCAGAGTTAATCTATCGTTGAGGCCGAATCATCATCTTTGTCCGAGGCGGTGGCGGCGGCGGCGGCGGCGGC
>Ga0268249_1000363_pt1 | contig 24704 bp, 21 predicted proteins | sample AgamicAtPe_FD_200257 | JGI IMG/M metagenome (GOLD analysis project Ga0268249, IMG submission 200257) | Agave microbial communities from Guanajuato, Mexico - At.P.e (v2) (version 3) | ecosystem: Host-associated > Plants > Phyllosphere > Phylloplane/Leaf | place: Guanajuato, Mexico | collected... | reverse complement strand
GCTGGCTGGCTGGCTGGCTGGCTGGCCGGCTGGCCGACTGGCCAATTTGCTTGAGGCCGCTTGTGTTGGTTTTTTGGAATGGGCCGGGGAGGGGGAAGGAAGTTGGGGGTTGGCGCGAGAATTGGGCTTTGGCTCGGCCCTTTCGCCTCCCCCCCCCAGAAGGAGTGCGCCTCGACTGGCTGCGGCGGCCAAGGCGGCAGCTCAGGCGGCGCACACATCATAAAAATTCCCCAAGCCCGCGCGCCGCCAACACAATGGCGCCACGCCCCCGGCTCCCACGCCCCTGCTGGCGCCGGCCGCGCGCTGCGAGGCGGGCCGCTCGCGCACGCCCCTGCTGGCGCCGGCTCGGCGCCGACAGCTCGGCCGCCGCCGCTGGTTGTTTTAATAAAAGGTAACAATTATTATGCTCGCTCCCTCAGCCAGATGATTAATTCATTGGCCGTCGCTCGCTCCATTTGCGGCCCATCGCACGAACTCGCCCGCAAACAACACAGCAACAGCAACAACAACAACAACAACAAGTGGCCGGCAGCGTTTTGTTGGTCTCGGCCGGCTGCAACCGTTTCGGGCAAGCGGCGCCATTCAGGGCATTCCAGGCGGAGGAGCCATGCAAAGTGGACCAATGACACCGAGGCAAGGAGGAGGCCAGAGATTGGCTCTCTCCATCCCTGTCTCTCTGTCGCTCTCCTCGCATCAATGAATTGAATAATGGGCGCGCCGAGTCGCTCCACTTTCGGCCTGAGGCGCTGATTCTGCGCTCGGCGAGCAAGCAAAGTTGCACCGGCCAGAGAAACAATTGCTCGCACCAGCTTGCCCGTCGCGGCCAGCAGCGACAGAGCGGCAGCCTCCATTGATGCAAACCGGCGGCTCAGTTGACAAGTGAGCCAGTTTTAGTTTTGGAGCAAACTTGGAGCAAACAGCAATTGGCTTTGCTCGCCCGGATTCAATTTCAGCCGGCCGACTGGCCAACGCTGACAGGCGGGCGGCCGGCCGGGCGAGCAGCAATTTTCTTGCAACGCGCGCGCCGAGCTGGCGCCAGATCGATCGACCGCCTCGAAGGCTCGCAGCTTGCGCTCGCACCGAGTGCTGAGAGTTGAGAGCCGAGAGCTGAGATATTCGAGCGCCGAGCGCCGAGCGGCCAGAGTGGAGAGTGGAGAGGGCCAAGAGCCGCTAATGAATCCATTGGCCCCTCCGAGCGCCAATGCAAATGGGCCAACTCGGCCCGGCTAATTGGAGGCCCGAGCGGCCGGGCCACTTCCGGCGCCAACGACTCCCAGGCGGAGGGGGAGCTCCGTCTTGCTTGTTTGCGCGGCCGTGGGCCAGTTATTGTTATTGCGCGCGCTGGGCCATCGGCGCTGTCGGCGCTTCCATCCGCCAAATGGAGTGGCCGGCCGCCGAGGCTTCTCCGCGCAAAGCGCCCCGCCGCCTGCACATCCGGCCCCCCGAGCCGCGCAGACTGGCCGCCAAAGAGCGACAGCGACGGCCGGCAGCAAGCAGCAAGCAACCGGCGAGCAACGGCCGACAGCCAAGGCGGCTCCACGCTAATTGATTGCGCTGATTCTCGAATAAATCACTCGCCGGCGGAAGTAGTAGTTCGAGTTCGAGTTCGAGTTGTAGTTGTTGGCGTTCGTGTTCATGTTCTCGATCTCGACCTCGTTCGCGTTTGCAGTTTGCCGTTTGCGTTGTTATGCAATGGCGATGGTGATTTATGCCCGCGCAGTGCGGCTGGCGGCGGCCCGCCCGCTCGCGCCGGCCTAATTGGCGGCCACCCGTTGGCGCCCAACTCGAAACCACAGAGGCCGGCTGGCTCGGCGCTGCTCGGGGGCGGCGGGCGACATGCAGCCAGCCAGAGAGTGGCAGCGAGCGGGACAGATAGAGATCGCGGTCAGTGGAGCGAGCGCCGCTTCTGGGACGAGCCTGCCAACTGGGGGGGGGGGCGCGCGAAATGGGAAAAATCAATTTATTTAATATCGATCTCGGGCGCCCAAAAGCGCGCGCTCGGCCCCGAGTGAGCCGCTCGAACGAGAGAGAGTCCAATTAAATGGGGCCCACTTCTAGCGAGCAGATAAAACAACACAACTCGTTGGCCAAAAGCCAACCAACTGGCGCCGCCGGCCAACCGCTTGGGCCCGCCAACTGGCCCCAAGCGGTCGGCCAGCCAAGCCGCCAGGTAATCCAGCCGCCGCCGCCGCCTTGCAGCGATAAACTAACCGGCTCATTTCCGCCCGCCAAACGGCCAACGCGAAAACAAATGGACTCGCTTGACGCCCCTAATGATTCCGGCTTTGCCTCCGCCGCCGCCGCCGCCGCCGGCCAACGGACGCCAATGGACCCGCCATCAGGTGAGTGCGCTCTCTCCCTCCCTTAGGCTCTCCTCGGGCCCCAGCTCGGCCGTGTGGCGAGCGAGCCAGTTTCCATAGCGAGCAAAGATTTGCGAGCCCCTCGTGTTTGCGGGCGCCAGCTTGCGCCTAATCCGCCGCCGCCGCCGCCGCCTCCACTGCTGCTGCAGGCCTACGTGACCGGCGGCCCCCACTTCCGCCCGCCGAGCTCGCCCGTGTCAAGGGCTAATAACTCAACTGTGCTCTGCGCCGAGAGGGGGCCGCCTGGGCCGCTCGCGGGCAACAAATCGACTAATTAACGGGCGAGATAACAAGTCAATTTGCTTTGGGTGGCGCCGGCCGCGAGGGCGTGGCGCCGCTCGGGTCGCTCGGGTTCGCTCGCTTGGCTCGGCCGGGCGGGCGGCGAGAGTGGGCCGCTTAGACCATTAATCTGGATTTGGCCGGCCAAGACGGCCGGCCGGCCAGCAAGCCAAAAGACCCTGACAGCAAACTGATGAGGCGCTTTGGGCGTTTGCAGCGCTGCCAAATGGGCAAAGTGGCCGCCACGTGCGCGCATAACAAAACCCGCTCAAATTGGCACGCAACAAACCGCCTCTCCTTCCCAATTTGGGCCCCCCTTTGGTGAAAAGTGAGAAGCGTCCCTCTTCGGGTGGTGGCGTCAATTTGGGCGCATGTCTCTCTCTCTTTCCGCGGACACTTGGCCGTTTGGGCACTAAATTTGGGATTTGAATTTTGAGAAGCGCGAAATTTGCCAGCTAGTTTGCGATTGGCCGGCCAATTGCGTGTGCGCGCCAACTGTCGTCTAATTGGCCGCGCGCCTTTTGCCCATTTAATGCCCTCTCGGCTCATCTCATCCCGTTTCGCTCCCCCCCCCTCGCCCCACTCTCGCTAGCTCATCAAAACAACCCAAATTGCCGCCCGCCCTCTCCCGGCTCGCGCGCGCAGCCTGAGAAGCCCAAAAGTCACTCTTGACGAGTTGGAGGCGAGCTGCGCGCGCGCGCGTTCAGTGGCGCGGGAACAAACGGAAACAATGGCCGCGCTAACTCGGCCGAGAGTAATGGATGGAAATTAATTTTCATTATTGGCCCGCTCGCTTTGGTCCGGCTTGGTTTGGTTTGATTTAATTTTGCCACGAGAGGCCATCGATGGCGCCGGAAGGAGGGGCCATTTTTCGCGCTAGTTGGGCTGCCTGGCTGGCGCCTTGTTGCGCGGCGCTGGCGGCGCAAACCCAACTCCAGTGATTGATTGCGCATCTCTGCAAGTTTGCGCCGCGCTCAGGTCAGAGGCGCAAAATGGACGTGTTGCGAGCGCAACACAGCGCAAGCGAACAGGCAGGCGGGCAGGCAGGTTTGCCAGCCCTGATTTGGCAACCGAATGCCGCTTACGTGCAGCCGGCAAGCTGGCGCGCGAGTCAATGTCCGCTCCAATGGCCGCCCCCCAACGCAGCCCAACTCCACTTGAGCGCACTGCGGGCGCAAGAGTCAGCCGAGCGGCGGCCCATTCGCGCACTTCCGCCCGGCCACACAGTCAGCGCTCGGTTGGGATTACGGAGACTGGCGCAGTTTGGAGGCGCGAGCTGTCGCACACGTGCCCTTGATTGGCGGGCGCAGTTGGCCGGCGGGCGGCTGCGCGCACTTCCGGGCTGCGCAGGCCGCGCGCGCGCTGTGCCGATCGATCATCGCGCCCGAGCGTGCGCTTCCTCCAGCTCGCCCGCTCGCTCGCTCACTTTCTCGCTCTCGCTCGCGGGCCGGAGCGCCCATTTGCTGGCTAAACGGCTCCAATTAAGCCCGCAAGCATCAGTCCGTCTACCTGCGATGGGAACGAGCGGGACGATTCAAGTTAGGGCGGCCATTGTGCGGCCAGCGCGCAGCCGGCCAACGAGCGGCCTGAAACCCAACACTCGCCGCCAAAGCGGCCGCCCGAACAACGACTGCGACATTGGCCCTACACATCCATTCAGATCGGTTGCGTGATTAATGATGATCGAGCTTTCACCTGACGCTCGCTTTGCCCCCATCGGCGCCAATCGATTTGTTTCGCGGGCGCCGCACAAAAGCGCGACAAGAGCGGCCGGCCGGCCTGGCCGCCCGGATCAAGATTGGAGGCGCCGGCCAGTGTCGCCCTTGGATGTGGCCAATGTGACGTCGTAATTGAGTCTGGCAGCAGCCTTTGGGCCGCTAATGGAGCTGCAATGGGCAGATAAAATCTGCCGCCCGCTCTTCCCCTTCCGGCGGCCGGCTGGACACACTCGTTGCCTTGGCCGGACACTGCGGGCGTATGCAAATGCCGCCTCCGCCCGCTCGCAGGCCCATTACCTGCTCGCGAGCCGCTCGCTTGTCTCCTCTTCGCGGGCGCCCCCGACTCGCTCGCACCTGTTTGTCCGGCGCAAATCCTCGCGCGCGGCCAACAGCACTGCCGCTCTAACCGAGAGACCAAACCGACCGACTTATCGCGAGGAGGCCATCGCGAGCCAGACAACCGGCCAGAGCTTGCCAGGTGTAATCCGAGTTGGCCAATATATTATCGGGCTTCGTGTTGTGCGCGAGGGGGGCTCTTGTCGTGGTTGGTTGCTGGGGCAAATTGTGGGCGCGCTCGCGACAAATGGAGCGCCGAGCACGAGGGCGCCACTCTACTCCTTGGGCCAGGCGATTTGGGCTTTCTCCTCGGGCGGCGGGCGGGAGGTTTAGGAGGAGGAGGAGGAGTTAGACCAACGTGAGAGTCACTCTGGCTCAGGGAGCCCAAACAAGCGAGTGCTCGGGTTGAATTCCCGAATTGACGTTTAATTTTTCACCCTTAACTCAGTGCGCGCTGCTCGCCTGTCACACAGCTAAAACTCGCTGCCGCCGTGAAGCTTCACACTCGAGCGCAAATGCGCGTGTTTATTTTGCCCCGTCCCAAATGGGGCCCACTGGCTGGCTCGCCGGCCCCATCTCTCAGGGGAGCCTCCCAATTTGCTGCCCTCCCTCTCGCGCTCGCCGCCCAAGCGGCCGGCCCCTTTGGTTCCATCGCCTTCGGATTCCGAACGCGGCGCTCAAGTTGCATTTCACTCAAACTAACGCGCCCTTATTGTCTTCCGCCCGCCCGCCCGCAACTCGGCCAGGCGGCGCCGGAAGCCCAAAGCGGGCCCCAATCAGCGGCCAAGTGCGCTCACCGGCGAGCGCTTATCCAGTGCCAAAGGCGCGCTTGGATCCTCTCTTGATCGTAATCTTGGCGGCGAGGCCGCGAAAAAGTGGCCAAACCCGCAAGGCGGCGGCGGCGGCGCCCAAGCGGCCGCCGCGCGCACGTGATTTCCGTTTGGGCGCACAAATTTGAATCAGCGCCAGCGAGCCAAGATAATCATGTAAGCGAGAATTAGATTTCAGCCGGGGCCCCTCAGACTTCCGCTCGCTGACTCATTGGCGCGCGCGCTGCGGCGGCGGCGGTTGGTAAATCCGCCCAGCGCCGCAACAAAGCGTACAAATGCCCCTCCTCCCCCCAAAACCCTTGTGACGCATCGGACCCATTTCCCCGATTGCGCGCGGCCCCGCCCGAGCTTAGGGGGATTTTAAATTGGGCAGCTCGCCCCTCTAGCTGTCTGGGCTTTCGTTGGGCCAGTTTTCGCGCTGGCGGCCAGTTTTTAATTGCAACCCAGCGTCCGTCTGGCTCGCGATGGCAATCGGATCCCACTGATTGGCGGCGAAAGGGAAAGGGGCGAGCCGGCCGCTTTGAAGCGACAGGATCCTCCTGTTTGCTCGAGTTCCAGCCGGCCAGAGCAGGCAGCGCTTCCGCTCGAGGGAGCCGCACTCATTTGGCTGCTCGCTCGCTCGCTTACTCCGCCTCCAAAGGTGAATGAATAATGGATGAGACTTTGGCGCCAGTTAAAACTCGCCCCCAGCTCGGGGGCCCCGCTGGCGAGCGACTTCCGGCCGCCGCTCTTGCCACTCCACTTGCTTCTTCCCTCTCATTTGAGCTCGCTTGGCTCGATTCAAATTGAATTTGTTGTTTCGGCTTGGCTGGCTGGCTGGCCGGCCGGGGATGCGCGCGCCACTTTCTGGGCAAAACAATCGCCCAACTCCACTGTTGTGGGCAAATGCAAAAAGTGAATTCAATTTATCCGCCTGAGGGAGCAACAACAATCTTGGCCGCTCGCTTTTTATCGCCAAGTGGATATATTTAAATTCATTCGCTTGCTTTGCGAGCGAGCAAACCAGAGCCAAGTTCCATCCGGCGCGCGCTAGCCGATCGATGACTTTCAATTGCTCGCCCGCTCGCTCAATGACAGGCGCAGGTGATCGATCGCCGCTCGGCTGACCTTAGATCCAAGTCCGGCGAGCTCACTGGCTTGCGCTTGGCTCGCTCGTCTGCGATTGCGATTGCGTCTGTGTTTGCTTTTGTGCTTGCGTTTGCGTTTGCGTGGCCGCCGCCTGCGGCTGGCCGCCCGCCCCCAGCGAGCAACAGGAGGCGTGCGCGTTTATGTCGCCCGAGATTGAGGCCCGATAAACGCGCGGGTCGCTCACAACCCGAACGAAAAATTCCCGCTTGTAGCGCAAGCTCATGCGGTTTCGCCGCTCGGCTAGCGTGAAAACTTCATCCTCAGCCTCGGCTTGCTCGGCCTCAGCGCGCGCTGTCCCGCTCGAGCCGGCCAGGGTTTGCGTGCGGGACGAGCGGCCCGCGCGCGAGTGCCACCGCCGAGCAACGGGCGAACGCCACTCGCCCGTGCCCGCCCCAGCCGCGCCTGCTCCCTGCTCACTGGGCGTGGCACCCGCAACCCGCTCCGAGGCTGCCAACGAGCCCTCCTCGAGCGAGTGCGCTGGCTCGAAGCCAAGCAAATCGTCGTCCAGCAATTCCAATTCGTCATCGGTGGCCAGGGAGTCGAGCACAATCTCCTGCTCCAGATCCTCCTCCTCCAATTCGCCCGCCTGCCCGCAAACAGAGGCCTGCTTTGTCAACAAGCTGCGGCTAACGCTTCCGCCCGGCGATGTGGCCAGCGCTGGAGCGGGCGATAGGGTTGCGCCAGCAGCGGCAGGTTGCTCACCACTGAGTATGCCACCTGTAAGACTCGCCTCGTGGCGAGAGTTCCGTCTAAGCAGGTAATGGCGGGCGGCTTCGCGTGGCGACACGGGCGCTGTCCCGCTCACCTGTTGGCCGGCTCCCATTTTGGCGGCCCCGCTCTCGTTGGCCGTCTCAGCGGCGCCGGCCATGTTGTTCAGTCGATCCGCTGAAGCCGACTGCTGCGTGTGCAACGAGAGCGAGCTAACATCAATTGTATTCTGTTGCGAGATTGCCCTAATTCGCTCTCTACCTGCCCGAATTGATTCGAATAATTCGCTTGCAAAGTCTGCTATACACTTGTAAGCAAATCTAATGTCCGCTTCCTTTGCGTGTTGGTCGCAAACACAGAACCTAATCACATAGCGGCCATTCACTGAGGCTGGAACCATATGCAGCTGACCAGAGGCGTTGATCATGGATAAGAGTCGTTGATTGAGCGCGTTTGAGCCAATTAACCTGAAGCAAACTAGACCGAGCACAACCTCGTTTGTAATTGTAAACCTGGGGTCCTCCTTGATCAATTGCTCGAATAGCTTTGCAAGCTTAACGTGGTTCCTTATGTAAGCTTGGAGGCCCTCAATTCCGTAATTTCTAATTACAAACCAGAGTTTCAAGGCGCGAAAGCGGCGCGACAACGGGATTCCCCAGTGCCTATAATCGATTGCTTGATCTGAAAAACTGTGCTGCAGGTAGAGGGGATCGACCACAAAGGCGCGCGTTAATTTGAATCGATCCTTGACCCACATTAGCGAGCAGTCAAAGTTGATTAGCATCCACTTGTTTGGGTTCATATTGAAGGAGGTTGCAAGTTCAATGCCTTTGATTAAATACTTGAACTCGGGACAAATGAGGGCCGAGCCAGCGTAGGCTGCGTCCACGTGGAGCCAGAGGTCGTGTTGCTTGCAAATGGAGCCCAACTCTTGAAGGTTGTCGAAAGAAACGCAGGAGGTTGTTCCGAGGGTTGCGCAGACTAAAAAGGGTTCAAGTCCGTTGGCTAAATCGGCGCTTATTGCGCTTGCCAAGGCGTCGCCACGAAGCGAGTTTCGTTCGTCCGTTTCGAGCGCTCGCATTCGGATAAAGCCAATCATTGCGGCTTTCTCCACGCAACTATGGGCCTCCTTAGAACAATAACCAATGAGCCTGCTCAGGAGGATTCCATCCGCTGTTGTTGGATACCTTTTGCGCAATTTTTCCATCGCCCAATGGCGCGCCGCCAGGAGGCTAACAAGTACGCACTCGCTTGCTGAACCCTGGATTACGCCGCCCCCTTTGCTCTCCTGGCCACCTCGCGCGCCAGAAAGGCACAGAAACTCGTCAGGTAGGCCAATCATTTTGCCCATCCAATCGAGCATTATAATCTCGAGCTCCGTGTAAGCTGGACTTGCGGCCCAAGAGAAGCCAACGCAACCCAGCGCATCGCTTAGCATGTCGGCCAGGATTGAGGGGTACGCGTTTCCTGCTGGAAAGTAAGCATGAAAGTGTGGATGCTGCCAATGAGTTATGCCGCACATTATATGATTCTCGAAATCGTGCATTATATTTGCAAACGACTCGCCCCTCTCAGGTGGATCAGCTTGAATTAGGGACTTTAGATAACCTGGTTCAATGTTCAACGGGGTAACGCGGCGCTTGTCGATCGTGTCCAAGTAGTTGCTAATGTAATCGATCAAACTGTATCCATACTGTCTAAACTTATCCGAATTCATTGGACTCTCGCCGGCGTCAAGCGTTAATTTGGCGCCACTTTCGCCAACTTCAGGCAACTTGAACAACCTTGAAACAACATCAACCTGTCCCATTGGAGCCACGCTGGCCGATTCGTACGCGCAACTTCCGCCCGAAGTTTGAACCCCACAATCGGCGAAGGCTCGCTGCTTTGTTGCGCCCGTCACCGGAAGCGACTCGACAAATCTCACCGAGGGCTGCTTGTGGCGGGCTGCTGAGCAAAGCCCAACTTGCGTCTCCTGCCCCTCAAACTCCAATTCGCCGCCCCTCGCCCAGTTGGCCGCCAGTTGTGCGCCCCCAAACCCGTTTGCCTTGATCCTTGGGTCGCCATCTAGCGGCTGCCACTTGACGGGCGTCACTGGGGCGCTCCTAGTGCCGTTTGTGTCCGTTCTCAGGGCGCTCGAGCGGCGCATCAGGTAGCGTTGGGCAAAGCTCATCAGTTGGTTCAGCTGGCCGCTCGCCCTGCACTTGGTCTCCTGCTGCTGGGCGGCGCCCTTTGCTGGACTCTGCTGCCTCTGGGCGCCGGTGGAGCTCTCGCGCCCCGCCCACATTTCGTCGAAGTCGCCGCCCGGCTGGCTCGAGTTCGGGTTGGCGCCGTGGTCGTGGTCGTGGGTGTGGGTGTGCCGGTGGAAGGGGTTCAGGTGGGCCGTCAGGAGGAGGAGGGCCTTGAGGCGGCTCAGCCGTCCGCGAGCCCCTTGCTCGCCCTCCTCGCGCTCCTCTCCTCCGCTCTCAACCTCAACCTCCAACTTCACCTGCTCGCCCTCGTCCATCCTCTCTACTTCGGCTGATCTAAACTCACTAACTGTTGTCGAGCCTCTTGGGCGGTCTTGGTGGCGCGACCGCTGCTCATCCTCGTTGGGCTCAGTTTTTGATGAAATAAGTGCAATTTGTTTGGCCGATTGCAAAACCCCTTGAGCTTGCTGCTGCTGCTGCGGCGAGTCGCTGGCTCTCGCGATCACAGTCTCATTGCTTGATGTTGAATTCTTGCCCTGAGTTCCGCTTGCAGAGGTTCGCTCGCAAGCATCCCCTTGCTGCCTCCTGTTGGCCGCCTCCACCATTTTGGCCTCCACCCTGATGACGTGCGCGCTAATTGCTTTAACAGGTGTCCCTCAAAAGCAGAGCAAGTTTGGCACCGCTCGCCGCTCTAGAAGTGGGCTCCTCGCTGGCAAATCGGAGCAATTCGAGTGAGCAGCCCCATGGTTGCGCTCGGGGTTTTCCCGGCGAGCTTCCCTCGCAACTGAGCCTCTGTCCTCGGCCGGCCAAGCCTTTAGTGAGGCAGCGCAGCTAGGCGCGTTATTAAATTTTGCCCCTCTGCGCGAAGCAACCAGCGACTAAATATGGCCAAAATTGCACTAAATTCCTCGCAGCCCAAATACAAATCGCGCGCGCAAAACGCAACCGGCCAAATCGGCCCATTGTGATCCCAAAGGATCTCTCCTCGCCCCTTGCGCTCCATATTGGCGAGGAGGCTCCGTGTGTCTACAAAGTAATTGCATCCCTCGCTGTCACATAATCGATCGTCCGCCCACCTCGCTGCCGTGCCGGCTGGAACGAGCGCACGGGCATTAGCACGAGGGCAGCCCATTTGGTTTGCCTTGCTTCCGTTCGCGGGGCTCTCGTTGGCCCGCTGAGGGCGCCGCTAATTGAGCCCCCAAGCGGGCGTCTTGAATTCAATGCAAACTGCGCCCTCGGGGCTCCAAATGTCATTCCGTCGGGCGCTCTCGTGCGCAAACGTCAGCAGCAACAACAACAGCTCGTCCACTCTGATCGACACCTGCGCAAAATTAGCCGCCCAGCGAAAGTGTATGCCAAGGCCAATGCTGGCCTTGACTGGCCGCTCGAAACCTCCAGCTGAGCTCCACGGGCTCAAGAATCCCTAAAGCCGCGAGAGCTTCAGCTCGATGGGCTGATGATGATCCCTCGAGCGAGCGAGCTGAAGGCGCTCGAAGCTCGAGCTTTGGCTTGAGTTTGATAGCAAACAAGCTCAAGGCGGCAACTTTCACTCAGCACCACTCACCTGAACCCGTTACCTCATCCAGGCCAACCACTTATCATAATAATGAGGATTTTCGCGTGTTAATCGTTAATTAAGATCCATTAATCATTTGGTTAAACTTTAAACTCGAATGATTTGGCCCCGAATGATTGTTGAGCGCAAAGGGGTTCAGCTAAGTCAAGTTCCGTTCAGTTTGGTTCAAGCAAGCTCAGCTCAGCTTTGTGGCGAAACCAACGCTAACGAGCGGGTTTGTTTTGCACCTCCTATTCGCTCGCAAGTTGTTAGCCGACGAAAGTTTGTTTGCCTTCAACCTCGGCCAAGGAAACAGGTAGGCCGAGATGGGGGTTGATTAGCATTCATTGTTTCGCCCATCTGCTCGATTAGGCTCCAGCCGCTCGCCTTGCGTTGCCCTGGCGCCGAGTGCAAGCGTCTGGCAAGGAGCGAGCCAGACACTATCAATCATGGCCGGCTCGGATTGAGTTGGAAGCTCGAGGCTTGGCGCCCCCGACTGGCCGAGCTTGGATTTCAGGGCGAGCGAGCGCCCGTTTCCACTAAACTCGCGTGGGCGTCGCCGGCTTCGAACGCGCTCTTGCGCCATAACTCACCGCCACAGGTTACCCATCAATCAATCAAGCTAACCGACCCTTCCTCCCCTCCCCTTCACAAACCGTAGCCGTCCTCCTGGACACGACCGAGCAAAGCTCGCTCGGCTGGACCAAATACCCGGACGGAGGCCCGCAAACCAGGACGCCAGGTTGGGTCGAGGAGAGTTTCACAAATTTCGAGCGCGGAATTAATTGGCGCTCCTTTGTCGTCTGTGATGTCGCATTTAATAGTGTTAATAATTGGCTTTGGACGCCTTACATCGAGCGCGGGGAGGCAAATCGGCTTTATATCGAGATCAAGTTCACAATGCGCGATTGCAACCTCTTTCCGCAAATGGTTTTGAGCTGCAAGGAAACCTTTGCGCTGCTTTACAAGGAAATGGAGGCTCCAATCCAGCAGCAGCAGCAGCTCGACCAGCAGCAGCAACAGCAATCCGCTGGCGCCGGCCTGGCCAATGCCTCTTTTGCCCAATCAGACAGCTACACTCTCGTCGACGCCATTGCAGCCGACGAGGGTCGGTTCACGTCAAACACGGACGTCGTTATAAACACTGAAATCCGCTCCATCCCCGTGAGCAAACGGGGCGTTTACTTTGCCTTCCGCGACCAGGGCGCCTGCCTGTCGCTAATCTCAATCAAGATCTACCACCTCCACTGTCCCCAAATGCACTCAAACTTTGCCCTGTTCAATTCAACCCCAACCGGAAGGGATCTAACCTCGCTGGTTGCAGTCGAGGGAAGCTGCGTTCCAAATTCGCTCCAAATCGAGCAGCCGAAGATGTTTTGCGGGGCTGACGGAAATTGGAACAGCATGTCGAGTGGCCAGTGCAAGTGTTTGGCTGGCTTTGAACCGGCCGCCAACCAGACGAAATGCCAACCCTGCCAAGCGGGCAAGTTTAAACCAAGCCTTGGCGACCAAAGCTGCCATTTGTGTCCAGAGAGGAGCTCGGCCCCGTTCCTTGGCGCAAGCGAGTGCAAATGCCATGAGAATTACTTCAGGGCCCAAAAGGATCCCCGCTCGGCCCCCTGCACGCAGCCGCCGAGCGCGCCAAGCAACCTGAGCGCCGTCTATGTAGATTCAGCAACCATTATATTGCAATGGCAACCGCCAAGGTTCACGGGAAACCGCGATGATCTCACCTACAAACTTGTTTGCGACAATTGCGACCTAACAATGGTCAGCTCGCCACAATTTTATTCAAACTTTAGTGAAACAAAATGCATCCTATCCGGCCTGAGCCCCTCAACTAGCTACAGATTTTTAGTCTATTCAATGAACGGGGTTAGCCAGCTCTCAGGCCAAGCGGCCCAATTTAGTGAGATTAGCTTACAAACCTTAAAACAAGTGCCGCAAACAACGGCAAACACTCTCAGCGGACAGGGAGGCTTTCAGTTGACTCCAATATACAACTTTCGAGCTTTTGCTGGCGCAAGGGGAACGGACATGATCTTAGCCTGGGATGCCCAGCAACTCCAACCAACGGGCGACTCAATGATGCCGCCCGACCTTCCACTATTGGAGCCGCAACAGTTGCCTTCACTATACGAGATCCGCTACCAGCCGCGCCACCTGCTGGCGGGCGCCGACTCCGCGGACCGCCGCTCGCCCTATCCGGCCTCGCTGGTGCCCGGCCTGCTGGAGCCCGCAAGCCAGCAGGTTCAGTTGCAGCAGCAACAGCAACAGAGTGTCACCACAACAAACAGGGCGATCGCAATCACAACGCTGGCGCCCAAAACCGAGTACGCCTTTCAGATCCGCACAAAATGGGCCCACTCGAGCCAGTGGAGCGAGTTCAGTGAGCCCATCTTCATGACAACAACCAGCCAAGCGGCCAGCCACGGCCAGCTCCTCGATTCGGCCTACCTGGACCAGCAGGCGCAGTTGGATTCAGCGCGACAGGTTCAATTCAACGTGCCCAGCTCGATCCAGCAGCAGCAAAGTTCGAGCTCCTGGTGGGGCAGCCTGGTGTTTGTGATCTTCTGCGCGCTGCTCTTGTTTGCCTTGGCCTCGCTCGCCCTGCTCCACTACCGCAAGTCCATGTGCCTCCAGAACCTTAGCGCCGGCTTCGGAACCCTGAGCGGCTCCTCCTACGGCGGCGTCTACGGAAGCGGCGCCAGCTCCAACCTGATGGGCATCGGCGGCTTCTCGGGCCCGCTCGGCGCGGCCCTAGGCCAGGGCCAGAGCCACCACCAGCACCAGCTCCATCGGGCCACCCTGAGCGCAGGTAGCGCGGGCGGCCTCATCACGGGCTCCAACGCAACCAGCCGCTCCTCGTCGGGCGGCGGCGGCGGCGGCGCAGGAAATGTGGTGCAAAACTTCATCGCCGCCACACTCGGCCAGATTGGCGCCGGCGGCGCAAACTCGGCCCAGACGAAGGGCGGCCCCATGAGCGTGAGCGGGCCAACCAGCTACTCTATGGGCGGCGACGCAAAGCTGTTCGCCTCGAACCCAAGCAGCGTCTTGCAGCACCAGCGAAACCACTACCACCAAACGCTGGGCAGCGTTAACCACACAATGCTGCTTGGAAACCAGGCAAACCATTTCCACCAGCTTCCGCGGCAGCAGCAGCAACAGCAGGGCCACTTGGCAACCGCAAACCAGTGCAACCAGCCGGCGAGCGGCGACCTGTTCAAGTACCGCACCTTGAGCCAGCAGGCAGGTAAGTGTGGAACTCCGAGAAGTGTCGTCGTGGTCAGTGCGGCGGCCGAGCGTCGACAAGTTTGATTGATGCGCGAGAGGCTGGCCGTGAGAGGTGGGGGGGAGGAGGGACGCCGCCCAAGGCTGCTGAGAGCTTTGGAGCGACAACTCTTGGGCCGAAACGATTGATTGCGAAACGAGAGTTTGGGAGCGGATTTCAATTAACCTGGCCGCTGGAGGACGAGCAGGATAAATGGTCATTGTTGTTGATCACGCTTGCATCTTAGCTGGCCGAGCTGTCGCCAGGCAAAGCGGCGAGCTTTCGCTCGCGGCTGCGGCGCAACGAAAACCAGGAGAGCAAGAACAACAATCGAATGGGAGCAGCTTGTGGGCGAAGGGACGACCTTGCGCTGACATGAGCGCGGTCAAGCTCACGTCGACCGCCAGACGCAACCAAGTCCAATCCGGTCAGATTCAGTGCCATCCAGCGATGAGAGGGAAGCGAGTGGCTCGCTTTTGGGAGTTCAGGTTCTCACCTGACAAACGACAATGAGCTGGCGCAGCTTTGCTTTGCTTTGCTTGAGAGCAACAAGTTTCAATTTGCAAGTTTGCCCTTTTGAGTTTGCGTTCGAGTTTTGGAGCTTTAGTTTTGGCATTTGCTTCAACTTTGGCCCTGGAGCTTAGCTTTCAAGTTTGGCTTCCAGCGATGATAGGGAGCGCAGAGACGGCACCTGGCAAGTGGAGTTTCGGTGGCCATTGTCGCGCGCAAGCTCTGCGCTGCCATCAATCACCTGCTCACTCACTGAGTCGGCCCATGAGCGTCCACTTCCTCTATCTATCCCGGTCGCCCTTCTTCGGGCACTCCAATGGCCTGGAGCGCCAATCCGACGCCGCCGCCGCCGCTGCTGCCACTCGACTTGGCGTGAGTCTAATTTGGATCGCGCTCGGCAGCTCCTGGCCACAAGAGGATGGGGCTAGCAAACAACTGCGAGCCTCGAGGGTCGAGATTGTGCAGATTGAGGCGCTTAGATTCTGGCAGCGCAGAGCCGCGAGTCTGTCATCGCCGGCCGCCCAGTTGGCCGCCGCTCGCTGGCCGGCCAGCGCAACCATCCCGCCTCAAGCCGGCCCTTCGGTTTGGGGCGCCCGCCTAATGAGCCAATGATTAATGACGGGCTATTAAATTTAATTAATCCCCCCACCTGGCGCCGCGAGTGTGGAAGTGGAAGCGGAAGCGGAGGGGCGCGCGCGCAGGTAGGCAGCAGAGCCGGCCGTCCTCGTCGCCGCTCGCGCTTCAAAGTCAACTTCACTCCCCGAAGTCAGGTGCTCGCATTGAGAAGTTCATTAGCTCGGCTCGGTTGCGCAATCCTTGGCTCTGGATTGGTTCGGTTCGGCTCAGTTCAGTTCAGTTTAGTTTAGTTTAGTTTGCTAGACTTTGACGCCATGCGAACCCATAACTCACCTGGCGGCTGGCCAGCCGTTGCGGGCGCAATTGGCAGTCGGCCAACTTGGAGGCGAGCAAATTGTCAACGAGCGCCACTTGTTGGCAAAGCCCGGCTGGCGGCCGACCGCAAACTTGCCCGCGAGAGCCACTGACCTCTGGAGCCGCTAGCGCCGGAACTGGCCTGCGCTGGCCGGCACAATGGCCGCCTACGCACCACCTGTCGCCTGCTTGCGTGCTCGCCCAAAGCTCGATCGGTCTGCTTGCTTGCGCTGCAGTGGCAGTGCGAGGGGACGAGACGAGACCAACTTTTGGTTGGGAAAAGAAACGAGACAGGATTGAAATGAGCTTGGCCTGGAGCTCCTATGGCCAGCTCAGTTCAGCTTTGACTCGCCTCGTCTTGCTTGGCGTGGCGCACTTTTCCCACTCAATCGGGTGGAGCCGATTCTCGTGCTAAGGCTCTCGATCAATGCGAGCGCCAGACTTGCCGGCGACCAAAGACAATTACGCCGCTCACGATCGGCCGAAAGCAAACAAACAATCCCACTAACCTACCTCACATCCGCTCCAATATCTCACCCACTTCTGGCTAAAACGCAAACTTCGTCTTTGCTCGGCTTAAAATTGGAATGAAAATGGAATCTCGGAAACTGAAACTGAACGCAACAGGTGCCCATTTCATGCACCAGGATCCGCAGCAGCACATCTACGACGACCTGGACAACACAACAACTAGCTGCTCCTCGTTGCAAGGGCAGGGCTCTAACGAGATTGAGCCGCAACTGGTGAGCATCGAGTCTGTTATTGGCAGAGGTAAGTTTGCGCCTCCCCCCCCCCCGCCAGACGAGTCAGCGAGAGAGAGCGCCGCTGGCGCCATCTGGCCCCGAGGGCCGCCGAGCGGGCGCCCAAACGGAGGACGATCTGTCATGAGCCTCTAGTTAGAGAAAAATTATCGCCACGACCGAGCGGCAAGAATTGCGATAATAATTTACATTTAAGGGAGCCACTCCAAGCCGAGCCAATTTGAGCCAAGCCGGCCGCCTAGAGCTCTAGGGGCTCGAGAAATCGCTCAATCTTGTTTATCATGAGCGGCCATTATTGCACATTGGAAGGCACTTCAGTCAGTCCAATGGCGCCGCAGCGAGCCGGCCGCAACAAGCGACCGGCTGGCCGAGTAGCTGGCGGACTAGCCAGCCTGCCTGCCGCTCATTAGGGGCCACTTAAGCGGCTTTGGCAAGTCTGCGGCCACATTGGGCGGTCGTGATTTATGGACGCGATGATTGGCCCGTTTAGTGGGCTCGCTCGCCCTCAGGCCGCCCGCAGCTCGGATTGCGCTGGCCTTAGCATGGCGACATCAAGCGGCTACCGTTTGGCGAGCTCGCAGCTGGCGCTCTCACGCTCCCGCAATAGTGAGCCAACTAACCAACCCATTGCAATCTGGCCCCAACCAAACTAAACCAAAACTCCATCCCCCAAAAGGCGAGTTTGGCGACGTCTGTCTAGCTCTACTCCGCTCGCCAAACACGGGCGCCCAAACTAGAGTGGCCGTCAAGACCCTAAAGGCGCATGCGAGCGACAAGGCCAAGCTGGACTTCCTCATCGAGGCCTCGATTATGAGCCAGTTCGAGCACCCCAATATCGTGCGGCTTGAGGGTGTTGTGACGAGGAGCGAGCCGCCAATGATAGTTAGCGAGTACATGGAAAATGGCTCGCTAGATTCCTATTTGCGGGTAAGTTTTAAGTTCACTCTTAAAATTGGATCAAATCCATTGCAATTGGAGGGGCCCACATTAACCCCTTCGTCCGACAACAGGATAACAAGGATAGATTCACTTGCCTCCAGCTGATCTCAATGTTGCGTGGAATTGCAAGCGGAATGCAATATCTGGCAAAACTGAACTACGTTCACAAGGTAAGCTCAAGTTGGATAATTGTTGTCCGCCGCCATCCCCTCTCCTCGAAGCCCGTGCCAATCTCTCGCTCGTAAGCCACCAACTTTTCCCATTTGATTCGCGCTCCTTGCTCGTCCCTTTTCCCTTCCTTTTCATCGGCCGTTCCAAGCGGATTCGGCCAAACGATGTGTGTCGAATGTGGCCCATTTCAGCTATTTGGTATCACCTGTTTCGCGCGCAACACCACTCGGCCGGCGGTAATTGAATTCGGCTGCCCTCGAGGCTAACGAAAGGCGGCCGTCGCTTCCTCCTCCTCCTCCTCCTCCTCCTCCTGTTGGCCAATCAATCAAACGGAGCCGAGCGCGTCCGGCCAGCAGGGCTCTCATCTGCCTCTGGTCTAGTTTGCCAGCCGGCCGCTTCAAGCAGCAAGCTTGAGTGTCCCCGGCGCCTGCTGCTGGCCCTGAACCCTCGGCGTGGCAAATCGGCGGGCAACTTTTATTAGGGCCGCCGTGGCCAGGAGAAAGAGAGGGAGAGAGAGATAGACTTCGCCTGTTGCAGTTGGCCGTGGAATTGGATTGGATTGTTAGCAGGAGATATTGTGCCAGTTGAATAATCAATCAGCAAATCGGCTGGCTGAAGGCAGGCAGGCGGCCAGCCGGCCGGCCAACCTGGCGCCGCCACACTTTCAACATGCCCACTCTTGCCGAGCTCTCGCTGAAAGGAGGCAGCCAAACTGGCGGCGCAAATCTCGCCCGACACTCTGCCTTAGATCCTGGGGCCAACAAGTTTATTGTTGTTTGCTTGGCCCATAAAATTTGTAAAATAATACAATCGCTACAGGACGACTTTGCAGTGGTCGTCGTCGTCGCCGCCGCCGTTTAGTTTCAATTACAGGCGGCCGGTTGTCGCTTGCATGTTTACAAGGAAACACCATTTAACTATAACTGGCCACTTGTTGTTTGGATTGAGATACACTCGAGAGCAGCATCAATTGGGCGAGAAAGAGAGAGAGAGAGAGAGAGAGAGCGAGGGCGAGAACGTTTGATGTCTCTCTTCCACTCGAGCTAGGCCACTTTTATGGCCGCCGGCTAGACTCAGGGGAGGAGCCGCAGTTTTATCGTTAGCCGCCTCAATTTGCCAGATTCCGCCCCGTACTAACACAATCCGAACCGATCTCTCGCCAACGATTGGCAACAAAACCATCACCAGGATTTGGCCGCGCGTAACATCCTTGTAAATGGGCAAAATGTGTGCAAAATCGCCGACTTTGGCCTCTCGGCCCACCAATCGGCCGCCAGCGGGGCCACTGACCAGAATGAGCCCTCCAAGGGCGACTACTCGAACGACTCCACCAGCACAAACAGCTCAAACACCCTCTCAAGCCAAACAACCGGCAGCACGCCCACGACGGCGAGCACGCTGGCCGGAAGCAGCACCCTCAACCAGCTTCAGAGTGCAGCCAAACAGATAGCGCAGCAACGCTTTGCAATCCAGCAGCAGCAGCAGCAACAACACCAGCCGCCACCTAATCAGCCCATGCACTCCATCCAGAACCCGCGCATTCCGGTTCGCTGGACTGCCCTCGAGGCGATAGCCTTCCGCCGCTTCACTTCGGCCTCGGACGTCTGGTCCTATGGCATCGTGTGCTGGGAGGTGATGACCCAGGGCGAGCGGCCCTATTGGAACTGGACCAACCAGGACGTGATCAAGGCCATCGAGCAGGGCTACCGGTTGCCGCAACCAGAGGTGAGTCAGCCGGCCATCCCCCGCTTGGAGCCTCCCTGCTTACAGCCTTCCAACTTTCCAACTAACCCCACCACTCACTTTCTCCATAGGGCTGCCCTGAGCAACTGTACAAGCTGATGCTCGATTGCTGGCTCAAGGACCGAGCTGCAAGGCCAACCTTTGGCCAGATTCTCAACTCGCTGGATCGCCTGTTGAGCCCCTACGACGACCCATTCTCGCTCCATAGAAACCCCTTTGGTCACTGCCAGGCTCTAGCCTCTCAGGCGCCAGTGCTGCCGCCACCGCTTAACAATGCGGCCCAATTAGTGCCAATGCATACAAGGTAAGTTGGGGCCTCTAAGTTGAGCTTAGTCCGTGCGTGAACCAAGTCCGTGCAATCGCGGCCGCCAGTCCAATCATTGAATGTCGAGTGTTGGCCAAAACTTTTCCATGTCCATGAATATGGAGCAGCGAATACAAAGCTGAACCAGATTCATCGGAGCGGAAGCGACCGAAACCCGACCGGCCAGTCACGTAAAGTGGCCGCCCGAGCTCCAACGCGAGAAAGTCCGAGCCAATCAAACCAAAACTCCCCCGCTCTGCATTAGCGCTTTGTTTGTTTGAAGAGGCGACCCTAGCGCCATCTCTCGGTGGGACCCCACTCGCCAGATGATTGATGTTGTAGATGTTATAGATGGAAAATGACCAATTTGAAGTCAAGTTCAGCCAAACCAACGGAGGGTAGTTTTCGCTACATCATCTGCCAGCGATGGCCATGGCCATACGAATGGTCATCTCTTGGCCCAGTGAAAGTTTGCAAGCTTTCGGATGGAAAAGTAAACCAAGAGAATGGAAACCATTAGGCGGCCAATAAGCCAAGCCAAACCTGCCAACAACTGTCTTCGGGTTGTTGGCGCCATTGCGGCCACCGTCAGCTCAATGTTTCAAATGTTTTCGCCCCAAAAGCCTAACTAGAGGGCCTGAATTCGGCGCACGTAACTCAGGCGTCCGGTTGAATCCATCATAAGCAACACCAGCGGGCTTGCAGGGACCCCCTCCCCCTCTCTCACTCTCTCTGTCTCTCTCGGGCGTCCGGAATTGAGAGATCACGTACATGGCGGCCCTGTCGCTGGTTGGCATTGTGTGAGCCCCTGGCCTTCATTAGCTTCATCATAAACGAGCGCTTCCGTCTGCAACCAACTGAGCCACCGCCAATGGTGTTGGCGCCTTACGCAAGCCAACAAGGGCTTTTCTTATGGTCGGCTGGTCCACAAACTAGCCAGCCTGTTTGACCGCCAGCCTGGTTGAGTGCAGCCGAGAGCGAGAGATCTATGGCGGTAGCAAATTGTCGGCTAATTTTATACAATGACAGTTTTGTGAACGCTGTCAATATTGGCCATCCAGCAGAGCAAGCCGACCATCGCCTACAGCGGATGGGGTGCGATTTGATTATCATTATTATTGCCATTGCCGTTGGCGTTGGCGGCGCCATTATTCCGATAACAACATCACACTTGAGCGGAGTCTGCAAGGGGTCCGTAAATCTAGGGCCAGCTTTGCAGTGGACCCAAATCCGGCCCACTGGCCAGTTCCGGAGCGACAAGTTTAAAATCTAATGTTTGTTTATGGGGATCCTTTGGGTTGGCGTGGAAAAGAGTGCGCGCGGTTCGCATCCTAAGCCGACCGAGTGGCTGGATAGTCGGCCAGCGGGCCAGCTGTAATGCGAGGCGATGCGCCGACCATTAGTCAACTTCCTGTCGAGTGAGCAATGTGGCGCAATCGAATTCAGCTCGTGCCCAGCTGACTTGGCTCGTCCGGCCTCCATCACTCTCGCTGTCCCTATCCCTGGGAGAGTGCGTTTGGCTAGCACGTTGCACAATCAAATGGATGGTAAATTTGATTACGCGAATCATTAATCAACTTGGCCGCCAACCAAGTGAGTTGGGCGCAGCCGTCGCCGCCGCCACTTCGCCTCTTCCGGTCGACAGTGCTCGCGGCCATGCTCTCTAGGCGACCAGGGGTTGTGTAACTATTGTTGCTTCTTGGCAGCTAGATCGGTCAGTTTCTCGAGTGTTTGGGGTCAGGGGATTGCGAGTTAGCTGGGTGCTCGCGCGCCAGTCCCACCATGCCAATGTTATGGGAATCCAGAGCCCTATTCAGAGCCAGGGCTTACTTCTGTCGGCCTAGCTGTGATCTTGGATTGATAACAAACAACTAATTAATAGAAGCCGCAAAAGGCCGTAGATCATTGCGTGTTTGTCGTTGCCGCAAGCGCTTGATTGTCTGGGTGTCCGGCTGTTGGCGACGCCGCCGGCCAATCAGGTTGGCGGATCTTTTTGCGTCTACATCATGATAGGTTGGCATGGTTTTGCCCGTTTGCCGCCTTCCTCATGGAAACTGCTGCTGTCGCTGCTGCTTTTCGTCATAGACAATAAATAGGCACGCAAATGGTATGCAAATCGAGTATCTGGCTCGGCCCGCTCTTTGCCGACTGGCCAACGGGCCGGCTTGCGGTCTAGTGTTTGTTTAGAAACACATGCTGGCTCATTTGCATCCCCGCAAGTCCTCTAATTTCAGCTCCAAGCGGCCGATAAGACGGACTGGCGACAAGTTGAATCGAAGCCCAACCGATCCCCCTCCATCTTCTTCCTCATACCATTCTCCGTATTCAGTTGCTAGCTTCAATAGGGTTGCTTGGCCGTCGGTTGCGCCATTGGTTGCGGCCAGAAATAACGAGCAAAGTTTGGCGCGCGTCAGTTTGTTTACTTCTGGTGGCGAGAAAAAGAAAAGTTCGCCGAGGAAATAAATGGCCCAGCCGCGTGGCCAGTGGTCAGTTTGCGCCCACAGTGCAAGGGAGGAGGATTGTCACTCCAACCTAGCGGCTTCCTTTTGTATCATATCCACTTATATTAATAATAAATCAATAGCCAGGAGCGAGATAACATCTTTCACCTGAACATTGGGAGGAAATTGGCGAGAGAGAGAGAGAGCAGGAGCGGTTTGTGGTGGCGAAGGCCTGGCTGGTTGGCCAGTTGGCCGGCGGGGCCCTCTCAATCAGGCTAGGCCTGCTAGTTTCGGGCTTTGCCTCGCCGTGGGTCCAGTTGGTCATGGTGCATTCCCAGCTCGCAACCGGGAGCGCTCACTTACCGGTGCAGTCGCTGCCGTTGCCATCGCGTCGGCTAGAATCTTTTGGCGGCCACCAGGTAAAAGATGGATGCTCTCCCACTGGAGCCCACAAACTGGGACCAGAAAAACAAAACAATTAATCACCATCACGTCCGGGCACCGTAAATAGGCAGCGAGGGCCACTTAACTATGGAACCCGCAACCTGCGGCTACTTGTGTGATCGATTGGGCTTCAAATGGCTGGCAGGTTTGGCCAACCGATAGGAATCGGAGTGTTTACCTTGTGGCGGCCGCGAACCGTCGCAACCACATTGACAATCATATCTTCGAGAGAGAAGTCGTTCGCAAACCTCGCCAACTTTGCCGATGGTCATGGAGATTTAGCGAGGGGGGGGGAGAGGGAGAATATTAGTGGCTTTTAATCCGCCGCCACAGCCGACACGGTTCTTCATTACCGTAAAACCAGCTTTACCTGTCGGTTTAGAAGCATGAGTCACATATAAGTTTGCAAACAGCAGGAAAGAATTTATTGAAACAATTGACACAACCCACTAGCGGCTGAGTTGATTCTTGGATTAGAGATCAAAAGCGGCTGCCCATCAAGATTTCTGTTTAGGGTCAGGAGAAGTCGGAAAGCTTAGCCGATTGTTGGCGATCACGTCGGCTAAGATATTCAAATTTTCTAATTGCCAAAAGTCGAGGGCATTGCTTACTGAAAGGGATAATCTTAAAGCGCATGGACACAAAATGCAAATATCCTCACGTTTAAGCCCCAAGTTTGGAGTCTAAAAATCAGGGTGCGTGACTTTAGCTTTGTATATCGGTTGGTTGCCGCCACTACCACTAGCTTGCTAGCTCAATTCTTGCTACCCAACTCTCAGCTGCCGGCTTTCAACAGTCATCTCTAGGAACAGCTGCACCACAGTTTGATTGATTTTTGATTATCATTACCTGGCGCTAATCCGCTCACCTGAGAGCCAGCGATTGCGGCAGCAGCAACGACAGCGGCGGTGACGGCGACGACGGCAACGGATGGTTAGATACAAATCTAGCCGGTCGAGGTCGGTTTGTTGGGTTGTGTGTAGCATTGCGTAATATCAACAAAAATCTAGCAAGCGATTTTGCATCCGAAGTGATCCGGGAGATGCGATAAGCCGAAAGTTGTTTCTCGGTCCCGGCACAAACTGTGCACTAATCTTGATCGTCCCCTGCATTTCGTCGTCCCCCTGGCCGTATCTTTCTTTTAAACTCTGCTCCTTTATTTATTCGGCCCAACGGCCATGAAATAAGATTTATTTCGAGCTTTGACGGGCCTAACCTGAGCTCGAGGGTGCACTTGTTTCCTGCGCTGCTCATTGAAATTCGCTCACCAGACGGGACTTAGGTGACTCTACCTGTTGGCTTGAATCATGGCTCTCTCATCCAGCTAGAGCGCAATTTTTTGCATAAGCAATGGAAACATTCGAACCAATTCTATTGACAACTGATTAGATGTCGATCAGTCTAGAGATTACATGGCCAGGAGTGAGCAAGAATTTGAAAAGGAGACGAAGGATTGTGAGCGCTCATTTGATGTGATCCAAGTTAAACTAGCGATTGCTAGTGCTAGTTAGTAATCTATGCAAATAGATGATTTTGATTTATATCTCGATGATGACAAGTAATCTCGTAATACATTGAGTTTATTTACATTTTCATGCGAGTCTAAGAGGAAACATTTTAGCGGATCTACCCAGGCTCTATTGTTCCTGAGCAATCGCCACTTGAATGGGCAGTGGATTGAGCTCGTGTTGGCTTTTACCTGGATTTGAGCCCGCAAGGAACCTTGAATGGTGGAATTTGCGAGCAAGTGCACTACAATTGGCGCCATTTGTGTTGGCCGCGCACAAAAGGAGATCACTGCTGTTTGCCATGACCAGCCTGGCTTCAAAATGGCGACGGGAGTGAGGCGGGGAGAGACGGTGGAGCCATCCAATGGATGTAGTATTTGTTTTACACTCACCTGACCATTAAAAATTCTTCCTAAGCGCTCCATCTCACTCCCAAAAGAGATCCATCTTCCCTCTCTCTCTCTCTCTCTCTCTCTGGGCCAAATCTCGATCTAGCTCTCGCGTTCAAAACCGCTGAGTGTCTCTTCAAAGAAGCTGGGAGAAGTTTTGAAACTGGCATGCCAGTTTCACCTTTTGCAA
>Ga0268249_1000359_pt1 | contig 24954 bp, 19 predicted proteins | sample AgamicAtPe_FD_200257 | JGI IMG/M metagenome (GOLD analysis project Ga0268249, IMG submission 200257) | Agave microbial communities from Guanajuato, Mexico - At.P.e (v2) (version 3) | ecosystem: Host-associated > Plants > Phyllosphere > Phylloplane/Leaf | place: Guanajuato, Mexico | collected... | reverse complement strand
CGGTTCTTGGCTCTGCGTCGAAATGCTTTGGTGGTAGCGGCGGCAGCAAGAGAGGCGAGAACGGCATCAACCTGACTGACGAAGTTTATCTCGACTGGCGCGATAGCAACTGTTTCTTTCAGCCAAGAAATCAGCGAAATTGTGGAAGTTGTTACGCTTTCAGCACCATCGCCCTGTACGAATTCGAGCATTGCAGGCAAACGGGAAAGTTGATTGCCTTCTCAGAACAATACCCTCTCGATTGTGGCCGCGGTCATGGCATTCGAGGTTGCGAGGGCGGCTTGGATTTCCATGTGCTGGAATTTGTGGACAAGTATGGGCTAGAGTTGCGCTCGCACTATCCGTATCTTGCGCGGGACAATCAGTGTCCCTACGACAAGAAGGGCGAGCGAAAATCGATGGGCTACCTGAGATTCAGGCCCACCAGCTCGGAGGATATCAAGTTGCAAGATTTTGATAGGGTTCTGAGGAGGACGCCAATCCTCGTGAATGTTCGTACTAGCGCTGACTTTACAGAGTACGGCGGCGGCGTGCACGATCCTCGAGATTGTGACCCAGACGAGTTGCACGCAATGCTGCTCGTTGGCCACGGCCGCGAGGACGGCGAGGAGTACTGGCTCATGAGGAACTCGCACTCTGTTAGCTGGGGCGAGCAGGGCTACTACAAGCTTAACAAGAGAACGAGCTGCTTCGCGCGCAAGTATGGCACCATTCTATGCTCCCGCCCCAAGTTCAATTCAGCCGAAAATCCTCACCACTCCAGGGCTTCAATGGGCTAATTTTAGCCCATTCAAGACGCCACTCAGCCGGCCAAGGGAGGCATATTCAAACGCTCGAGGCTTGAGAGCGGAAGGCATCATATCATTGCCTCTCGAGAGCCACCAGACTGGCCAATGCGAATGCGAATGCGAATGAGACAGGCAGTTTGCTCAAATAAACAACAGGAAATGTTTGCCCCAATGCTCCGAGTTTGCTATCCAGCAAGGCATGAGTATGAGTATGAGCATGAGCACTCCCTCTCCATCCATCCACTCAACAATTGGCCATCTCGGAGATGCTTATCGCTCGGCCGGCGCTACTGTGCCAGCCTGGCTCGCTGGGCGCGGCCCGCTCTTTGCGCGCTCCGAGCGACCTTTCTTGGCTCACCTGGGCTGGCGGCGGCGGCGGCGGCGGCGGCAGCAATCTGGAGGCGTCTGGAGAGAATTCATTTAGCTTTGCTCATGGGCCATTGCGACGGCTCTTGAATGGGCCGGCCGAGTTGCTGATTTGCTACAACAATGGCGCCTCCTAAGGGAATTCACTGCGGCGCTCAGCGCTGCTGCTGCTGCTCCTCCGGCCTCTTGGACAGACTCGAGCGAGTCTCCTCTCGCTCGGGGCGGCCGCTAGAGTTGGCCCTCCCAGCCATCGCAAAACAAAGGACGATAATTGCGCTCAGAGCGAGAAATGAAACTGTCACCTGCAACCTGCTCGCCCGCTCGCCTGTCCATCTGGCCGCTCGGCCAGCGTCTTGGCCGCCGGCCGCTGCCCTTTCGGCGAGCTCATCTCGCTGTCAACATGGTCCAAAAGCGAGGAGCCGGACGAGAAACAATGATTAATGCATAATATGCGGCCAAATGAATTGTCCAATCCGCGCTCAACCGGACGCCAGCCCCTCATGGTGGCAAACAATTCCGTTTGGCTCCCCCATTGCGAGTTTAACCTTTGCGGCGGCGGCGGCTGCAGCGACGACGACGGCCAAGCTAATCAGTTGCCACCTGTCGGCCAGGTTAGTTCAGCCAGCTGACCAGCAGAGCGAGTTGGCGAGCTGAGGTTCTGAGCTCTCGAAAGGCGACCTTTGCTAGTTGCGTGCAACCTGTTAGTTCGCATGAGAAAGAGCGACGCTTGAACCTCTTGCCTCTGACAAATTAAACCATATTTCTTAAACCTGTTCAGCTAGGGGGCTCCTGCGCCTAAAAGGTTCAAAGCGACTCCTTTGGCCACACACACACACCCGACGGCCCAAGCGGAAGTTGCACGAGCAGGGAGTGGGCCAAAGTGTGTATGTGCAGGTAGTAATTATGTCGAGTCCCTTCGCGTTTGCCGATGGGGCGGCCGGCCACTTAATTGGCGTGAGAATTGGGCCACCTGGGGACGAGTTTGGCGAGGGTTAGAGGAGAGAAACGGTGTTGGTTTTCCCTCTCAATCTTTGCCCCACTCTCCCCCCAAAACTGGCCGCCTGTTCGCCACCAAAGAGAGAGAGAGAGAGAGCGTCAATTTGAATTTTGTGTGAGAAATCTATCCAACTAGAGCGGACGACAATCCGAGCGGCTCCGGCGGTAATTGGATAGGGGGATGAGATCCCCCTGCGACTTCCTTGACGCGCCCCTCTAACCGGCGCAACCTGTGGCTAAATTAATTAGTCTCTACCTCTAGATCCAATTCACACACGAACTCCACTTTGCGTGTCACTTTGGCGCAACAACACTTCGCCTTTGCAGCATACCAATCTACCTGTCGAGCAACCAAGCTAACCCGTAACTCTTTTAAACTGCCTCCAACAAACAGAAATCCAGCTCGTTCGTGGACTCAGCGGCTCGGGCAGAATTGAGCTACCCTGTTTGGTTGACCAACTCAACTGCGGCGAGGTGTATTATATAACCTGGACTCGGCAGCCCCTAATAACGGCCTTTAGCGGTTCAAACTACACAAGCAACGCGGCAAGCGCGCCCCTCTCGCCGCTCCAGCACCAGCAACCATGGACGCGCGTTTACTTGTACACGGGCGCCAATGACTCCTCGCCACACAAACCCATCGGCGAGCTAATAAATCGAGCCCACTTTTTAATGCCCGAGAGGCCAACAACGAGTGCAACAGACGATGGCAGCACCGACACCGAGCAGCAGCCACCAACTGCCAGGCTGGTGATCGAGGAGCCAAAACTTAGTGATGAAGCTTTATACAAATGTGATGTGACTTATGTGAGAGGCAAATGTCCGAGCATCAGCTTGGTTAGGGTAAGAATGATGGCCTTGCCCTCAAAGGCTCAAATTGTTGATGTCCAGTCCACAATGGAAGCACATGCGAGCGGCGCCTACGCCGAGGGCCAGCTCATTGGGCCCTACAATGAGCACGAGAGCCTCAGATTGGCCTGCCTGGTTCAGGGCGGCCGGCCGCAGCCAAAGTCGGTTAGTTGGCGCAAGATTGACGCCTCCGGGCGCACAATTAACCTAATACCAGCCAAACTCTCGCAACAAGCGTTTGCGGCGGCGCTGCTACCGGGCTCGTCGTCAAGCAAACAACAGTCGGAGTTTGCACCAACAAACCTGGTTAGAGTTGACCTCAATCACACGCTAACAAGCGCGGATTTGGGCGCCAAATTCGAATGCCACGTTGAGCACGAGGCCATTGAGCAGCCCTCGGCGCGAGTGGTTGTTTCCGGAAATGAGCAAGCCAATGTGAGACAGGCGGACGCAACGCTCGATCTACACCCATCAAGGCAGCCGGTTGACGAGGAGCAAGATGATGCTGCTTCCGCGCTTGCATTGCGCTCTAGATCGCTCGATTCGCATGTCCTTGTTGACTTGAACGGTAGGTAGCCAAAAGCCACCGAGTTGAGGCTAATATTTGAATGGCGTGATAGCTGCCGAACTAATTCTAACTACTTACCTATTCTCTCCCTCTCATTTGGCCACTCAAACAGTTGGAGTCGCATCGCTGGATTTGTTTATGGCAAAAGTGAACAAGCGCCACTCTGACGAGCCGCTCAAAGAGGCCGACCTGGTTGAGCTGGAGTGCGTTGCTTACAACTCCAAGCCACCTGCTAACATTACTTGGTTCAATGGGCCCGAGCCGATCGAGCCGCTGGACTCGGCCGCCGGCTCAACGGCCTCACAAGCAACAATGGCCAACAATTGGCAGGCTCAGCCAAAGTTGAGACGAAAGAGACTCTTGCAAAGGAGCCAGATTGAGCAGAGTAACGACGGACAAACCTTTAATACGCATTCGTTTCTATCAATCAAGTTGAGTCGTCACGAGCATAAGGCGCAAATCTCTTGCCAGGCCCACAATGGGCCAATGCGCCAGCCCATGATCAAGGGTCTAGAATTGCAAGTGCAACGTGAGTAACCTAGACCAATCCGCGCACATTTTCCCTTGGGCCCCCCAGGTGCCACCTTTCTAGTCTACGAGACTGACTAACCGCGCTCTTGCGCATTGCATTCCTTTACGCTAATAGACGCCCCAATTGTGCTCATGGAACCCGCAGCAGGCATCACTGTGAGCGAGAATGGCGGGCTCAGTTTTGAGCAGACAGCTCCAAGTGAGAGGGGCGACAACGTGATAACGCCCCCAAACTTTAGGCAACCAACCGATCTGAGCATCTATTGCATCTACTCGGCTTATCCAAGTGAATTGGTAGTCAACTCAACGCGCTGGTTCAAGGATGGCAAGCAACTGAATGTTAAACGCTTCTCCAAACTAGACCCGACAAACGTAAGCCAGCAGCAGCTCCACCATCTGAGCGAAACCACCACGGCCACCGGATATCCTGTGCTCACCATTCGCCAGGTTAGCAGGCTCGACGCTGGACTCTACGATTGTCAGGTGGCCAACTCAGTGGGTACAAGCGAGCGCTTGCCCGCTAGCGAAAGTTGCAAGGTTGTTGTTAACTTCAGGCCTTCTGTTCAAATTGGGCTCTACAAGGCGCCACTTGGAGCCTCAATGCGAGCGCCCGACTCTAGCTACCCGATGGAGGAGCTAAGCGAGCTTGACCCAACCAAAGATTTGATCCTACCAGGAGCTTCGTTTGTCCTGGTTTGTCAGGTGCTCGAGGCTCAACCGGACAAGATTCAAAAGTTTCACTGGTTCAAGAGACAGCCAACTTCGGCCCAAGCGCGCGCAGAACTCATCCCAACAATGGGCCAACTTGTCAGCATCACAGAAACAAACCAGCTAGTGCTTAGCTCACTAGCTGCAAACTTTACTCCGGCCACCTTCACTTGCTTGGCCTTCAACCAAATTGGGCCCAGCGAGCAGAGCAACCAAGTCGAGATCCAGTTGAGCTACGCACCAGGTAAGTGTCAGACGAGCAGGGCTAAGACAAACAATTGTCTATTAAATCCAGCCAAGGGTGAGAGAGTGTTACAAAGGTACACCTTGGAGGGCCGCGTGTGTGATTGTTTGCCCTGTTGGTTGTGTGGCCAATGGCCACTGGCTAGCCAATAGCCTGGCTCTCATTTCTCTTGCAATATTTGCCGAAACTGCAACTCTCGCATGATGAGCGAGACAAATCTTGGCCAAGAGCAGCGAGCCTCAGAAGGCAGGATGGCCAGTAGGCTCCCTTGGGGCAAACAAAGCTCGATAGCAAACGATATTGGCCAGCCCATGTGAGAAACATAATTGCAGGAAGTGGAGCTTCCGACTGTATGGCCGACAAGCCGGCAAAAGTCTGCCTTTGCCGGCTTGCTTTAATCCAATCTAAACGCTTTCGTTTCAGCTCTCAGGGCCAACTCAAAGGATTTGCGCCCGCCCAACGACGGCAAATAGACCTGCAAGTTGGCCACCCAAACGCCAGTCAGCAAATCAAAACCAATCTAATCTAATATAATCTGAATTCAGCTAGGCTAACGCCGGGTGGAGGCGCTCCTCCAATGCTGACCATCGTCATGAGATCCACTCGACCCGCCCAAAGTTTGGTTGGTCCGCTCGTTGCTCTAGTTTGGTGCGCGATGGGTCTCAGATTGCGCACGGTAGTGTTGGAGGCGCGAACAACATGATTGGCACCCATAATTCTGGCCTGATTTCTCCCCAGGCGCCAAAATCGCCCGCCAAAATGACGCCGCAGCTCCCTTCCTTAATCGTTTGCACCTGCTTTCCTTCATGGGCGGCTTGATTGGCGGACAATCTGTCGTGCGCAGTGCTGGCCTCCTTTGCTCTCCCTTTGCCCCTCGAGCTTGCTAGTTCCTCTTTCTCTCTCTCTTGCTTGGGTGCCAGTTGATTCCAATTAGCCAAGTTTAGGCAAAACAACACGCAGTTCCAAGAGCAAGCGAGCAAACACACCAAAGGCCCATCTAATCCCAAAATCCTCGCCAATCTTGCCACCGAGTTGCGTGGAACGGGCCTGACCCATTTCTGGTGGCCACCAATCTTGCGCAAGGGCTAATCTGGCCACCAGGGTTGCCGAGTAAAGAGGACTCACTCAATCAAGCTCGCGTCATCCATCTAAATTGTGCCTCTTGCGATATGGATGGTTAGCGGGTTGGTGAACAAAGCGAGCGGGCGTGCTTTTTCCTCATCGGGTGGGAGGGGGGCGGAGGGAAAGCAAAGCCCTCGTGTGCCCAATGAGAGGCCGTTGGTTTTGTTGTCGTTGTTGTAGTTTAGGCGCATGAAACGCGTAATCCATTTTGCTGCCAGTCCAACAGCTCGCTTACTTGCTTGCTAACTTGCTGGCCATCATAATTTTGTGACATCGTCCAAACAACGGTGGCCGCTTGTTCCCAGTGTTTGGTTGTAACATTTTTATTGTTTACTTTTGCCCGAACCTCCGCGCTCGCAAATCCCGCTAGCCCAAAATCCTTAAAGTTTCAACCATTTGAAGCGAGCCCAGCAAGTGAGAATCTTCCTCCCTCTTCAAGCCAGTGGTAGATGGTCGGTGAGGGTTTAAGAGCGCGAGATCTGATATGAACAGCTAGCTAGCGGGCGGACACCAAGGCGTCTTGTTAGCTGTAGCCAGTGGCCGAACACTTATCCCTTTCTCTTATCTGTCATTCAACAATAATACAAAATCCCGTTCCTCCCTTGAGACGGCGAATACATACGAGACATGAGTCATTGTTCCTCTCTCTCTCTCTCTCTCTTTCTCTCTAATTTGAGCCCCGATCCTCCATTGCTAGCTTGTCGCATCTAGTAGCTAGTTTGCCAAGTCGAGTGAGAGATGTTTGGCCGCCACCGTCCACTTTGAGCGCTGTAATCTTAAACGGCCAAATATAACAACCACTGACCCCCCGCAATCCAGCGAGATGCAGCTGACACACACTGGCTCGCTTCAAATATAATGAATGATGATGCCAATAGAGTTGCCTAATGTGCCTTTCATACACTTAGCCCATAACCCTCGGCCACACTGCTCCCCTCTCACATGGCCAAACTAGCTTTGAAAATTTCAAATTAGTCTTTTCCCCTCGCCTTCTCTCTCCTTAGCTCGCGCTGTTTGGCCGCCCATTCTCAGCTTGCTGTGCAGCACCCTAGCCAGCCAGCCAGCCAACTAGCTGGCTTGCTGGTTGGAAAGGAGGAACAAATTTTAAAATGCCTGCCGCCCATTTTCCCCCATTGACCATCAATTACACTTATTGCTCTTCAAACCCAGACGAGCCTAGCGACTCGTTTAGCCAAAACTCCTCGGAGCGGAAGAGGGACCCCAGTTGCGCTAGTTAGTAAACAGTTGGCTGTTTCGCCTCGGGTTTCCCATTGTTGCTACTCGCAAGCCTTGCCCACAAGGTTTCGTAAACAAACAAACTGCCAACTAATGCACTTATTGAGATAACAATTATCTCTCCTTGCCTAGAGGAAATTGTGTTTCCACACTTGAAACTGAATAATATGGCAGTGGCGCCACCTGAACCGAGATACTTTAACACACTGGTCCAGCTTGCAGTCGTTCGTCTCCTATTCTCGGACATCCAAATCAATTTACCATCGCCTAAGTCGAGACTGTCGTAGCCAAATCAATTACGTACAAACAACTGGCGGATCATAACAGTCTCGCTCAGTTGAAGTCTGAATTTTACGTCCTTGGCGGCACATCACCAATAACAAACCACTCCAGCGACCAACCAAGCTAGAATCGATCGCGCTCAGGATCAAGCAGCTAGAGATCTATATCTGCATCTTCATTCGGAGTTCTCTCTCTTCCTCGGTTGGTCTATCCTCAGCGGCAGAGTCCCTCCAGTGATGGGCCCTGAACTAAGCCATGGCGCGCGCTTGATTTGCTGCCACCCCAGCCATCAACAATCATCCACCATAACACTGTTGTTGTTACTGCTTCAGCCGCTGTCGTCGTCGTTGTTGTTGTTGTTGCAACTGCTACTACCGACGCTAGTGCCCAGTAGGGTCTATTGTTGTCGTCAAATGGCCAGACCATAGCTGCAGCAACACGGGAGCGATCAAGATTATACAATGCACATAGCCGGGCCAATTCAACTGACTCCCATGAAGCCCCCTAGACTTCATATATTCCAAATGCGCGGCTGATATTCTGAATCCTCCGTTGGTTCAGCCATCAACTTCGTATATGGGCTCGCAATTCCAGTTTTCGGAGCCCACTCGAGTGGATTCAAGTGAGCGGCTCTACCGTTTGTTTGTGCTCGCACGGCACTGGAACGAACTGTTTAGTGGCCTCCTGAACGCCCCCTCCCTCTGCCTCACAAAACCGAGAGTTCAAGAATGAGGTCCCTTGGATGCGAGGCAGCCTGCTCACGCCTCCCTCCTTTAGCTATTAGGGGCAAGCGAAGGCGCGTGGTTTTGATCTACGCTGATAGATCTGGTTCGGAGCTAGAGGTTGGATGATTTATCGACCCTCTTGGAGATTGGCCCAGCCGGCGTCTTGCACGAGTCAATCATCAGATTAACGAGTCCCGTGCGCTGAACTGCATTCGACGGTTTGATTAGATGGCCTAAAAGTTTTGAATTAAGAATTAGAGCTCAGGGGAAGGGGCTAGAGTTGCTCTAAGTCAGCGAGCGCTTGGATGTTTATACAATATTTGCTCCCCAAAGGATTTGAGGATTATTCGTATACTCTTTCGGTGGTCTCTGGCTAGTCTAAAAGCTGCAAGCCATTGCAGTTCCTTCAGGGTTATGACCAGGATCCTTGTGGCGCAGAGCCCCATTCGCCTGTCTGCATCTGGTATCAAGGAAACTCTCTCGGTTAGTTAGCCAGTGAAGGTGATCTACGATGCATAATATCATTCACCTAGCAGCACTGTGGGACTCCTCGCTATGTCGCGACTTGTAGGCGCTCGCCCTCTGGATGCGCCAATTCCCGTGAAAGAGACAAGCCGAGCCAGTTCTCACACTATCCGGGCTAAACTTGCTTGAGCAGCGACGGAGGTCGAACCCAAAAAGTTAGGTCGCATCCAGAGACTAGGATGAGCGAGAGCCGGCGGCGCAGCAGGAAAGCCGAGCCAGCCGTGACAGCGCCGAAGGCTGCTTTGACAAATGGCTGCTCATTAGGCAGTCAACTAACTCCGCTGCACATGGTCTTACGTTGGCCGTCCAGCCTTGGCCTGTGGAAGAGTGTTTTTGTTGCCTTAGCAAACAAACTGCGTTTTCTTTTGTGGCTTGGCGGTTCTGGTTTGGAGCAGGAGGTTATGATGATGATCTTGTGTGAATGGTCTGTTTGTCGCTCGCTCCAACGAGCGCTAGAAGATAAAAGATGGAGGGCGTGTGGTTGCATCTGATATATTTATATCTTCGAGGCATAAAACTTTGGGCGTCGCCAATTTATAGCTTGCAAGTTTAGAAACAGGACCAAACCGCCGGCATAATTGAGGTAGAGTTGCGAGTTTTGCCGTTGTTGGACAAACCCTAGCGTAACATCAACCTGGCAAGTAGTCCTTTTGTGTGCGTATTCACTTTGCCAACCTTCACGACATCTCGCCTCATCCATGACGAGCTTGCTGGCCAAGCCAAACTTATCGCCCGCAATAGAGACGCTTCAGCTTCAGCTATCCTACTGCTGAAAGTTGCGATTGTTGAATGGAACATGTTCGTGCCATTGACAATCACATTGGTCGGTTGGACAATGGCTGACGCAACCGCACGTGCAAAACTTTTCATGAAAACCCCCTCTCCTTCTATTCTCTCTACTCTTGTTCACTCTCCTGGGTTTTAAGCTGAATCTCGCGCACGACAGGATATTTGATCTTCGCTTCAGTTTAATCTCTTGAATCAAAGCTATAGGTTGCGGCTGGGACGTTGGGTGCAATATTTGATGCACCATCAAGCTTCGTATTCTCAGTCCTTGCTTGAAGCAAAAGCTGAAGCTTGAACCAATTTCAAGCCTCGAGGGTCTTTGTCAGTTGTACTTGACTCGTAGCTCGGATGATAGCTGCGCAAATGTTAGATTGCCAAACGAGATTTAAAAGCACAAATCGAATACTTTTTCGAAAGCCAAGCCATCACGAATCGAACTCATCGACGTTGGGCAACAGACCTTCGCGTGTGCGAACTCAGAATTTACAATTATCTTCTCTGCCCCGCCCATCCAGGTCCGTCCTTCGCACGTCCCGTCAGCGGCCCCAGCTTACCCAAGACATTGCCGGCGACGGGCCGCCCGGCCCACCCGTCATCTGTGATCGACGTTTCGGACAAAGAACCGCAGCGGCCGATTGCCGCAGGCCGCGAGCTTCTCCTGGAGTGCGTGACGTCAGATCTCGGCCTACCGCGCGCCAATGGATGGCTTTGGTTCAAGAATGGTCAACCTATTGAATCGCTTCCCTCTTCCAGCCAGCAAATCTTCCATACTAACACCACATCTAATAACTTAATATTAACGCAAGATAATTTGATAACTGAATCCAAGGATTCGTCGGCGGCTTTTAGAGTTGGTAGCTCGCCAACACTCTCGCTAGTTTTGAGCCAACGTGGAGATGGACCCGATAATGGTCAGCTAGAGAATCGTACCTCTCAATTTGGTGCCCCCAACTATAAATTGATAGACTCGGGGAAATACCTTCACTTCCCTTCCGTTCAGTTGTTCCACAGGGGAAACTACTCATGCGTTGCCGTGAACCGTTTGGGCCCCGGACTCAAGCTGTCGTCTAGAAGTCTGGAGCAAGACTTTTATCACCTCCATGTGGCGCTTGCGCCATCTTTCGTCCAACCTCTCGCCTCGCGCACAAACTGGCCAGAGGTGTCTCTTAATGGCGATGGAATGGACCCTAGCCAGCAATTGGAATTAGTTTGTCATGTTCAGTGCGAGCCACTTTGTCAAATTGAATGGCTGCGCAACAATGAGGTGCTAGACGTTAGGAGGCAATCGGAGGGTTTGAGCTCAAATTATATCAACTATCAAATAAAGCAAACTATTAGAGACGAGAATCCTGCGGCTAACATGTTCAAGAGTGTTGAATCGAAACTAGTGCTCCAATTCAAGTCAGATAATGCAAACTCAATCCATCAACACCCTCAATTTAATAGGGAGAAGATACTCGAGCGTCGTATGCTTCTGAGCGGCGCAAATTATACCTGCCAAAGTAGCCCAAATTCAATGGGCCCGCCAGTCAGATCCACGACCAAGTTCATGGTTCAATGTGAGTATATAAACAATCTATGGATTATTATATGTTAATGAGGTTTTTCAAGTCAAATTGCTTGATTATTTGCTCCAAGCTCACGATTCCCTTCATCGACTGGGCGAGAGATGTGCTTTTTCACGCTAAACGATCCACAAATCTGTTGCTAGCTCGACCATTAATCACATGCTAGATAATGGTAGCACATTCTTCCCCTAGTTGAATCTCTCTCTGTGCCCCTCCCTATAGTACCAGCCTATGGTATAACAAGCGCACGACCACTAACTTTATTGCCAATTTCCATACAAACACTGACAGATCCACCTGAAAACGTGCTCATTAATACGGGTAGTGACAAATTGAATCTCGTAGAGGGGAGTAACGGGCCTCGTTTGAGTTGTGAAGCCTCCGGCGAGCCCCAGGTGCAATATAGATGGTTGCTGTTAAAGGCAAACGGTAGCAGCGATTTGCTAGATGAAACAGGTGTGGATGCTCTAACGCTAGCTAAGCGCAACGAAAGGGGCCAGACATCTCTATCGCCTAGTGGAGCAGGCGAGCGGACAATCAATCAGCTGGCCAGCAAGGCGTTGGATGCAAGTTTGCTCAGCGCCGGATTTAATGATGGTTCGGCCCTTGTGGAGTTGGCCGCCTCTACAACAGACCAAGTGGGCGGAGTTTCTGGCCTCTCCGTTTCGACGCTTGACTTGAGCAAGCTGAGCGTAGATAGGAGGCAATCGGGACACTACATTTGTGAGGCCGCAAATAAACTGGGCCAAACGAGGCAGGCAGTTTATGTGAATGTTCTATGTAAGTAAGCAACCTGAGGAACCCTTCCTGGGGGCTGTTTGAATGAGAGAAGCAGAGGGTGGGCGGAGTTAGACTTAGCGATCAGGTGCGCAGCCATTTGGTTTGGGTTTAGCCTATTCACGAGGCGCTTTTTGGGGGACGCATGTGTTGCCGGAAACGCCGACACATTTGGCCCAGCAAGCCGATTGAAAATTAAAAAAGGCGAACCCGAGGAGAAGAGATTTGCACCACTCTCGTATGCGCACAACTCATAAATTAAACTGAAAATCGAAGCCAAATCGGCCATGAGCATATGGTCGATGCGACTTATCGGGCGTAAAGCTTGCCCTGCATAAACAACGTTGTCAGCTAGCCAGGCAAAGAGACATTTTGATCGGCGGATTCGAAATATATTGAATGAGCCATCTGCGACTCTAGCACTGGGAGGCTCTAAGCGTTGAGGATGGTAGTTGTGATCTCAGTTCAGTTCCGGATCAGATACGTGTATCTCGCGGAAGCGCGAGCAACCTTCCTAACTGGTAGCCCGGTGCCTAGCGGGATCACGCAAGTTTGTGCTCAAAGGCTACGCAAGCCGACTAATGAGTAATCTGGGACGTTCGTCAAACAAAACTGTTCATCGCAAGTTAACTGATAAAATCCGTAAGCCAGCGTTATTGATTGGATAGTGGCGGCTGCTGCTCATTGACTTTCGAGTAGGACATAGAGCGGCTCCCGGATGTTGGATGAATCGCGAACCACACGATAGCCAAAGGTTTATGCATTGGGCTATCGGCTCTAAGTTCTTTGCCTGAACTAGAATAGCTCGTTCGCGTGATAGCTTGCTTGATGAGTGTATCTAAAATGATGCAAGGACAAATATTTGGCCTTTGAGAAGGAGAGCCTTGCAAAACAGAGGCGATACGTCCAAATTGCACCGTGGATCTATCGTGCCCAAAGCTGCTCTAACCGATCAGCCGTTCTGTACTAAACCCAAATTGTGCATCTCTTTCACGGATGACAAACTATATATTAGGTCGAGAGTATAGTTGCCATCGCATCAGCTGAGTTGACGCCTAGTTGACGCTCGGGAGCCTCTAAATTTCAGCCTCTAATTTGTGAACCAACAATCCTCGCTTCTAAATCAAAGCCCATTAAGAGCTCAAATGCTAAACTCTAGCTATCAAGCTTCTAATTCGATCCTGCTCTCGAGATAATTAGAATGGCCCCTCTCTCTAATAGCTACAGACATTAACTAAAAGGTTATTTCTCCGCTTTAATTTCCAACAGATAAACCCACTTGTGCCACTATCCATCTCCATTCATTAGACGTGATCTTGGCACCACAGTCACAGGTGAGCAACTCTTGGCAGGGCAAACAGCTCGAGAGTAATCAGCATGCACGAGCTAGACCCTACAAAGCAACCGTTGAAGATGAATACTCAATCATTCGAGAGTCGAGTGAGGATTTTGTCGATATAAGAAGGGTACTCGTCCAGATGCCTTTACTCAAAAAGCATACTCTCGGCCGAGAGTCCCATGATGGCGAGGTCGCGTTCACGGGCAGCATATTTGAAACGATTTTAGAGGAAAAGAGGGCGGCAGACAATCAGCTAACCAACGATAGCAAGCTTAAACAGATGAAAGACAGTGGCGCCTCGGTACATTCGGGCGAGAAGAGTGATATCAGCGATCAGACCAACACTCTCTTCATCTCAACCGACAACGATCGATCAAATAGCCATTCACAAACCTTGAATAGGTTGAACCCCAAAGACGGTGTCTCAGATTCTTGGAATAGATTTAATACGTTATTGTTGAAACTTTTGAATACTTATATGAAACAAATTAGGAACTATGAAGACCAAATGATTGAAGAATCGGATCAACTCGAAAGAGAACCCGAAAAGGGACGACAAATTAAGAGGTTTTCCCAGCAAAATCTCGGCCCAAGAACCAAAACCGATCCAAATTACCATTCAAACGGTCCTACTCGTGGTGTAAAAAACCTGTTAACTTTTGCCTGTATGGTCCAAGATGCAAACCCGTCGAGCAATCTAACGTTTGACTGGTCGTTCGGATCGGCAGTTCTACCAGAATCGGATGGAAACAACTTCTCTAGCCCATTCTCGGGTCGTCCCACCGGTCGAGATCGATCTGAACAAATTCACCTTTATACAAACAGAAACTCTAGTGTCCGCATAGTATTTGTCAGAAGGTTTGACTCAAATGCAAGTTTGAGCCCCTTTCAGATGAGTCTAGTGACTCTGAAAGTTGTGGTTGATCCATCATTGCAGGGAACAAGTTTACGACAAACAGAACCCAACTATAACACGAACACAACAAATCAAGGTTTACTTAGGGCGCCTTCCGCCAAGATTAGATCTAATTCGATTTACAATAATCTCAAATCTGGCCAGGACGGTAGCAACAACATTCAATTTTCAAACGAGTTCAGCCTTAAGACTCCTTACAATATCGATCCCTCTCTCGAATTGGATGAATTCAATTGGCAAGCCCAGATTGGGAACTTGCTAAAATGTTCGGTCACAAACAGTGTAGGCACCTCTGAAATTTGTCATGTCCAAGTGAACCTCGCTGAACGATTGAAAAATCAGAGCGCGTCATCGGAATACGCCAAGTGGCGAATGCCATCATTAGGTCAAAGATCCCTACTCATCTTAAGCATTCTGGTTGGCTGTTGTTTGATTATTTTTGCTTCCTTTGGTCTCTTTCTCGGGCAGTACCTCAAAAGTTTAGACACTAAGAAGGAAGAACTTGATCACAGTAAGGAGGAAACTAACATAGCTCAATCGACTAGTAGCCAAAAAAGCTCAGTCTTGGGTTTGTTGGGTAATGGTGACAGTAGTATGCAAGGGAGTAGCGATGATGATAGCAGTAATAGACTAAACCACCTCGATACACAAGCTAGATTACAGGGTAGAATGAGAGACTCGGATGACACTCTAGGCGCTGATCGAATGATGACCAACGGATACCATCAACATCATCACCTTATGCGTGAATCTATCAATAATTATGATAAACCTCGGGTTTTTCAAGAGAATAGGCTAGTCCATCAGGAGAGTGGCAACAACTATAGATCGACCGGCCCACAAAATCTGCATCAAAATAGATTCGATATTGATGGCTCAGCCGCAAATCATATGACTGAGACCCCTCCTACACTCGACAACAGAAATTCTAACAACTCAGCAACTAGCCGACTGTTAGCAAGTTTGAGACTCAGATCACTCACCAAATTGAAAGTTGACCGAATCGCAGGTAAGAATCTCTTGGTAATGACTTTAACGAGTTATCGTTATGAGAGCTAACTAAATTTATAGATCTATCCTATCTCGCATCGCATGCAGAGACTTTCAGAGGATTCCACTCGAAGAATGTATCAAATTCTGAGACCAACACAACTGGCCTGAGCCTATCTGGATTAGACAATGACATGACAGCCCGGTTTCCGCCCGCCAACTCGCAGAATTCACCTCTACTTTGTGGATCCTCTGAACTGCGTCAGAGCCGCTCAAGTTACAAGAACTTACTACAACAACGACAAGCATTCAACCAATTGGAGCATGATTTCCATCTACATAATCGAAACGGTCTAGAAAACCATAGGTCGCACCCAGGACCACAGGTGAATCCTAAGGGAATGACGGCGGCGAATCTAAGCTCGATCATGCCAGCGTATTCGAATGTGTCTAATAATATTGGCCCAGATGTTTTGGACGAATTCATAAGACGTAATGACATTGACCCAATACTAGTTCCAGGTAAGGCCGATATGTATGATGGATCTCAAGCGACTCGGGAACAGCCAATTTATTTGTTAAAGAACGATCTCGCTCGACTTAACGCGCATCAAATGAGATGGAGACCACCCATGGTGCCCCGAAGTTTACAGGTCTCAAATTCGTATCAGTTGCAACACGAGGATGGCCGGCCTTTCGTCGCCGCTCGGCCAGGTTCACAACGTCTCTCGAACTATGAAATCAGGGGTACGGAACAAATTCTACCTCTGGCAAACAGATTCTCAATGTCATCATACCAAAACTCGTTCCACGATCAGATAAGACCACAAACACTGAGCTACTTGGATTCAATCAACGGTCATCTCAATAGGCTGGTGAAGTCCACACCAGTTGGTCATTATCCATCAGAAGGTCAGCACAATACGGCCTATGCAAATTCTTCAAGCTCTTTTGCTTACATAAATAACGATCACAGCCGAACTGAGAACCTTTCAGAGGAGCATATTTATGACTTGAACACTTATGCTACACCGGAACAAACACCGTTAAATAGGCCCACAAGTGTTGGGATAGATCTACGATCAGAAAGTGAGAGGCCGCGAGTAAGCCATTTAATACAAACTTTCAATTCGAAAGCACCTGGATGATTAGTTATTTAACACTCCATATTATGTGATCTCAGATTTTTTGTACAAATCTTGTTGTTTACTAGATGATGACTAAGCCGATTAGCTGAATAAAATTTTGACTTGCAATCAACTGTCAACACATTGATCTCTATGCACGACAACATCATCTTCACCAGAATGTTGTTTGTCGATAACATCTCTGATAGTATTATTGGCACCCTTGGGATCTAGCTCCATTGCCCAAGAAAAGTTCATCAGAGCCGTATGCGTATTTCCTGTTTTCTTATGTATCTTTCCGATTAAAAAGTAAACCATTGATTCCTTCGGTACTAGTCGTTTTAGTTCATCTAATTCAGCCAACGCTTCCTTGTTTTTATCAATAGCTGAGTATATGGTTGCTCTATGGAATCTACATAGAGCGTTATCTGGGTCGATTGTTAAAGCTCTCGAGAGAGTATCGATTGCAGCATCGCTTCGCTTACAAGCGTGCTGTACAACTGCAAGCTGACACATCAAGACCGGATTTGAGGGAGCAATCTTGAGGGCCTTCTTGTAATATAACTCTGCGTTAGTGTACACTTCGTTCTTATAGTAAATGCAACCTAGTCCACACCATGCATTCCAATGCCTTGGATCTAATCTGACCGCGTTTCTGAAGCATGTCATTGCTTGATCAAGCCTTTCGGCACTAATCAGTTCATGTCCCAATAGTGTGTAAGCATATGCAAAGTTGGGGTCAACCTTTATAGCTCGTTCTAAATACTTTATGGCTGACTCGTGTTCTTTCTGTAAACTATAACAGTTGCCTGCGACACACCAAGTTTCTGGTGCATCTTGATCAAAGTCTATCAGCTCTTTCGCAAGTATTGAAAGTTCAACCTCCTTGTGCAAATGCCATAAAGCTGAACTGTAGTATTCCATACCCTCCAACCGATATGGCTCGAGTTTCCTAGCAGCTTCGTAATATTTCACAGATTCACTATAGTTAGTTTTTTCATATAGAGCCCTAGCTATGCAGGATAATACCCAACCTGAGTTGCGGTGCTTTTCTGGCAGTCCAGTCAAAATTGATATTGATTGATCTAATTTATACTGATTCAGACAATCTAAGCCCCTAAAAGATTCCAAAAATATTCTCCCAGTCGAGTCTAAGCTTTGTTCCGGGTCGGCTCGTCGCATTTTTTTAGCTGGCGCGTTGGCGCCTGTAATTGTTGGCCTAGTTGCGGGAGTTTCATTATTTTCAATGGAATAGAGCCTTGTACTTCGTCTTGGCTCCTTCTTGATTGGTGCTGGGGCTCTTCTAGTCTGCGGTGTTTTATAATCAAGATTTGTTGAGGCAGACTTCTCTATTTGTTGATGTGGATTTGTTAGATTTGTTGCGGCGTGATATTGATGGTGATCGTTCATCGAGTGCTGCTTATTGTGATCTAATTTGACTCTGCTTAGGGCGGCGGCAAGAAAATTGGCTCTGCCAGATGAGGACGAGGTTTTATCTGTTAGTCGAGCCAATGCCTCAGCCGAGCCCCACATATAAGGAAACAATTCTAGGCTTATGCGGAAAAATTCTGCCGCCTCCTTGAAGCGAGAGGTTTTTTCAAAGATTGAGCCGGCATATTTGGCCGCGATGGCGGCTGCCGAATCGTTTCCATAGAATTTGACTAATTGATCCTTGATCGAGTTGGTGCTGACGCATTCGTAAACAATATCGTTGCCTAGTAATGCCCTTTCGGCCTCGTGATATTTTGCTAATTCGAAACAGCATTGGCCAAGCAGGAGTCGGCTCTTAGATTGAGTAGAATTAGCTCTTGATAATATTTGATAGGATGAGTTTATTTTCCTTGATTTGAAATAACAGAGGGCGACGTAATGTAGACTATCTTCAGTGTTGACCTCAGCATGGTAGATCTCAGCTAAACGGATAGCATCCGAATATAGATGACCATTCAGCAGTGCCCAAATATAACTCTCCATCCTGAATTTGTTAGCCGAGATAGATCGAAAGAAACCCAATTCTCGAACGATCCTTCCTGGCTGACCTAGAAGCGGCTTGGTTGAGGCAATATTTTTATTTTGTTTCCTAAATCCTTACACAAGCCAATGTTAAGCGGCTTTTGTGAGCCACTCTACGGTAGAGTGACTCTGCTGCACAACGGCCGAACAAGTGAGAGGGGGTCGAAGTTTGTGAGCCAGTGCTCCGATATTTGGCAAGAATACGCACAGAACAGTATCTGTGCCATATCTCCATGTGTATGTGTGTGTGTGAGAGACATGTCTAAGGAACTTGCACTGCCCGGTGCCGTGATGCCATTGCCTCCGATGATTCCGATTCATTTTCAATTGATGATCGTTTGATTTACAGCTTGGACTAGGCGTCTTATCAAATCTACCTATGGCATCACTCGCTATGCGCGCCATTCTCATTTTGTTCCGTAAAAATAGAGATTGCAACAGCAAAGAACTGAATGCCGCGCACGCATTGCGTGGTTTGCAAAATACAACTCATCTGAGCGCATACATATAGTCAGCTATCGTTTTGACCCGCCGGAATACAAATCATCACATGATACGTCTTCGGGGTACTCACATATCGCGTTGCCGATACCCTTAGAATTCGAGCCCTCTATTACCTGTTTTGTTATCGCCAAGCGCATGTTCGGTCCGTAAGACAATCCAACAGGATGAAAGAAGAAAACGAGAAATTTTTCGTTGAATGCATTTTCTAGACTAAATATTAGCCTTAACAACCATCAAATCCCTACACATCTCGGTCAGATGAGTACTCTCGACCAAGCTCCCATCGTAGAATTGGGAGACGCATATGGCGATGATGAATACGTCGGACCACCACCTGAATCAGCCTCAACTGGCACAACTAGCCGGGTGCAATCTAGCGCGCAGAGTACCAGTCGAATCAGTCGAACAAGACAGTCGAATGTTGGGCGACCCCTTAGTCCGCTTAGCTCGTCCACTGATTATGACAGTACGAACCCAGTCCATACTAATCCAGTCATATACACCCCATGTCATCCATCCAAAATACCTGATATCTCCACCTCGACTCAGCAACGAGCTCAGCCAAGTCGAAGAGGAACTCGACGATCTCAAGCCATCACCAGCGAAACCCTTGCCCAAGCGCCTTCAAGTTACAGGCCTAGATTGAGACCTGCTGCATCCATTAGACCACAACGACCTGCAACTCAAGCATCAATCAATCAACCTCCGCCTGCAACAAATCAGCCCCAAATATTGAGGCCTCCCAGTGTACCAAACGTTCCCAGTCCGTCCCAAGCAAGGCCAGTTTTTCCTCCTTGGCCCTCACGTTTCACGGGTCCAGTGTTTGGAAGTGCCCCCAACTTTCCAGAATTTGTACAACCCGGAACCCAGCAACCTGTTAATATACCAAGAGCATACCAACCTCATCCAGGTCAGCGAACCACGTTGAAACGGCCATCGATCCCAGTGCCTGCCCATTCCCAGAATGCTTTGATCCCTAACACTAGACAGCAAATCCAAGCCAATTACCAACCAGGACTCAATCAACCAATGATTGCACACTCGAATAATCAGATGGCTGCAAACTACCCGATAAACGTTCAGCATCCGCCAAATTACCTAAATCCATCATTCAGTCCTCAAGCGGCACCAGTGCGACCTGCTTATGAAGACTTCCTAAGACAAGTTTCTGCGGCAATACCAGGAGTTGATATTGAAGAACTTCTACGCCAGATCACTACCAATCCCACTCAGCCGATTCAAATAGCAGTTCCATCTGGGGTTAATACCAGCGCAGTACAACAACATCTTCAGCATTCGTTAGAAACCTCGATGTTACAGGCATTAAATGGCTTGAACACCCCAAGAGCTCCACCTCCAAACAACTCGCTGTACGACGACTTGATTAAAGAACACTATGCCCATGCTTTTGAGCCGCCAAAGCGCCCACAGCCACCACCTCCACCACCAAGTGAAGATGAAATGGCAAAGCAAGATCAAGATGCCGATGCAAACCAGGATGAAGAGTATCGCGAGGTTGAGACTTACTCGGATTATATGCCAGCCAAACTAACTTATGGTCTACCTCATCCTGATCCCGTAGTAGAAACAAGCTCTCTAGCTACAGTTGAACCACCAGATATACATTACAAGCTCAAACTGCCTCCTAAAGTGATAGACAACGGACTTTTGTCCGCCCTCCAATTAGAATCTGTGATATATGCATCCCAACAGCATTCCCATTTCTTGGCCGATAGGCGAACTAGGAGAGGCTTCTTGATTGGCGATGGAGCCGGCGTAGGTAAAGGTAGGACAATCGCAGGCATAATTTACGAGAATTTTCTTAACGGACGTAGGAAATCTATTTGGCTCAGTGTTTCCACAGATCTCAAGTTGGATGCAGAAAGAGACCTGAAAGACATAGGTGCCAAAATACCCGTTTATTTACTTGGTAAATTCACCTATGGAAGACGAATCAACGTCGACTCTGGCGTGATCTTCACCACTTATTCTGGTCTCGTGAGTAAATCCCAGAGTCTGAAAGGTGTTTTAGGCTCAAGAATGGGGCAATTGACATCCTGGGTGGGGAGCGATTTCGACGGTGTTCTAGTTTTCGACGAATGTCACAAAGCGAAAAATATATCAATGACAAAGAACAAGAAAACTCAATCTAAGGCAGCCGAGTTTGCTGTAGAAATTCAGAAAAGATTACCCAAAGCGCGAGTGGTATACGCCTCAGCAACAGGTGCCAGTGAGACGAAACATCTTGGCTACATGGTACGGCTTGGCATTTGGGGAGAGGGGACTCCATTTGAAACGTTCTCAGACTTTTGTGGTGCTATTGAGAAGAGAGGAGTAGGAGCCATGGAACTCGTTGCTGTGGATCTCAAAATGAGGGGCTCATATATCGCTCGTCAGCTGAGTTTCAAGACGACCAGCTTCGAGATCTTAACCGCACCCTTGGACGAGCCTTTCATCAATCTATACGACGAATGCGTTGATATGTGGGCTAAAGCTCTAAGTTTATTCGTTCAAGCTTCCGATATTGTCGGCGACAAGAGGCGCTCCCGAACTATGTGGGCAACATTTTGGGCTGCTCACCAAAAGTTTTTCAAATACTTGTGCATAGGTACTAAAGTGCCCATAGTTATTCAAATCGCAAAAGCGGCTCTTGAAAATGGAAAAAGTGTTGTGATAGGACTCCAGTCTACAGGCGAGTCGAAGACAATGGAGGCTCTCGAGGATGGCGATATTAGCGAGTTTATTTCAACGGCTCGAGCCACTTTTGAATCTTTGGTAGAGAATCACTTCCCAGTGCCACATAAATGTAAACGAGCGAGACCTCGTAATCATATATCTAATAACTGTGATAAATCGCCCAGTGCTTCGAGCAATGTTAGCGCCAATCCTTCAAGCAGCTCCGTATCGACGATAGATGAGAATTGGGCAGGAAACGATCCGGTGAAGTTTGTGGTCGAAGATGGAGTGATCAAGACACAGTTGCAGGCTGACAAAGGAGACTTCAAGCCAAAGAAGATGAGGAAACCTCTGACCAAGCGATTTGCAAAGAATCAACAGGCTCTAGATGAACTAGCCAAAGAAAAGCAGAATAAAATGGAGAAGAGAAGCGGGAGGGCTGTACGTGCCAAGAGAAGGGCCTTGCAGCGCGACTCGAGAAAATCCCGTATAAAATTGCCGGAGGATGACTCTGATACTGAGATATCAACTATTTTTAGTAGTTCCTCATCCGAAACCCAGCTCAAGGATGGTGATGACTCGGATGAGACTTACTCTGAATCTGAAGACTGTGATTCCAGCACCATCACCGATTGCGTTAGCGAACCAGAGAGTGTTATCTCGAACCAAGATTTAAAGGTCCGCCAATCCTCGTCCACGAACTGCGCAAAGAGAGAAGTGCTGAATAGCGATTCGGATAGTGATATCCAGATAACCGCTGTCAAACCTAGAAGAAACTATGAAGTTATTATATTGAGTACCGATGAAGAAGACGAGGACGAAGAACCACCAAATGCAGATGATCCTCTCATAAAACACGGAAAAAAATTGACAGAGATGAGAGACGAGCTGTTCAAGATGATCGACAATCTAGGTCCAAGGCTCCCAAATAATACGCTGGATGAACTAATCGATCGTCTTGGAGGTCCCTCGAAAGTCGCAGAGATGACGGGAAGAAAAGGCCGTGTGTTGAAGGATGAAGAGGGACTAGTCTCATACCGTCAGCGCAACGAGGAAGACGCTCTAGAGAATCTGAACATCCTCGAGAAAGAGAGGTTCATGAATGGGGAGAAATTCATTGCGATTATCTCGGAGGCTGCAAGTTCGGGAATATCTTTACAAGCAGATAAGAGAGTAGCAAACAAGCGCCGTCGAGTGCACATAACAATCGAGTTGCCTTGGAGCGCTGATAGAGCCATCCAACAATTTGGTCGAACTCACAGGTCTAACCAGACTAGCGGGCCAGAGTACGTCTTCGTGATCTCTGAATTGGCTGGCGAAAAAAGATTTGCTTCGATCGTAGCCAAGCGACTCGAAAGTCTTGGTGCCTTGACCCATGGCGATCGTCGTGCAACCACTGAGTCCAGAGATCTGAGCCAATTCAACATAGTAGGCAGATACTGCAAACAGGCTCTAGAACTCCTCTGCCGTTATGTTGAATGTGGCATGAAGTTTGCCAATATCATGCCGGAATATCAGCATGGGGACTTTCTGAAGGACGCAAGGGATGCGTTTGTCGGTTCCGGTCTAGCCCGCTATACGGGACATCTTTTCATACCCGACCCTCACTCTACTCAAATCAACCATTTCCTCAACAGGCTTCTTGGGATGAAAGTGCACGTTCAAAACGCTCTATTCAAGCTCTTCACCGACTACATGGATAGAGTGATAGCGCGCAAGAAAGCCGCTGGTCAATACGATGCCGGTATTCTAGAACTAAATTCTGAGTCAGGCAAAACTCGTTGTGATTCACCCGAAGACTTCTACCTGAAAACTCTGACCGGGCCTGTCAAATGCACACTAAGAAACGTTCGCGTGGAGCGGGGAATCTCTTGGCAAGAAGCACTCAAATTACTCGAGGATAGCGATGGAGATACACGGGCAGGATTCTACCTCTCTGTCAATCCTCTTACTAAGGCGAAGATGATCTTCTTACTGCTTCGCGAACTGAATGCTGTCGATTTGTTCCGATGCTACAAGCCGAATACTGGCCGCCAATCGAAGCCCAATTACTTTAGTCTTCTTAGCGAAAAAGGTGAGAAGTGCTCATTGGCTAAGGCAGAGAAGGTTTGGACCAGTATCTTCGACGCCACAGATACCAAATGCGTGCATCTATGTTTCTTCGACTCCTGTAAGCGTAAACAAGCGAAGTTGAACTGTGATGTCGGTCTCAGGCACCGGAAGTATTGCATACTGAGTGGAGGTATACTTACTGCCTGGCCGTACCTTGAGATGAAGGCACCAGAAGTGACGGCTCACCTACAAATCGTGAGACTGAAACTGGACGCCAGCAATCGTGTCATAGGTAAGCACAGAGGTGGCAGTCTAGGTAGAACTGAGAGATGAGAAATTTTACTAATCAAAGTAATTATCCTCGAACCGACAGGACCCATAATTCCCCAGGAATATTTAGATACAGTCAGACGGATACTGAGAAAAGGCGAAGAGAGCGTCGAGTTTTGAAATTACACTGCTCCTGGGAGTGTGGGGAAATCATTACGCGCCAAACCTTTGAATCAGGAGGCAGAGTGCTGGGCGCATGCGTATACGCTAAGCACGATAACAGCTAGACAGTGAAAGGCTCGGTATCGCGTGGTTGTATTGATGGCCGGCAATAGGCTGCCAGAGCTTTGGTTCGCTCAGATCCTCCCATAATCGCATGGATTGATCCGATATTAGACTGTGTATTCATAATTATTCAAGGAATTAAACTCAATCCTCCTTATTATGGCCGATAATAAGAAACAGGGCAAGGGCCCAGCTAAAGGCGGTGACGACAAAAAAGCGTCGGCCGAAAAGAAGGACCCGAAAAAGGCAACTACCTCTGGAACCGCCAAGAAGGAACCAACGAAGCCGGCCGCCAAGAGCAAGAAAGAGGTCTCCAAGAAGACAAAGGTCGCTCCCCAGCCTGAAGTGATCGCCAGCAGCAAATCGTCGACGGCTGCCGCCCCTGGTGCTCGTCAGGGCTCAGCCGCCAAGGCCTCCAACAAGAATCAAGCCAAGAGCAAGAAAGAGGTCTCTAAGAAGACAAAGGTCGCTCCTCAACCTGAAAGGATTGCCACCAGCAAATCGTCGCCGGCTGCCGCCGCTAGTGCTCGTCAGGGCTCGGCCGCCAAGGCGTCCAGCAAGCATCCAGCTAAGAGCAAGAAAGAGGTCTCCAAGAAGACGAAGGTCGCTCCTCTACCTGAAGTGATTGCCACCAGCAAACTGTCGCCGGCTGCCGTCGCTAGCGCTCGTCAAAGCTCGGCCGCCAAGGCCTCCAACAAGCGTCCAGCCAAG
>Ga0268249_1000356_pt1 | contig 25110 bp, 24 predicted proteins | sample AgamicAtPe_FD_200257 | JGI IMG/M metagenome (GOLD analysis project Ga0268249, IMG submission 200257) | Agave microbial communities from Guanajuato, Mexico - At.P.e (v2) (version 3) | ecosystem: Host-associated > Plants > Phyllosphere > Phylloplane/Leaf | place: Guanajuato, Mexico | collected... | reverse complement strand
GAGAGAGAGAGAGAGAGAGAGAGAGAGAGGGTTGGGTCAGATAGAGATAGGTTAGTTTTGTTCGAGCCTGACCGTTGCGCCCGTTCAGGCCAATGCTCGCGAGTTGTTAGGCCCTGAGTTGTGGTTTTATGCCCTCGCCCTTTCCTAACCACAATCCAATGAAGCCTTTTCCGGTGTTCGAGACGCTCTGACGGAACTCATCGGAAATCTCCTATGAGGGTGCGATGGACAGTTGGTCGTTCGGTCAGTTTGCTGGAGTCAATCCGGCTGTAGGCCAAGTGAAGGCAACCAGACCAAAAGATGGCACTCTATTACCGGCTGTGCGAATGGCGGACGATGACGCTAGACTTCATACTGCGGCCAGGACAATCATTTTTGACATATGCCAGTTGATGATATCACGCGCACGCGATATCCTGGTGGTTTCCTAAGTGCTGCCCATGGCTGCGAAAGTCAAGCGGTTGAAAGATAAAAAATGACCCACGTCATGAGAGGTGGCTCCAAGCAGCTTTGGTCACATCATGGGGTTTATAGATCATCAAGACTCTTTCTCTCTCCCTGATCATCATGAGATCGATGTTAAATGGCTCGTCCATGGCCATCGAGTTGTTGTTTGTGGGTTGTAGCCGAATTTTTGGATGGTCAGTTGAACGAAATTGTATGGTTTCAAGCATGGAGACGGGCGGTCGAGGGTTGGTAGCCCATTGGTATGTAAGTCGCAAGCTCAGGCTGCCTCCTCTGTTCTGAGCTTGTGGGCCCTCTCATGAGCTCGCTCATGAAGAGTTAATCTTGAACATTTTTCATTCTTTCTCTTAAAAATTGTACATGAATCATTCCCAAAACAATACCACCTCACTTGCCGCAAACACATTTCAACCGCAACGCATATCAACGCGCTGGATCTTTTTGCGGTTTGAGGGCCCGAATCGTGGCGGCAGCGCTTGGTTGCACAGAGCCCACCATAGATATGATGTTGCAGCTTGACCATTTCATCTCAGAGGCCATTGGCTAGTTTGGTGCCTCTAATGCTGTTACTGCTTTGCGATAAGCAGGATGATTATGGGGATGACGCGCCCATGGAAGTGACAACGATGATTCACATCTCAACAAGCAATAAGCCCACTCATGTCCCATTCCTCCTCAGGCAAACCAAGCATCTCTTTTTCACTTTCATCAAATGCTCCGTACACCTCGATAAGATTGCGCCCCAAAAAAGAGAGCGTGCGGAGCATCCTGATGCCCATCCTGGTGTTATGGTGCTGAGCATCTAGCTAACGCGCCCCTTATGAGCCCCAGGTTCAACGGACCGAGGGCAGAGACCCATTTCCGGCCAAGGATGGCTGCCATTACTAATGGGTTCAAACGTGAGACTGATCAATTAACTTTGGTCTCTAGTGAGCGGCGCTGGTGAGTTTTTCAATTGCTCTTTTCATTCTGCGGCCACTGATGTTACGATATAGTTGAATGTAACAGATTGTAACCAAGTTATGACTTGGTTACATAGTCTTGCATGGTGTTGTTATGGCGACTATATTGCATCAACCCGAAGAGCCATCGTGAAACTAAACAGCCAGGGATTTGGTTGCTAATAAGCAGCTGAGTGTTCACCTGAGGCACAATACTGCTGTCATGAATCAAGTCAAATAATGGCTCCGTGTGGCCAAAACGCGCATACCTCATCAATAGAATTACAAAACTATATTTATATATGCTCATTATCGTCCTTATAATAGTATTCTCTGCAGTCTACGTAACTAAGTTTCATCTGCCTCCTCTCTCTCTCTCTCTCTCTCTCTCTCTCTGTCTACTTCCTGTCCATGGGTCATATTCATGATTAACTAGGGCGCACTCGTGTGTATATCTATAATTTCGAGTGCCACCATCTCCCCTTCTGGTCTACAAACAAATACGAAATCTCGTAGATCTAGGTGAATCACGCACATACAATTATCTGTCCAGCTATACACTCAGCCACACTCTAGATTTAGGATCGAAAATTCTAGCTAGCCTCAATCATGCCGGGGCGTGACATTGCTTACAGTGACCGGTTGTATGGTTCAAGCTGCATGGTGCTGCAAGTAATGGTCGCTCCATTGCATGATGGGCGGACATCGCGCAAGTTCTGGCCCCAGCAGGGGAACCGAAACCATTGGATACTATGTAGGTAACGAGCACTAATTAGCGCTATTGTCGTCTCAGCCCAGCGTACATCTAATGCCAGCGTATCGCGAACAATTTTCGCCAACATTTCCAATCTCGAATGCACTATTCTCGACAGTGAATCAGTGCAGAGAAATCTGGCTCACCATGTTTGGATTCACAAGTGATGGTTTGGTAGATATTCGGATTCTTTCTTTCGAGCATCAAATTTTCATCCTCATACTTAAGCTGGGATTTTGTCCAGTCATCAGTTTACCAGGTGCATCCCTCTCGCTCTTCCGAAACCGTCTAGCCAAACGCAACCACATTCGTTGGCTTCTGAACTTTAACTTCGGCTGCGCGCGCACTATCACAGTGGAAGCCATGATCTTATAAGAATGTTTATCACCATCTAGATTTGCCTGAGTTGAGCGAACAAAATTTGAAGCTGTCAGATCAAACCAATCTTATCTCGGTCATGATATTTTATGTAATAGTGTTGGACTAAGTCTCTAAGACTCTGTGAGCTCGTGCGTTGTAGTTGGATGTGCAAATGGCTCTTGGTTATAACGAACTAACCACATCGATTCACAATCATGCTGACGGAATCATGCTTTGTCGAACCTTATTAAATCAAGCCAAGACTGGCTTGTCACCATGACATCAACATTGAATCCAACTAAATCTACAACGGCCTCCCAGTTTGGAATATAAATATGTTAGGAGGAACTAGTTGCAGCTAGCATTAACTAATGATACGGTCATATGTTTGGCGTAATAATAATTTTATGTCCATGCCTCTGTAATGCTAAAATTGGAACCATTTGCTCCCACATCTTTGTATCGATGCCATGAACTTAATTTCTGAGCTTGGATCTGCAGCGTGTTGGCTATACAGAAAGGCTATATGGATGCAATCTGACAACAAGGGACACAATTCTTCGAGAGGGTGAATTGGGTCAATCGAGCCTCGATTCATACAGAGCCCTCCAGGTATCTATGCGAGCGCTGCACTCATAACCGAATAGATTTAGCAAAGAGTTTTGCAGAAGATGTGCAACTTGAGTAAGACTCCAGTGGAATGCGAACAAGATCGTCTCGACAGTTCTGTCTATCATGGGCATCTATCAGTGAAGGTTTCACTATCTACCCTATGAATTTGTTTCATAGTGAACTTGCCATTAACAACCTAGAACTTATCTCATGACTTGTCTCTCACTCTTCGATCGTGTCGCAGAGCTTATAGGGGGTCTGCTCGGTCCAAAAGTCAAACTTTAAGACTATGTCTTTCACTTGCAGACATAGTCTTAAGTGCGAGAGAGTGCTGTTCGAGTTTATGACTTTTAGGGGCATTGGGCGCGCATCATTTAGCTTAGATTCGCGAAGGCTGACACAAATCATTCGGCAACCATTGAAGTGGTCCAACTCGACTGAAATAAGGGCACTTCCAAAATCTTCCAGAAATTTTGCTATCTAAAACCGATATGTTCGGACTGCTGAATTGTCGAAGACCATCGTAATCAAGTTGCGCCCATGGAAGTGCCGTCCACGATATAGAGCGCTTTGATCTCGTGGGCGCTTAGGCTTGGCATAACTTTTGGGAAATCTATCAATTAAAAATCGCACCTTGATTTAGGCTGCTTTGTTTGAGACTTATGCTCGTAGGGCAATCAGATTGAGCAGCAAATCGGATCGCCTGGGGGCCTCGTTGATTGAGAGATGAGTGATGAGGTGCTGACAGGCTAGGTGGGCGGCCCGGCGAAGTTGTAGCAAACCAAGTGCGAACGGACCAGGGTGGGGTTTGATCGATCCGTTTGTTGAGATGCACGAAATGAGCCATTCGTTGGTGGCGATTTTTGACCAGATATTTGGTGGTGGCAAACTAACCTGTTTAGTCGTGATTAAGAGCTGCGTCGAGTGTTTCTCAGATAAAGTTAGCGTGTAACTTGGAGGCCAAAGGAGGGGTGCTTGTGGGCTGCGCGCAGCCTGTCAGTCATACGCCAGTCACGCCCTCGGTCCCTTTCAAGTTCGGTCCAATGGCGCTCCTGTGCGTCTGAGGCTTTCGCCCTTGCAGTGGGCAGCAAATGGGCCGCCATTTTGATTGATTGATCACTGTGCGCAGCGCAAAACGGGCGCTCCCTTACAGCCTGTAAAGCTGGCCGTTTTTGGTTGAATCTCATTTCATTTTATTCGATTCGATTTGAATCCTGAATTTCTTCTGGCGGTCGATTCAAAAATCTATCACTCGGCTGGAAATACCGACCCGAACTTCGGTTACTCAATGCTCAACGTAAGAATTCTAGATTTTAATTTTGAACAAAATCTGATTAATGAATTCTTTTCTCCCATAGCCATGCAATGCCACTGCTCATTTCCAGATTGCATAATCTGGTGCCACCGAGATATTGATTGATCGGCCAAACTGGCTAGCTGGCCAAGAGATGGTCGCTCTTTTGCTCGGCAGATAACCTTTGCGGCCAGTTGAAAGAGCTCTCATGATCCATTGATATGGTTGTGAATAAGCCGCTTGAGGACTCAGCAGATCAATCGGCTGCCAGAACTCTAGATTGGACTTGTGGCGGCACATGAAAGGACCACACCATGAGTGATCGTCCAACGACTTTCGGGCGGCCTTTTAGGATTACATCGGATGCAAATAGCGAGAAAGGTTGGAACCGAAGTGGGACAGGGCGTTGGAGAGTGCATTGCGCCTTACTTGTGGCCCTTAAGGTGGAGGACCTAGATAGATACACGGGAACAACAAATCACTTATAATGGGAGCAATAAATGTCATTAGTTATGGGCGCCTTGCGTCTCCCAGACGCACCTAAGAACACGACACTGCAATCGATCCAACGGCTAAGATATACTTTTGGAGGAAACTCTGGACGGTTATTATCATGATTACCATTGCGTCAATCAATAAAATTCGTCCACTGTCATTCAGTCCCCCCCCCCTAACCATGATTAGGGTCCAAAAGAAACGATGCTCGTACAGATAAATAGAATCGGACAGAATGGACGGAGATCATGGTGTTCCAATGCCAATGAAGACTTTTAGTCCTATCGGGGGCCATCCATCCTCCTAAATGGCGAGAATAAGACCCAAAAGGGAAAGGACAAAGGAGAATCGGTGACCAGGCCGAGCCAAAGAGGGAGGAGAGCACATTTCTGATAGTTATCACTTACTTTTTATCCCTTTTGCTGCTTGAACGATTCTTTCATTTGCGCTTCAATGATACACATGAGGAAACTAGTGTATAGAGGGAGCATGATAGGGACCGGCATTGTGCAATAGATCTTCCCGAAAGACATACAGAACTTCACAGTGCCTGTCTGGGCTAGATTATAATTGTCCTCCTCGGGTAGTTGAACCAAACAATCGCCTCCCGTTTGATGTCAATAACGTACCAGTATCCGCAAATAACTGCCATCAACAGTCCACGATAACGTATTTCGAGCTACGAACGTAAGCAATGGAAAGCACAGGTGCACTCGTGACCAAGTTTGCAGCCTGAACGCTAGGGCGAGAAATGAAATCTCCCTCTCGCAGCCTCCTCCTTGCTCGTGCCTCGGCAGTCCGAGCACCCGAGAATGGAGGAGAACAGGTTTAAGCCCAGGCGCAATTGCACCTGATTACCTGTAAAGACTTTATCTATTTTAATCAAGAACAATGAACGGCGACAAACAAATGAGGACGACATTCAAGGATCTAGCATATAGCACAGACGGACATGCAACCCTCAGTATTGTCTCCCCCCCCCCATTGGATCAGCGCTTTATCTGTCCGCTCGAACGAACTTGCAAGGATCGGAGGTGAATTTGCCATTCGAATCAACCAAAAGCGGCTTCGTTCCACATCTGCCCAGAGGGCCTTGAATGATCTGGTCGGCTGGTGTGCTAATTAATCTGACACCTGGAAGCAAATGCGCACGATTAGTTTCCAGTGTCCGGTTTTACCGTGGCGCTGCTTGCGTAAGGCGGCCAACAGCGAGCGGTGAGTTTGTCGCGAGGGGCGGAACTGGACAACGTACGCGTGAGGTGGTGGTGGGGGGGGGGACGATATTCGTTTGCACAGTTGGGATTGATGCATCCTGGCCACAGATTGTTGCAACAAATTGCGAGCGCCTATCATTAGGGACCATTTGTTTTAGGCTGGTGGGCAGGCAATGGACGGTCGTCACCATGCAATGACAATTGCCCGGATCGTTCGGAATTGGGGCTAGATGTATCGGAAGGCTAAGGGCGGCTTGCAGAGTTCAGCGGAACCTCTATGCTTGGTGCATGTTAGTCGTGAAACAACAGCAAGTCGCCGCCGCGAGTTAGCTCCAGACGGATGTGAGGATCAATAGGAGGTAGCAGCGTTGGCGCTTTCGTTGATATGAAGTTGGGGCACGGGGCGAGGATGAGTTACAGATAAATGACAGGCAACGAGAGAGGCTGGCAAAGACAAGCCTCCTGATCGTCTGACAATGCAAATGATTCCCCCACCGCCACCGCCTCCTCCCTCTCCTCAATGGAATGGTAGATGATTTATGAAGGTACATAGGCCGAAAATCAAAAACGCAACAAACGATACGCTTCTCCCTCACTAACACCAACTAATGAGTTCGCCTGACTGACTTTGTTGTCATTCCCTTTCCAACTCCAACCTACCAACATCAGGGGTGCCCCTGTGCTCCTGGTATTTGGTCTAGTTGGTCTAGTCGACAATGGATTTGGTCCGAGAGAGGGCCTGGAAGAGCTGGCCCCTGCAATTGGGCACGCAAGGCGAGGGATAGTGCCGAGTTGATGTTTGCTTCGTCACATGGGAGACCCACCGTCATCATCATCATCATGAGTTCCTGTTTCTGACATGGCCTGGCGGACACATTTCTGAGGCCCAGAGAAGCCGGAGCTTGGAAAAGAATCATTAGAGAAGTCAAAGTTTGATAATTTATATATCGGCCTCACCATTTTTTCTGCCACCAACACAAGCGCACTCGTGGCCCAGATCCCAGCAAGCCTGGCCCCTCCTATCTGGTGCCAGATCTGGCAAGCCGTCTATCGGTCTATCTATATGCAGAGGGTTATAAATATATTCGTACACACGTATGAGTGAGGCAGCAGTAGGAGCAGCTGACGCGCTGGTTCTGGACCCCCTGAACCCCAATCGGCGCAAGCGCAGTCGAGAAACCAGACAGGATGCTACGTCTCGACTGAGGCAGCTGGTTCCTCCCGACTCGCTCCTCCGACTAAACCGACGACTTTCGTGCTCTAACCCCTCCAAGCATGTGATGCACAAACCCTGGCCTCGCTTGGAATAGAGGGACTGGAAATCATCAATCTGCACCAAATTCTCCTCCTACTGATGGCATACAAACCTTGATGATCCTTGCGGGCTTAAAACTTGCAGGCAGGCAGGCTGTGAATCTGCGCCCTGTGTTACTAGCCGAGCAGGTGGGTGTCAGAGAGTTTGCTCACTGACGAGATGGCTTACAGATGAAGCGCTGCCGGGTGCACTGCTAACAAGGTTGGCTTAGTCAGAGGAGCGCCAAGATTGCATGATCCCACCCACTCCATGTTAGATGCGATCAGCTCCAATGCCTCTACTACCGCCTACTGTAACACTGAAGGCAACTTGATTGGTGGTGGTGATGCTTATCTATTCATTGAGCTACAACATCAACTTAGGCTATCATCTAGATGCGCGCCTTGGATGTTGCCCACTCATCGGACACAACCGACGGCTCAATCGTGCTCAATGTCATTAGATAGATCATGGGCAACTAGGAATAGGCAACGGCGGCATTTGTTACCAGATGAATGGACGACAAATGGTCGCTTGCATGATCTGGCCACCATAAATTCTGGTTAGTGGGCCCCCCAAGCCAGGCTCTGATCCAGGTGCGCTGATTCAATTGAACTCTAGCTTTAGCTTCAGATAAAATGATGGCTTGATGGACACAATCTCGTTGCACGAAAAACTTAATGACCGCTGGCAAAATTTGGCCAGCCATTCATCTTGGCTAGAAACTGTATGATCTATCTGCTGATCTCGTCAATCTACGGTGGTTACGTTGGCCAAAAAGCACGCGCCCAGCGCTGATCGTTTGTTATCGATTCAATCATTTTGTATCCTTGCCCATAAGTTGAGGCGAAAGCAGGGAGTCCCGTGTATAAGTTGCAATTCCAAAACGCAGCTTGCGGCCGATACACCACTTTACCTAGCCTGTCTAATCCAAAGGTAACTTGGGCGGCGCCATCAGAACCAGCAAGCGTTGGTTGAGTCAGCCGCCACAACAACAACCACAACATGCAACTACAAACTGGGGGCCCAGATCAGATAAGGAAGCGGAACATCCTAACATGAAATTGATTGTGCCGATCGAGGAGCACGATTTTGGGGCCCACCAGTTGTCATGTTGCGCCGCTTGCAAGTTGACTGATGACTCCAGACATGACAACTTAACCACCCAAACCAGCGGAAGCCGAACTGTTCCTCGCACCTAGAATTGCATTCTGCTTCCGGTACGAATCGCCCTCTATATTACCAGCCGGGCGCGATTGTATTTTGTGGTTGTTTGTGTTTGTGGGCCAAGTTAAATTGTCGCAGTGACTAACTTACACAGCTAGATTGCAGGCGGTTGAATTGAAAGAGATAGGAGAAAAGCGAGCAGAAGCGAGGGCGCCGTAATCGCGTCAGAGAAACTTGGGCGACTTGCTGAAGCGGATTGACAGCTTCCAGTGGCTTGGACTTATGGACAAAGTCTCATTCACCAGGCAAATGAATTTAAAATCTCTAATAGCATTCATGGTCCATGATCTTTGCTGATCGTTTTGAATCTCGTCCAAGGATTGCGCGGCTAATGATGGTTGAAAAGGCGTGGAAATATCGCTATTACCGCCCAACATGAGGGTGTCATGTGAGAGCAAGAGAAAAGTCCTCCTGGTCGAATCAACCGTTCGAACTAAACACCTATTATCTCTATCTCAGCCAGAGGGAGGGCAGCATTTGAGATATGCAAAGGAAACGCATACACGAGAAAATCTGAGGCGAAGATCTGGATTCCAATTGAAAGGAGTGGAGATATATATTTTTGAGACCCTCGAAAAGCTTCCATTTGGGGGGAGGAGGAGCCAACTGCGCTAGGTTTAAATTTCGATGGGTATCGAGGGGCACAAAACTGGGAGGCAACATTTGATAGGATGCTGATCGTGGTTGGGGGGGGGGAGGCGAGTGACTTTTGAACAATCATCATTTTGGTTTTCGCTCGGCCACCAACGAGAAGCCGCAATAATGGATGTTGGCTGGCTGCCTGCCTCCTGTTGGTATAGCTTGGCTGGCACTTTGTTATACCATGAATTATAACTAGAGTGCGAGAAACCACCGAGCACGTGCAGCAGGAATCGCTATTAATCATTACGCAATATCTCCTCAACTCAATCTTCCTGGCGCCATCGACGCTGTTGCTCTCGCCCTTGGCCAAGTTGCGCTTCCGCTTCCGCCGCAACCGCTCCCTTATATGGGCGCCGGTTAACTTTTGTTAACATTTGCGCTAGCCTCCCAGGTTGCAATGGTAAACTTTGAAACCACTGGCGGCACCCTTGACGACAATCGCGAACCAGAGTTTGGTTTACGACTACGACTACGAGGACGACGACGACGACGACGACATAATCCCAACCCACGGAGTCCCTTTGGCGCCCTGAACCAACTTTTGCCAACCTATTATATTCACACACTCGCACTTCCTCTCATGCGGCCCATATTTTGCCGCCCAAGAGGAATAGGTCCTGCTTACGGGCTCCAAACCGGTGGGCGCAAGTTCGTTTAGCCGAGGGGGGCTCGCAAACGCAATTAAAAAATTTTCATCGCAACGCAAGTCAGAGCGGAATAAATCACTCAGAATTTTGACATCCCAGCGGCCAGCAAGACCTCCGGCTAGTTGGTTTTGGCGTGTGAGTCAGTGGGCGGGCGCACGAGGGTCGGCTTGCTCTGATATTAGTCACGGGCTAGTGTTGCGAAGACGGCTCGGCGGCGGCCGCCGCCGCGCGTCACAATAATTGCCCTGAGCCACGCTAATCTGGACCGGCCACTGGCCACCTGGGTGTCAGGGGCGCCCGCGAGGAGGGCTGGCTGGCGGGCGCGCGTCTGCGCCCGCGACACACGCACACACTCGGCCGCTATCCATTCAGCCGTCGTGCTCGGGCCATTATGCAATCCGAGGCAATAATTCACCCCTGACAGGCGGCTCGAGTTTCACCCTCGGGCCGCCGACTACTGGCCGATGGCCCTCCCCTGTCCGTGCAGCCCCATTCATTCGCACGCTGCTTGGGCGGCTCGGCGCTCGCTACAGGCGGCCGCCATTTGGCGCGAAGGAGCGCGGAGAGGGGGCGTCTTTTTGAGTTTGTCCATCAGATGACAGTTGTCGGCGACACAAGTGGAGGCTGCTGCCGTGATCGCTTCCAGATGGCGCCCCTCGTGGGCGGAGTCTCGGCCGCCAGGGGGCCTCACTGGCCGGCTTGCCGGCTGCATCGTGGGCGCGTTTGTTGTGATCGCGAGTCGCGTGCGTTTGGCGCAAGTCTAAACTGCGCCGAAGGAGAGCGAAAACCAGACTGCAGGATCTGAGCAAAGCGCCAGAGTTGAGCGAGCAACTTTCGCCGCCGCCGCCATTCGGCCCACCGAAGCCATAACCAATTCATCCGTTCAATGAGCAGAGCGCCACACTGGGCGACACTGGCACCAGGCTTGGCAGTTGCCTGCTTCCGTTTAATATATAATCCATCAATCAATCAATCAGTCAGCCAGCCAGCCAGCCAACCAGCCAGCCAACCAACCAGCCAGTCAGTCAGTCAGTCAGCCAACCAGCCAGTTGGGTTCCGACGCGCACTGTCAAGTTGGTCGGCCCAGTTTGGCTCCAATTGGGCAGAGTTTAGGAGGGGCGGGCAGCAATCCATCTCGTGCTTGGCGATCGTTTGCATCGCAATTCGTCGTCCGGCTGGCGCGCCCATCCATCTAGCCGCTGTTGCCGCCACCAGCGGCCAGCTCGCTTGTTGTTGGCCAGATTTGCAGGGAATCATGGCTGGTTGTAATGGCGCTAAGGAGTGGGCAAGTGTGGAGGCGCCTCCAAGGGCTGCCTCTTCGTCTCGTCGCCTCTCCCCTTGCGCCCCAAACTGAGCATCAAGCTCAGCCGACGCGTCCAGGTTGACCCTAAAGGCGGGAGGGGGAGTAGGCTAGTTAGCTTGTGATACAGCGACAAGTGTCTGCCCACTCTGCGCCAACGATAACCAGTTGGTGCTGGCCGCGTGGGCGTCGGGCGCTCCGGTCGACTGCAGTCCGAGTCTGGGCGCTTTTTGCCCCCGAGAGCTCTCGCATAATCGATGGCCAAGCCGGCCCGACTTCACCTGGTTGCTTGAAACAAAACAGGCCACTTCGGAGGGGGCAACCGACCAGGGTGTCCCTGGCGCCGCCGCCAGAGGGCCCGCGGGCTCCAGCTGGGCGCGCGAGCCTCCCAAGCCAAAGCTGGCCGGCCGAAGCCAGACACGCTGGCCAAGTGTCTGGTTGAGTTTGGGCCCGGAATCCGTTAGGCGCTGGCCAGTGGGAATTTGTTTGCCGGACAGGAAAGTGCGTGAGCGGCCGCAAAAGCGCGTTTGATTGAATGATACGCCAAAAATTAACCATTTATCTTACTATTGAATGACATTTCATCAATCATTACTATTCATCATTCGTTTCCAAGCGAGCGGCGCCAACAGTATAGTTCGCATGGCTCCAAGCTGGGGGAGCTCCTGGCTGACAGGCGGCCGCTTCGGCTCTAAGGTTGCGCCGCAGAGAAGCTCGGCCGAGGCGACGATGCCAGCGCCAGCAGCGTTGGCCAAAGCAACAAACTTCTTCACACGAAATATCCATCGGCCTCATTGAGGGCCGCGCTGATGATGATGGCGGCGGCAACAGTGGAGGCGGTTTAGCCGGTAGAGCTGGCAAAGGCGGCGCCAAGGTGGAGTATTGGGGCGCTTTTTGCCATAGCTCCCTGTTGCTGGCCTGCCGGGCCGGCCGGCTGCAAAGCCAGCCAGTGCTGAGCTGTCTATTCGATTGGGCGCAGCAAGGGAGACAGGGCGAGCTTGTGCGAGCGCCAACGGGCAGCTCGATGGATGGATCATTCATTTTGCTTACTCGCTCACTTGCTTTTTCCCCTATCCAAATCAATTTCAACCATCAATCAACTCGAAGGTTGTGTTTGTCGATCTCTCAACTCTCCATTGTGCACCAACGGCGGCTGCACAAGCGCAAGCACAGGCTCGGATACTCGCGGCACTGGCACTGGCGGGCTCCTCGCTGGCGCTAGCAAAGCGCGCAGGCTAGCCGGACGAGCTGTTGGGCTTGAGTTTGGCGCGCTCGGCTGGCGCTCGGAGTGGGGCGCATAAGGCGCTCAAACCAACGGGGTGCTGCTACCGTTGCCCGGCCAGCAGCTCGCTCGAGCAAACCGAGCGGCCAGCAAAACAACCAATCAATCTAGTCCAATTGGCCGGCTGGCTCCCTTAAAACAGGAGCCAGAGCCGCGCTTAGGTTCATCAAGGAATGGCCACAGGCCGAGGGGCACCTGCGGCAAGTGGGCATGTTTTTGTTGGCGCCGGCCGCGCGCACTAGCGGCCGCTCGCCAACGAGGTTGCATATGAGCGCTACTCCCTCCACTTCCACCTGAAACCCTCGGCCAGCCGGCCAACCATTAGCGCTCCCACTGCGAGCGGCGCATAATAAGCGAGTGGCTTTGCGTGTCAAGCGGCGATTGATAACCATTTTTTCATTGCCTTCATCCGCTTACCTCGCTTGATCTCGTCCCATCTCATCTCATCTCATCTCATCTCCCCTCTTCCTCTCTCCACTCCTCCAGTCTCCTGCCCCTCCAAGTCCGCCGACGAAGCTCCACTTGGCCCAGCAAAGCCCCAACTCAACTCGAGCCGCTAGTTAGCTCACCTGGACCCAAATTGGCCACCCTTCCGAGCGAAGCGCAAAACGGCTGCAGCGGAACATCCTGCCGGACAGCAGGCGGCTGCCCAACTGGAGGGCCCCCGCCTTCGGCAATGGGCTCGAATTATCACTCGTTCGCGGCTAAATTACTCCACCTCAAGATGGGCCACTTGCTCGGTCGCTTGGTCGCGCCGGCCGAGTTGCTGGGGGCGCGAAAGTCGGCGGGTTGCTCGGAGGGAGCGAGTCGGCGCTGTGTTCGCGGCCGGCGGACACGAGCAGAAGGCAGGAGGATTCCTGTAAACCAACTAGAGCTAACTCCAATTTGGACAAACAAGAGCCAGCAAAAGTTGTATCCAACTATGCAAATGATTGATTTACAAAATTGGATTCCCTCGCGAGTGAGGGGAGACTTGGCGGGCGCTGGCTACGCTTGGCGCCAATCGGTGCGCTTTGGGGCCGCCAGGCGACAGCTGAGGCCGGCGCGCGAGGGAGCGAAAAATGAATGATAAATCGTTGATGAGAAATGGCCGAGCAGACGGGAAGGAAGAGATCATCTCGATTGATGGTTGTGGAGGCCAGCCAGCGTGGACAAGATGCCGCCGGCTGGAGTTGTCGCGGCCTCCAAGCGGTTGTTGTTGTTGTTGTTGTTCCTCCTCCTCCTCCTTTCGCTGCCTGTCCCTCCGCTGCCTCTCCGCTAGGGGCGCCGCCTCCTCCTCCTCCTCCTCGCTCTCGGCCGGCCGATTCTTCCGGCCAAGCAGTGGATTTGGCGCCGCTAAAATCGCCCTCCCATCCCCAAATGGGTGGCTGGCTGGCAAAAATATTGCCGCAGAAAAGTTATAATCCTTATTTATTATCTGTATCTTTCACCTTCTAAGCAGTTGGCATTTTGCATAAATCTTCGCCCGTCGCTCAACTCTGGGCCCAAGTGGCGGAGGCTGGCCGGCCGGCCGGCTTAGTTCTAGTCGGGCCAGCCAGTAGAGTGGTTAGGCTCGCTCACTGGCTCACTGGCTCTCCCAATGGCCGGGCTCGCCGGCTAACTGGCGCTATTTGCACGTCACCAATGACGCCCGACTTGAGCTCGCTAATGACTGTTGGCTGACTGACTGCTCGCACGGTCGCCCGCTTGCCCGCTCCCACTTGGCCCGATGGAAGCCAGTGGCGCAGCTCGCTCACACACAACCAGCCAGTCGGTGGCCTGTCAGCTTGGCCCACTCGCGCTCTCTCTCTTTCTCTTTCGCCTCATGACGAGCGGATTCGCGGAAACGATAATTTGACTAATGATCAAGCAAAGTTGCCGCTTGACTTTACATTGTGTTGCCCATCATTTCTCATGACTTATTGTCCTTCCATATGCTTGCGCGGGCCCAACTGATACGCGCCATAATTCATATTTTGCCGCCGCCGCCGCCGCCGCCGCCGCCGCTTTCAACGCCGGCGAGCCGCCAGGCGCTTGCGCTCAAAGGGGCGCCCAGCTTGGCCAGCCCAAGCAAGCCGAATCTCCGCCGCCAGCTAGCCAGTTCGGCCGCCAACAAACTCGACCCGTAAGAGCGACTGGGGCGCCCAAGTTGCGGGCATGGTTTTGGCGTCAAAATTCAATGGGCGCTTATTGTTTCACTTGGCGGCGCTTTGCATACAAACCAAGCCGCTGGCCTCACACGAACGGTGGCAAATTGCGCACGTCACTATTCGGGTGCACCTAGAGCGCGCGCGCACTAGCTTACTTGCTAGCTCGCCAGCAAGCGCGCCACTAGAGCAGAAGCGAGCCATTAAAAAGCGGCGGCTTCATCATCATTTATCGTCGGCCAGCAAAGTCAGCGCGCCGCCGGAAGCTTGCTCACGACGAAATGTCGGCCTAGGCGGACAGGGCGGCGGTTTGTTGCGCCCGAAAGTTATAAATCTCGCGGAGCCCGTCAAAAGTCAGCTCGCATGACCAGCGAGATCCTGTCGTCCGCAAACAGCCGCCCCAAAGCCCTTGTTCGGCTCCACCAGTGGCAAGTTTGGCACGATAAAGGGAACAGATTTTTCGCTACCATAATTTGCTATTTGCTGGCTACGTTTGCTCGAACGGGCTAAAATCTGGCCGACGGACGGGCTGACGAGCTCTCACAATTATTTGAATGGCAGCAGAAGCAGCAGCGGCTGCGGCGGCGGCGGCGGCAACGCGGAGGGATTGGCGGGTTCATGTGCGAGGCTTTAATTAGAGACGGCAGCGCGCCGAGCCGCTTCAAATGAATGTGGCCGCCACTGACAGGCGGCCGAGCCGGTTAAATGATGATATATTGACGATGACGATGACAATGACGATGATGTTGGCCGGCAAATGAGTGACAGGGCGCGTGACGAGCGCCAGGTAGTCGGCGGCGCGGACAGCAGCGGCAGCGTTGAAACCGAGTGGCCGCGCCGAGGGTGCGCTGGCCTCTCGCTCGGCTGGCCCGCGCAAAAGCCACCTGCGCCCATGGTGCCTTTCAGGGCTCCAGTTGGGCCCGCCGCTTGGCACTGTTGTTCAAACAAGCGACTGTAGCAACATGGAGCCAGCCAGCCAGCCAGCCAGCCAGCTAGCCCGTCTGGCTCGAGACGCGCGACGATGGCTGACGCGTCGTCCGTGATTAAGCATCCGCACGATGACGAGCCAGCCAGGTACGCACCCCTAAATGCGGCACAACGTATTCAGGGCAAAGGGAAACAGAAGTGAGCGGCTGCTTTGTGCCTCCCTAATCTGAACTCCAGTCCAATCGATCAACGAAACCTGTGCCAAACTTCAATCCGTTTCAAACGAATTCAATCCGACGAGTCGCCGCCAACTTGGAAGCTGGCTAACTCCGCCTGCCTGCCTGCCTGCCTGCCAACCGGCCAACCTACCAACCTTGTATCTAACTCCCTCCGCTGGCGCAATTCAATCCAATCAGTCTTGATTCAATTCCACTCTATCTGTCGCAAGGCTCGTCTTGTGCACCAGTTGGCCAGTCAAACGGACGGCCAGTCGGCCAGTCTGCGAGGAAAGCGGCCGCCAAACGAAGGGCTAAACTCCGCCAACTAGCGGCCAGCTTGGCAGGCAAGTTATGCAACGCGCACTCCTGCGATGACATTAATTGATACGGACAATCTGGCCAGCGGCCAATCCATTCATTCTTTGTCGTGAGCTCAAGCCACTGGTTGGCCACTCTGTTTCAGGCTGCCAACAATCAGCCCAGCCGCCGCCACCATTGGCTAGCCTGCGATTAATCTTATTTCGCTGATCTTTGAAGCGCAACTCGAGTCGCACAATCGACATGTGCGAGGCACAACTATCAGCTCAAGGCAGCTAGCCGCCCTCTCAACCAACTGGCCAGGAAGCGGCGGCTGCGGCCGGAAGCACCAAAGGCGACCAATGTCCTGTCCATGACACTTGTCCGCTAACTGTTCGATTGTTTCGCGGATGCTAATATATTTGAGCGGGCGCCTTGCGTTTGACGAAACCGACTTGGCGGACAAAACAAGCGTATGAGCCAATGCGATCGCTTTAAGGGAAGGGTCGGTTGGCCTGATTGCCGAGTAAGTTTGGCTTTCGAATGACATTGGAACGATGATGGGCAAACTCAAAGCAATCGTCCCTAAAAATGCTACTTGGCCTCAACAAACCACCCAAGTTCGCCCTGGTTCTTGCCAACTCCCAAACAGGGCTGCCTGAAAACGCGTGATTTGGGCGCTTGTGCGGCACGTTTGCGGCCGCAAACTGCTGCCAGACTTAACCATCCATTCATCCGTCTAGCCAGTGAAGGGGTCCCGCAATTTGCGCACCGTCGACGGTTGACCGACCAGCCGGCTAGGCAGCCAGGCATGCAGTTCGGCCCGGCCAAGCCAAGCCTCCGTTTCCGGCTCACAGCTCTGTCAACCCTTCGCGCCTCTCCTCTGGCCGTTGGACTCGTTGGCACGCTGCTTACACACAGCCATACCGCAGCCACTCTCGGGGCCGACCCACTATACGCAGCCGATGGACTCTCTATGTGGGCGCTCAAATCTCATTTTCGCGCCTCATTCAACATCTCTCTTCAGCAGCGCCACCGTTGAACAACCACATCACCGCCGCCCAGCTAGCTCTTGTGTGTCGCTCATTCGTTCATGACAGCTACCGCTCGACGAGCACGTCAGCCTGGAAGCCAAACCTCCCTATGGAGAATATGTAGAAAGAAGAGGGCGAGTGAACGAGGCAGCCACGGAGACGGCGGCCTCCTCAACACGTCAGACGCAGCCACTCGCCATCCTTGGTGAGAGCAAACACGCACTCGGTGCCGGATTCGCATGCATTGGTCGCGCGCTTGCCAGCCAGCCAGCCAGCAAGCCTAGCCGGCCGGTTTCTCAACCTAACGGTGGGCGCACACTCTTGCTCAGGGCTAATAATTTAAGCCCATCGCTCGCGTTTGATTGACGTGTTCGCTTCACGTCACCGCCAATCAAATGCACGCTTCTACTTTCTCGCTCCTCCTCTTTCGCTTGCTCCTCGCTCCTCGCTCCTCGTCCCCACACCAGCTCGCCTTTCTCAAGAGGCTAATGCCAGTTAGCTAGGCGTTGCTGCGCTACTCTGGCCAAGTAGCGGGCCGTTTTGTTGACAGGAAGCCAGACTGGCCGTGTCAGCCATTGAGAAACGTCACTGGAGCTCCTCGTTGCACGCAGCAGGTTTTTAGCCGCACAACAACATGGGCGACGCTTGCACTAGTGGGGGAACGTGCGCAAGCAGTTATCCTGCGAATGCAGAGCGAGTTTAACCTGACTAATGCGAGTGTTCCGGTTCCCTCGACGAGCGCGCAGGTATCTTCAAGCTACCATTCGAGCAGACTAACTTATCCGGACCAATTCATCTCAAATGAGTCGAGCCTCCTGACGTCCAAGCGAGTTGGGTAGGACAAATGCGAGGACGCTCGAGCCAAATCGATGGTTCAGCGCCAAGACAGGCGGACTGTCGGCGCGAAAGAGTGAGTCTCGGCGTCTCGCGCATATACCTCGTAAATCCTCGCTCTCACACGCATCCCTCATTCATGCTTGCTTGACTTGATTGCTGACGACAGCTTGAGAAGCTTTCGTTCTCGAATTCGAGAAGGAGAGCCCATTGCTTCAAGCTAAACAGGAGCACGCTCGCTAGCTTCAAGAAAGAGAAATTCGCTCCTCTGGATAAAGTATTTGTGATAACCAGATTCTGGATCAGCTTCTGAGATGTCTCCACTTAATCAGTGAATTTTACCTAGAAATGAGGGGTTCCCATTTTGCCACGCCACTTTAGTATTAAAAAGCGTTCGGACAAATAGGTGAGATTTATCTAGCGAATCCTTTATTCCGTCGTCAGTTAAAGCTAAGGATGCGCTCGTGTATCTTCCTGCCAAATTCTCTTCCTTAAGCTTCACCTTCAAGCTGGTTATAAGGGAAACAAATCCTCGCGACTGATGTTCTCGATTGTTGTTGATGATATGTCACTAACAATCCCTCTCAGTGAAAGCACTTCCATCCTAACGCTACAATCAATCGCATTAACAACAACGACAAAGTTGTCGGTGGTGATGGCGCCAGCAAAAACGAGGACATTGATGGTGCGCCAACTTTGAGCCGGTGCTTCTGACAGGTCCAACATTTGACGACTCCCAACTCGAACCCATTCCATTCATCCTTGTTAAATGCACATAACATCACACATTCTCACTATTACCACCCTCTCCCAAGTTACTTCCTCTGTCTTGCAAGCAGCGGGCAAATTTTGTGCTCGCATTGGAAAGACTCGCTGAGGGGATAGTTAGTTTGGTGCAGCAACCGTTCCAAATCTTTGCTTGAATTTTTGGCGCCAAGATTCAGATGTCCTAGATTTCCCAAACAGGCAGTCAATCTTCGTTCTTTTTTGGACCAACGTTCTTGGACAACTTGATCCCGTTTTGTAGATTGATGCCGGCAGCTAAGAGAGCTGCTGCCATTGGGTGCCCGTAGGCGGCAGCTGCATACCAATTTGCATAGTTGATGTGCTGCCATGGCGGACAGACTTCTTCATCGATTCCGAGCCGCTGCAAAATGCCTCCGTTTGCGACACCCGGTCGCAATCGTGGATCAAAGCTTTTCTCAACCATTGTTTCTAGTGCTGAAAGAGGGTCACCTGTTTCACCTTTCTGGCTACCTCCTGACTTGGCCTCGGTCGTTGTGCTCGCAGATTCACTGTGTTGGTCCCCATCATCATCACCCTCGTCAATTTCATCCCCTGGATCGTTCTCATCGCGAGACTTTTCGTCCCTCCTAGGATTTGTTTGCTTTTTGAACGTTGAATCCTCACTTTTGGGTTCGTCTAATTCTTGTTTCTCATTTGAGTCATCATTTTGCATTGACTCCTCAACAACAGTCTCATCGGATGATTCTTTAGCATTGCCATTTGTCCTACATTCTTTGTTTGATTCAGAATCTTCATTTAAATCTCCTAGAATTAGATTAGCACTACCGCCACTGCTGCTATTGCGACTGCTTGAATTTTGCCGCTGTTGCTGTTGACTAGAGGACGAAGTTGTTGGGGAATTCTCTCTACCAATCAAGCTTTCATGCTTTGTCGATGAGGTATCGTTTTCATTACGCTTTCTACTACTTCTTGTTAACGGTTTTGAGCCTGGAGAACTCTTGAAGGGTCGGGGTGAATCTTCATGATTTGATTCCGGTGCGGAATTGTTATCTGGAGTCGAAATTCGTTTGTTATTGCTTGCTTGTGAAAGTAGATCGAGCTTGGGGGTTTGGCTCGCTGACCGGGATTTACGCGGGTTTTGTTGCTCTTTAGATGTGTCTGTATCATCTGGATCATTACTGAACGCATCCTCTCTATCGCTATCATTGAACTTGTCGCTCGATTCGTCGTAATTATCATCAAGACTACGCACCTGAGCTGATTGCTTATTGTGCTTGGCACTATCTGATTCTGGCTGGCGCCATGAGGTTATTTGTTCTTGGCTAACAATGTTTGTATAATGTTGAGTTACCCTCATGTGCTGGGTCATTTCAGCCAACGTCCTGAATGATTGGCCACACCACATACCTGTTTGCAAGATTGATTATATAGGCGAGTCGGTAGCGAGCGTACAGCCGTGAGTTGTTTAGATGAATGAGTGAATGAGTGTTAGTAAAAATAATTAATGCGCAGATTCTAAGCGACAGGTGTTTCTTGTTGCTATCAAAATTGAGCTCGCCTCTCCTTCTCTCTCTGTCTGTCTGTCTGTCTGTCTAACTACCATTGAAGTCTAGCGCAACTTGTTCAATGGTTGGTGGTAAGTTTCTGCGTAGGCTTGTTTTTATGATTATAAGGCAAGACTTGATAGAAGCAATCACAGGACAGATTGTCGACAGGTAGACAAGTTGCAAAGTAAGTTTTGCATCTAATATCTATAGTGTGTGTCCTTGGCAACGACATTTAGAGGTGGCGACGACAACTACGCGCTAACTTCCTCCAATCGCTTTGCTTCAACAAACAAACGCAGACAAGGATGAGTGCGAGCGAATTAGATAGGCTGATTGGGCCAGCAACAAAGGCCATCGCCCAAGGCAGGTGACTCTCTTTATATCTTTCTTTCTTTCTTTCTTCATATAGACTCAAACCATGGCCCTACTTACATTTGAGGATTTGTCTTGTCTGCTCTGCGCCGCGACCAAGCCAAACGTCTTGGCCACGAACAAGCTTTCTGGGTAGACCAACATTATTTGGAATGAACGCTGATGATGAGGATGATGAGCTAGAATTGTTGGTTCCTGTTGTGTTCCCACTAGTTCTATTTAAACTATTTGCATTTGTGGAATGGTGATGATTCTTTGGCATTGAGTGTTGTGCTGATTGAGGTTTACTTGTTGCTTGTAGTTCAGCTGGTGAACGGTTGTGATAGGCTTGTTGGCTCTGATGATGCTGCCTCTTGAGCTTCTTTACTGGCGATGCTTGTATAGACTGCTGGTGCGGATTATTATTGCTCGTTGTTGGGGTGACGCAGGTCACCTCTTTGTTGGTCAACCTAGCTGCTGGCGACCTGTTAATTGGGCTACCAGCGCCACCTTGCTGGCTGCTGAGGTTTAAATTGAGGGCTAAGGGGGAGGAGCCTGCTGCTGCTTGTTGCTGGAGTTGCAGCAGTAGATCCTGAATCCGGGTGCTGCATTCAGTGGCTGTTGCTGGCGAGGGTGCTGAGGAGTTGTCGTTTTGTCTACGGATGTCTTGTTGCTGCTGCTGCTGCTGCTGCTGGAGGTCGTTGGTTTCTTGGTCGGTCAAGGCATTTGTGTTTGTTGTGAGCGCTGTTGCAGCCTGTTGTTGCGGGTTGAGGAGACTATTTATTGCAGCAACTGCGGCCGCGGTGGCCAGCGCTTGCTGGAGAGACAGAATCGTTTGTAGCTGCTGTTCATTCATCTTGAACGAGCCTATTTGCAGCTCCCCTCTCTCCCTGCTGTGTTCTCTCTCTCTCTCTCTCTCTACTCCTCTTTCTCCTCTGGCCGCTCAATCTGACTCAACGTGAGAGGACCGGCTTAAAGAGCGTCCTTCTTCCCTCGACTTCTCTTTCTCTCTTTGGGCAGCCAGTTTTACTTGAGTGCAAATTGTAACCACCAACTCGTGCAATCCTCTCTCGGAAATTTTCCGCAGCCTCCAATGCTAATTGAAAGTCACTTGCTGATACATCAGGTGGGATATTGGGGCTCCTGCAATGGAGAGTCGTTGTGGCGCGTTCGATGTGGAACGGGCGAAGGCAGGATTTGTTATGGAAGTCGGGCGAGCGAACGGGAGGAGCCACCCTGTGTTCGGCGGCGCGCCTGCGCACTAGCGCCAATCAGCGCGAGACGCGAGTGTCGCGCGCTCGATCAATCTGTTCGCCCTCTGCAGCCCCCACTGCCGCCCCCCCTCGCATGCACACACTGCGCGGCCGCGCTAGTTAGGGCGGCCAGCCAGAGGGCCCAAAGCAACATTGTGTGCCCTCTCGGGGGCTTGCGAGCAAGCTCTCCCTGGCACACACACACACACACTTCCCTATTAGTTCACGCACGACTTGTATCGGGATGAGGATAAAGCTTTTCAATTCGAATCCCCATTCGAATGCTCGTTTTTAGCCGCTGAAGTCCGGCGCTACAGCGGCCTAAAACTGGACCTAGATCGCAAATCGTCCTCCCTCTCGCAAACTAGATCCACCTTCCCCGCTCGGGCTAGGCAAGCTCACGAGCGAGACAGGGCGAAGCAGGTGTTTAGTTAGGCTCGTCTATGAGTGGTAATTTTTGTTTTTGTTTTAGCGAGTTGCTGCTGCTGCCACCTTTAACCTCTGGCCGATCATGTACCGCCGTGGTCATGGTCGCGATCCGCCGCTGCACTCCTAGATCACGTTCAAGCAAGGGGAACGGGGGAGGAGGGCTGAGCTGAGCTCGAATCCTCAACCTATCTTGTCGGCGAGCGCGTCTAGCCAAGATAGAGCAACGCGGGCTCATGGAACTGCTCGCTCGTCTTGCCTAGGCGGCCAGGGATTTGTTTGCCTCGAGACTGATTTACCGCGCTCATGACTCATGCGGCCGTAAAGGTCAGCAGTCAGAGTGGCTGGGCTAGTCCACCATTCTCACTCTACACCTCTCCTCCTGGCAGAGTTTGTAGAATTTTAATTGTTGTCCGGAAAGAGGAGGGAAAATAATTGCTGCCCTTAAAATAATGATAAAAATAATAGTAATAATAATAAGTAATTGCAACACAACAACAATACAAGCGATATATATTAATCCAGGGCGGCTTTGAGAGGCATATGAATTGGTGTATAATTGCTGGCAGCGGCCAATTCCTCTGCCCCTCGGACTGTCCATCCAGTTTCTGGCGCCGCCGCCGCCGCAGCCATCATTACGAGCGAAGGAGGGCGGCGATAACGTCATGATTTGTTGCCTGTTGCACTCTGCCCGCTCTATATCAACTGCCGATCACTTCCCCATCCCATTGTTGCCATTATAATGCGAGCGCCGCCAAAACCGGCCCGCCGGCCAGCCCGCCTCTCGTCAGGTTGGAAAATTATCGATTAGGACGAGTTTAGTTTGCTTTGTGGCCGCTGGCTTGGCTTGGCCGCCGCCGCCGCCATGAGACTCGCGCCTCTGCAGTGAGCCTCGACAGGGCCGGCCACTGGCAGGCCTGGAGGGAGCTAACTACGAAACCAGTTAACCAATAGCCACTAAAAACATCTCCCCACTCTCGCGCAGCCCGCCGGCTCGAGCGCGTATAGTTTGTTAGCTAGACCGAGAGCTAAACGCTCGGCGGAGGAACCTGTTGATAAGGGAGCTGGGCCGAGTGCTTTGGAAGGCGGAGTTTTCTGAGCCAGCAGCTTGTTTGAGCGCGCTCGCACTGGCTTGCGGAGGGCAAATCATGGCTCATAATGGCGAGCGAGATCAACACGCTGCTCAACAAGATCATTATTCTTACTCTCCGCTTCTTGGCCGCGGCTAACTAAGGAGCGAGGCGGCAGCGGCGGCGGCGGCGTCTGCCTCTGAGGCCGCTGCTGCGGGGAAGATTTCGTTACGATTATACCAACATTTATAGCGACGCTACTTAAGCAACATTAAGCGAGCTATGCGAGGTTGCTTGGAGCGCGGCGACGAAGTATAGAACATTATAATGACTTGCACATCCCTCCCATCCTAGTGGCTGGCAGCCGTCGTTCAAACGTCGCTCCACCTTTTGGGATCATCATCAGGCTGCCTGGAGTCCTGGCGCTGCAGCAGCAGCAGCCGCCGCCGCCACTGCCGCATCAACAGGAGGAGTGAACACAACAACGGCAACATTGGCAGCCTACAACAACAACAACATGGGATGAACTGTTCGAGATTGAAGTTCGCACACGAATATAGACAGACGGGCCGACAGACAGGCGGACAGATGAATAATGAACCTAGACCGGGTCCATCCTTAACGCCGCCGCCGCCGCCGCCACCGCCGCCGCCCTCAGGTCTCCTCCCCCTGAACTAAGGCCGGGCAGCCAGCTCGAGCCGCCTCCTCCGGCCGGCGAGCTTGTGGCGCCGGCAGGGGCGGCCTGCGTGGAGCGCGCAAACGGGCGAGGCGCCTCCCAAGAGCATGCGATCGGGCGGGCCAAGAGTTGTTGGCTTTAATTTACAAGTTGAGCAACTAGTAAATTTTAAGCAACTGAGCAACAGCAAGCTGCTCGGTCGCAGAGGCGAACGCTGATTCAGGCGGATGGGGGGGGGGCGGCAGCTTGGATATTGGAGCCATTGAATGGCCAATATTGGCGCTTTGTGCAGCAGCTCCCTAGGCCGCCCGCAACAACCTGTGGCTCACCTGCCACACTCGCCCCTCGAGCGGCCCAAACAAATTTGGCCCTAACAGAACCGAGCCGGCCGCTCGCCGTTTAGACCACTGATAATTCATTAGGATGATTTGTGCTCGCCTTCCATCCGCTCGGCTCGGCTCGGCTCTACTCGGCTGACTAGCCAGGAGGTTGCGCATAATTTACAAGCCAATGTGGCCAGCGCTCGCTGGCATTCATCTTGGCGCCGCGAGGAGAGCCGAGCTGAACTCGACCCTACTTGGCCGAGCCTCTCCAACTCGCTAACTAGCCAGCTGGCCCATTCATTTGCATGGCCACCTTTGGGGGGGGGGAGGCGAGCTCGGCCTGTTGGGCTCCTCCGCTGCGAGCGGCGGCGGCGGCGGCGGCCCCGTTTGCGCGTGTGACCGCCGACGGCTCCTATAAAACGCGCGCACTTTAAACTGGAGGGAGCCCCTTCAGCGGGCTGCGGCGCTGGCCCGAGCTCGGGCTGCCGGCGCATTCCGCTGCCCGCAGAGACACTTTGACAAACTATCGTCAATCAGGGGCCGAGCGGCAGGAAGTTTTGGCTCGCCTCTGGAGCTGTTTACTTTGCGCTCGCCTGTTGGCTCCCGTTGGAGATAAATCTAGCGGAGCGAGTCCATTTGTAGCTGGCGACGGTTGACTCCGGGCGAGCAGACGAGCGATTGACAAGCCGCGCTTAGGAGTCACATCTCTCGAGGGCATGGTGGCCGCTGGTTTACGTTTTACTTTTCAATCTGG
>Ga0268249_1000354_pt1 | contig 25182 bp, 14 predicted proteins | sample AgamicAtPe_FD_200257 | JGI IMG/M metagenome (GOLD analysis project Ga0268249, IMG submission 200257) | Agave microbial communities from Guanajuato, Mexico - At.P.e (v2) (version 3) | ecosystem: Host-associated > Plants > Phyllosphere > Phylloplane/Leaf | place: Guanajuato, Mexico | collected... | reverse complement strand
GCCGCCGCCGACCAAGAGGGGCGACCGGCCCAACTGGCAGCAGCGAGCAGGCAGGGAAGAGAGAGAAAGAGAGAGAGTCGCCGCCGAGGTCGCCTCTCTCGCCTCGTGTCCGCCAACCAAAGCTATTCCATCTGCCATTCCCTCCCTCTTCCGCAGATCCCCTCACCCTTGAAGCCAACAAACTGTATCGGCCTGCAGTAAATAACAAATCTCAAAGAGAGCCTCCTTCATACATGGATAGATATTTATTCCTCAAGCTATGCAGCCCTTGTTAGGTTGTTAGATAAAATGCCATCTCACCGCCCATTAGTGCTTCCTTTCGCTCGCTTATTGGCCCCCTCTGAGGCGCTGGCCGCAGGCGCTGCCCTCTTGCCTGGACCACGTGCTGTTCCCGCCTTAGGTCCTGGCTTCTTCTTCGATTGTTGCTCCTTCTCCTCCAGTTCCTGGTTCTCGCGCTCAATTAGGGTTATCAGGGTGTTGCAACGTCGCTGCAACTCGCTAGCCGTTCTACTCTTGACGAACCAATCAAATCTAAACTGCGGCGCTCGCCTAATTGCAGCTTTCAGCTCCTCGTACACCATATCCCGGTCAAAACCGAGCTGATGGAGCATGCACACAAGAAACCTATCCTCTTCCTCAGTATAATTCTTGCCCTTGTTCGTTCCATATTGGATCCTAAGCTGGTGAAAGGGCGCCCGGTAAGGTGAGATCTTGGCGTCAAGGGCGCGCTTAATGTCCTGCTTCCTCTGAATTCTCTGCTCGCCCTTCTCAATTTGTGCTATGATCTTGTCACAATCTGTCAACTCCGAATGACGGTCCCAGAAAACATTTGCGTATTCCACTACCTCCTCGGGTGTCTTGCCTTCTACCTCCTTAGATATGTTCTCATAATCATCTCGACCGTACTTCTCATTCGCCTTAATGAATTGCTGAAAGTCACGCCTGTTCCAGTTTGTAAACCCTTGAGTTAGCAGCTCCTCTTTCTCGGCAACTTCCTCCTCTGTCAATGGTTCAGCTTCATCAATAAGCTTTTGCTCCTCTCGTTGCACTTTTGCTGCATCAACTCCCAAATCGGGGTTCTTCGGTACCTTGTAACCGACTGTCTTGCGATAATGATAAATCTCCTTATCGAGTAACTCGAAAAGCCTAGGTGGGAAAAATTGGAAATCTTGTACATTCGGTTGTTTAGGTGGTCTAGGTGCCTTAGGTGCACGCGGTTCACTAACACGGAGAGCCTCTCGGAAATAAGCGTCCACCGCATAATTGGCTTTGCGCTCTCGTTTTGGTGGTTCAATCCAAGCCATGGTGGCCAACTTCTGCTTTTCGCGATAATCCTCGCCTTGGAACTGATAAACGCTATAGTCATTGGTATCCAGCGTGAAGTTTCTCAAGGTACCTTCACCAAGCTGCTCTAGCTTCTGACGTATCTCTTCCGTTTTCTTCTCGCCCTTCTCCAGTATAGCATTGATGTCCTCGTCGGTGATGTCACTATCTTTCGAAGCAAATATATGGTTTGCGCCATGCCGAATCATACTTAGCATCTCTTCCTTGGCTAGCTTATTTCCGGAGGCCTCAGATAATCTTCCTTGCTGTATTACAACCGTGTCTAATCTGAGCTTCATCTCTGCCCTTTCGACAATACGCTCCTCTACAGTATTCTCTGTTATCATCCTGAAAACTCGAACAACTTTCTTCTGTCCGATACGATGGGCTCTGTCCATTGCTTGGAGATCTACTTGTGGGTTCCAATCTGAGTCGTATATTATAACCACATCGGCAGAGGTTAAATTGATACCAAGACCACCTGCTCGAGTACTGAGCATGAAGATGAACTTCTCACTGTCTGGTTTGTTGTACTCCTCTATACTGCGCTCACGATCACAATGGGCAGTCTGACCATCAAGACGACAGTACTTATAACCACGCCAAAGACAATAGTCCTCGAGAATGTCAAGCATTCTGGTCATTTGGGAAAATATGAGGACTCGACTGCCCTGTTCTTGAAGTTTAGGTAAAAGTTTATCTAATAATACCATTTTGCCGCAATTTTCTACTAAATGCTGATCTGTAGTATATGGTGGTCCTGGTTCTACACCGTCGAAAAGATATGGGTGATTTGTACATTTACGAAGTTGGACGAGCAAATTTAGGAGTCGCATCTTGTCGGACCGACCATCGCTATTAACTATATCTATGTCTTTCATGAGGATTTTTGTGTACAGCTCGCGTTGCATCTTGCTAAGTCCAACGTAAATCTTGGTCTCTTTCTTTGGAGCTAAAGCCTTTTCGACGTCGCTCTTCAAACGACGCAAAAGAAACGGTTTCAATACTGTATGAAGTCTCTGGACAATTGTATCATCGCCTACCAAGCAACTGTCAGTGTTGAACCAACTGTCGAAGTCGTCACTTGAATCGAACACTTCCGGGAGAAGGAAGTTAAGTAGAGCCCAAAGTTCATGAAGATTGTTCTGTAATGGTGTTCCAGTGAGTAAGAGGCGATTCCTACAATTAAACTCACGAACAATCTCAGAGAGTTTGGATTTCTCATTCTTGATTCGGTGAGCCTCATCAATGACCATGTAGTGCCAGTTGATCCTCTTCAAAGCGGCTTTTTCTCTTATAACCATTTCATAAGAGGTTATGCATATATCCCACTCGTCTGAGCTCATTGTGCCTCGAATGAGTTCGTTACGTTCTTGCTCATTACCAATTAAACAAACTGGCCTAAGAGAGGGACACCATTTGACGACCTCTTTCATCCAATTTTGCAATGTTGATTTGGGCGAAATGACTATGTGAGGTCCCGAATTTTCCCTGTACTTTTGCATAAAACCTAAGAGAGATATTGTTTGTAAAGTTTTGCCTAGACCCATCTCGTCAGCTAGGATACCGTTGATTCCGCTCTCCTCCAAGTCCAACATCCAATTGAGACCTCTTATCTGATAATGTCGCATCTCTCCACCCTTTATAAAATCGGGACTCTTGTCAAACCTGATAGAAACTCTATTTGTGTCAGTCTCCTGGGCCAAAAGTTCCTCGTCCTCCTCCTTTTCCGTTCTTCGGTGGCGATGGTCATTGTTAATGGGAGATTGCGATGAGGTCAAGGACCCAAGAGATGCATTTGGGTTCTTTTTGAGAGCTTCCAACTCGCGTTTGATCCTCTCGATTGTTGCCGATTTTTTCGACATCATTTTGACAGTTGTAGGGATTGATTTTTTGACGCCTATAACTCGGTGTTTCTGGAAGCTAAACGATAAGAGAAATATCTATGTGTTTTCAGTTGAGGTAGTATCGAGATAATTATTTGTCAGATGCCAAGTTTAAATAAGCATGGTGCGCAAAGCTCCTATTGAGTGCTACCCACGAGCGCAAGAACCAAAATCACCAGAGCAGTATCGAGAGCGTGGAGCGCGGTGTGACAAGGGATAGCCGAGAAAACCCAACTGAAGATCGATTGGCAAATTCGCCCGCCTTATCCAAGGTGGAGGGAAGCCCGCCATCGTGTTTGGACCTAAACTGTTTAAGATAGTTTGAAAAGGGGATATCTACGTGAATAACGAGCAACTGTTGTCGAGATTCGTAACAATAATCATGGAGTTGAATCTAATCCCTATCTTCGTCAATTATTCGGGTATGATCTTGGTTACCATTTTCGCGAGCACAATCTTAGAGAGATGTTGATCGTGTTGACGTCAGACTATGATTTCTCTCCCGTGCAATTGCGAAAAATCGAACTGAGTTTCTAATCGTTCTAGCGACCAATCGAAATCTACTGCTCTCTCTCTCTCCCTCTGTTGTTCTCCCTCTCTCCTTGATGCAGGAGTGGTACCGGTCGCTCGATATGAGGTCCCGAGTACGGGGCTCTAGGCCGCTGAAGAGATGCTCTGAATAGAGAGCGTCACATTCATAACTAATCAGATGTTGCAATTGACAGCTAAGCATACAAACTATGAACAGGACTCAAAAAGTAAAGACACTCAATAGTTTACTGGTGCTAGTCTGGCGAATCTTAGCTCAGCCAATGGCATTTACATATAGCTCCACTATCATTACACCTCAGGTGATTCAATGAAGGTAGATCACTTAGACAATCTAGACAACACACTTGGGGGACATCTTCTTGACAGTTGAAATCAATTAGGTTGATCCGGCAGCGCGCTAGGCTGGCCTCGATTCTTGGTGAGAGTCACTGCGTGGAGCGACGACAAGTTGATCAGGAAGTCCTTTGAACTTCAGCTGGTTGGTCAGTCAGTAGGCGAGTTTCTCTATCAACGAATTTATCTCTTGAATTAAATCGTCGTTTGGTCGGCATCCTCGTTTGAGGAGCTCAGCCTTCTCTCTCCTCAAGCTAGCCAACTTTTCCTGTGTCTCCTTGGAGAGATTAAGTTTTGTGGAGTTGGAACGTGGCTTGGGATTGAATCCGTTAACAACTGTTGTTATTACACTGGTGGGCCTCTTGACGAATCGGGTCGTTGAATTGTCGATCAAAGGCCCTCTAACTAGACTAGAACTTCTAATGGGCACTGGGATGCCGGCAGATGTAGGGTTTTTCAAACTTGAGCGCCTTTGTTGGCTCATCTCTGAATTGGATTTAGCTGCTTGCCTCATATTGATACGAGTTTCAGCCATTCGATTTGAATTGCATGGATATTTGGAGGGAATTTCTTCGAGTTTCTTATCGCACTCTAACTTCAAGTTTTGAACGGCTCTTGAAAGTTTCAGATCCATGGTCTCAAGTCTACCATCGATGATAGCATCCTTGGCTTTCAATTGCTCTAGATTATTCGCGAGCTTCTTCTCTAGAGATTCTATGTAATTGAGGGAGTTCTTGAACTTCCTCTCTAATGTTGTCAGCTCATCGAGCTTCTTTCTGAATTCCTGATCTCTTCTAGCTTCTTTTGCCTCTAATCTTTGATACAGTTTTCTAAATCTTTCGCTATCTTTCCTTATTAGTTCATCGAATAATTTATCATAACAATTTTCTCTCCATAATTCGAATTCTTTCTTCGTGTTGGCAATGAATGAATCGAGTCTTTTCATCTCTTTGGTGACATTTTCAGGCGCAGATTCGCTTTGTCTGATATTAATATCAATGTTTGATCCTCTCTCGCTGCTTCTGAGATATTTTGGGAAACCCAAGTCTCTCAAGCAAAGGTAAATTTGCAACTCACCTATCTCCTCACCGTTTGATCGGTATATTGGGGCTGATACAGTTGTGCTAATTGCTTGATCACGTAATCGTTCAAAGCATCCCGAATCGAGATTCATAATTTTTGCAATATCTAGGCTGCAAGTTGCAACCACATGCTCTAAGCTGTCACTACTTGTATCGACGGGTCTGGTTTTATCACAAGAAATAATCTCGAGGTTGAGGGGTATTTCCGTCAAGGCAGTAAGTAATGCATCTATGGTCGTTGCGAAGTTGAACTCACAGAATCCCGAAACGATGATAGAGTTAGTGGGACTGATGGGTATACTCGCATCTGATGTGATTGTGTCCTTGTAGCCAAAGAATGGATATGAATACCTGACAACCAACTCTCGCAGAGTTGGTATGAATCTCTGCTCAGGGGTATACGAGAAATTTTTAAGGTCGATCGTGAAGCAAAAATGATGGTCATCTTGCCTCAAACCGTCAATCACTGTCATAGTTGGGCTTGAGTTTATATCATCGTCGGGGATCGAATGGTCGATAGTCAATTGGTGAGTATCATTGAGAGTCTCGTACAGACGATCATCTATTCTATCGCCATAGTGACTATTCGTCACCTCGTTGTGCTTATTTTTGATAAGCTCGGTCTGTTCTACTCTATCCTCAGGAGTTCTTTCTAGAACTACGGAAACTCCGATCGTTGGGTTGATTGCAAGAGGAATGTCTGTATCTATTACAGGTTGCAGGGCAAAAATACCTTCAATAGAGCGACATACTATGTCTAGGCTGCATAGCTGGTCTAGTTGTATTGTTGTAATACCAAGAGGTTCTCCTGAGCTTTGGTTTAATTTGACGAGTAGACCAGAATTCAATTCTAGGTAGGTTTTCAAAATACTTGAGTGCGTCGTGTAGATGAGGAAGCATAATTCCTTCGTCCCAATCTTGCTCAAATCCTTAAATGCGTCAGTTTTCTGCAGAGTTCCAAACATGGCAACTGAAAAATGACAGTCGTCGTCTGGTAACTTTACCAAGGAATTCAAATCCGAAGTGAATGGTATTGTGATTGTTAACTTGTAGCATTCGCTGCAGTCTTGTAAAGTGGATTTTTCCGGATCGCGGATGTCATAGATGTAGATACAACCATTCTTTACTTCTATATTGATATCGTTCTCGATTATCTCGTCGTTCTCTACTTGACCAGAATCATGTGTAAAATCTAGGCAGGTTTTATAGAGATAAGAACTACCGCTTAAACTGTCTGACTCTGAAAACGAAGTTCTTTCTGGTGCCTCAGTTTCATTTGGAGCCACACTTTCTGTATGACTAGATTTCAAACTTTTCGAGATAGAGTTAGCATTATCTTGGAGACGGCTGAGTGATAGAGCTAGTTGTATCTCAGGCCGATTGTAAGAGGACTTCCTGAATTTTGGATTTAATAGAGGAAGCCAGCGAAATTTTGGCTTCTCACACTCTTGCGCTGATCGAATATCGATGACGGTGTAACCAACCAGTTCAACTTTGTGAGTCAATTCATTCGAGGAAAAACCGTTGGTTTTGGACGCGATGCTAGGGCACTGGCTTGCCCTCTTTCTTTCCTGTGTTTGGAGAAACACTTGCAACTTTATGGCCCTCCTTTCGACACGCAATTGGTGAAGACTCTTCTTATCCAGCTGCCAGGCGAGCTCTGTGACGAACTCAGGATTTGAGTTGGTCAATTTAATTGGATCACTCTTGAGAATTGACTCATTTCCAAATCTAGCCTCAGCATATACACTCGCCTCGATTTTTTCCGGAGCCCCATCGGGTACCGTGAAGTTTTGGCCATCTAGCAATGTGACGATTATGAGACACTTTTGGCTGTCCATATTAAAATATTAGCTATTCAAAACCTTTGGCACTCCATGAATAGATTCGTTAGGAAACTTGATTGTTGTTATATAGTGACTGAGTGTGTTCATTTTAGTAAAACCTATCTTGGGCTCTTGAATTATGAATAAAATCAGAGAATGCCTATGTGAGCAAATCCAAATATTCATAGACAGACTCTGGAACGTAGCTCACATATGACTCTAGCGACTTGAGCCTAGTGGAACGACGCAACTCGAAGCATACTAATTTCAAAATTTTCAGCCGGTGCAGCATCTAGCGCTTGTGTTCTGTAGTTATACCAAGGAGCTTTTATAAAATTCTCATCCCCATCTCTCTAAAATACTCGTATGAAGTACGACCGTGCGATAGATAGTCTGCGGCCTGAGGCCATCTGACCCTAATGCAAGAGATTCCGATCCGGGATTGAATCAAAACAGAGCGAATTTACATTGAGCGTGAGATTATTGTGTAGATGTAGGTAGTAGAGAATCACATCTTTTCCATTGTTGATGGGACTTCAACTGCCCATTACGTATCGTCTGATTAATAGTGTTGGCGGTCGTTGCATTAGCAGGGGATCATGAGGGCCCCTCAAATGTCTATGTCGTGAGATAGTAATTAATTGGTCTGGTTCCTACTTCGTAAATTGCTTGATTGTTTTGGTATTTGGCTTTGTGGCTGTGCGGATTTGAAAACAAATAAAATGAGTTTCAGTCCATCGACGTCTAGGTTAACAAATAATGGTAATACTGACGACTAGTTTGGCTATCAACTTATGCCTCAGATAGCAGAGGGTAGCTGATGATGTAGGGCAGAAAAGATTAAGCGCCTCCGTATATTGTTCGCCTCTTGGAAAAACTCTGTGAAATATTCGTTCCAGTTAGTGCATGGAGGGACGGTTGGAATCTGAGGACATTTTTCAAATCGGAGGACTATATTTATTTTTGGCCATGAATACATGCTGATACTGGGGAGCTCGGAATGTAGACATCTCCGATGCCTCTAGTGACCAAATTTGTCAACCAAATTGATTGAGGGAAAGATTGAGCGCAAGTCTTGCACTAGAAAACAGTTGGAATCAGATCTGATTGAGAAATATAGTTTCTAGGTTTTCATTTTAACCCGTGGCTCACGAGAGCGTTTCAATCGAGTTGAGACCATCATTATTCATGGGCTGCCGCTGGTCAATGAGAGCGATGATCGTTGGGTCTAGGAAGGTTATATTAATTCAAGAAGGCAGTCACTGTGCCTAGTTGGTATCCTACACTCAGTTCGCAACGAGATCCTCGTGCAACTGGATCGCACTTGTGGAAATCTAGAGGTTTCGCTCTTTCGCGTACCTGGACCAGCGCTCGTAGTCCGCATCATCAGTCACCCAGCGCTTTCAAACCCTGACCTCTAGCTCGCTAAGGTCGCACCAAAGTTGATAGTCCTTATTTTGTTGGTTTGTTCTAGGAGCAGAGGGATGAGTCAGACGCGTAAAAAACTGTTTATAAAATTCTTGGCCTGCGTCGATATCTTAGCCCGCGGCCGATTCGGATAGATGAAGCTGGCCCTCGATATTTGATTGTGAATGTTCCCGCCCTCATTGAAAGGAAACTCGCCGCTCAAGCTCACGTAGACAATGACACCAACCTACCAGAGGTCAACACTTCGATTGTAGCGTTCGCCTTTGACCAAGTGGTCAAAGGCCAGTGGTTGGCCGTGTTGCTGAACGACATGATGTTGATGGCTGACGCTTGGCTGTCAACAGACTCAAACAAGTCTTCATCCTTCAAGATTGGCTTTATAATTGAAACGTCCCATGCTTTTCAAGAATCGTATGTACTCACGACTAAAATAAATAGTCATGATAACCGTTGGCTCTGGATGTATCCGTAACCAAAATAAATAAATGTTTTGTCGTTCGGCGCGAGTGTTTCGTCGCGCGAATTCACGGGACCGCTTATGTTTTTTCGCAGCATGGACTAGGAATCTGAAACTATCAAGTTTCGATCAGGACTTCCCGGTACCAACTATTTTCGAGAATCTGTCTTGATCATCATTCTACCAAGCAACCAACATGGACAAGGAATTGTCAAGTATAAATTGGCCCACTAGTTTGAGCGCGCGGCGCGAGATGCGATATGACTCGATAGCCTTATTATATAATGAAACAAGACACGACACGTTTGGTGATCAACTTGGATTTGTCTTGGCTTGTACTAGAACTAGACCCCACTCCTATGACCCGAACGTACCCCAGGGCTGTCTGCACAAGCTCGAAATTGTGGCCTCGCCCTCTCTAGCTAATGCAAAGATGGACATCACTCATGAAGTTCTCCCTGGCCAGGGTTCATGTTCTGAGCTAACTAAAGTGAATGACAATTTGATTGTAGGCGCCTTTGAAAAGAGTTCCTTAATTTCGATTAAGAATTTCGGAATGAAAAAAACCTTCAACTGTGATGTTCGAGGTAGATCGCAAGAGAGCTCTGGTCCGTGGCGAGTTACCTCGGATGATAGTGGGCAAAAACTGGCGTGTGGAACAAATGAAGGTCACATAGCAATTTATCAGGTTCAAAACGACCAAATTAGCTTCCTGTCGAGAATGCGGGCTGAATCTTGCTTAATCACCGGCTTGGCTTACCTTAGATCTGACGACTCAAATGGTAGCCAAATCGGTGTTGTCGGCGAAAACACGCTTGTATATTGTTCAGAAGATGGGCACATAGGTCTTTTGGATGGCAGGTGTGATGTAGGCGCGAAAATTAATGTGAGCAAACGTCAAACCTATGAACCAAGATTGAGTTTTTCTGCTCTTAGCGTGATGAGCGGCTCGAATAGGAATCAAATCTTCCTTGGTACTTTCCAGGGGCAGTTAATGAGCTTAGACATCAGAAATTTCAGCCAGTTTCTGTTCAGACAGGACTTGCCTGAAGACCATGGCATAAGGCGTATGCGTGAGGTCGTTGTTAAAACAAGTGAAAGCCGTTTCAGAAACTTCCTAGCCTACACGAACAAAACAAATCACATCAGAATACTAGATGTTACTGCTTCGAAACTAGATGATAGTTGGACCTGCGATCGGGGGTCGATGGGGTGCCTCGCGGACTTTATTCAGGTAGAGAAAAGAATCATTACATGTGGTGACGATACCTCGATCGGTTGCTGGGTATGGAATGGTGACAAGTGAATGAAGCGGCCACCGTCAAACCGGCTTGTGGAGCAGGCCTCAGAGAGGCGAATGCTGGAACGACCTGGTAGAATCTTCAATCAAACCATTCGAGTGAGCATCACACGTGGACAATCAGAAAGATTAATCTGGTTATCTTGCATTTGTCACCGTCCAGGAGGCTAGCAGACGGTTTGCACTGATGATAAAGTTGGGCGAACTATCCAAAATCAGAGGCAGATTCGTCACAGAAATAACTACTGCAATATGACCTCACAGTAAAACTTTGACGCAAATCAGGATTCCAAGCGTATCGTTTCGCTTCTCAATCTTGATCAGGTCTCATTGGCACAATTCCTGCCAACAGGTTAACGCATGATATTAGAATGACTTCAAAAGGGACATTGTCATGCTAGTCAAGCTTAAGATTCAGTATTTGAGTCGGGTACTGAGAATGATGTAATCTGTGTCATTCTTCGCCGGTGATGACACGTCTCTACCATACTTATGCTTGCTATAGAACTTCAGAGCCTGAGTGTTCGAATTGAACACAGTCAATAATATCTTATCCATCTTGAACTCCAAGCCGAGAAGCCTGGCCATCCCAAGGAGCTCCGAACCTAGACTTTGTCTTTGATAGTCTTGATGAACATGTAGCTCGTAGACATAGAGAGCACACTCGCTCTTGTCGGATCCAACCTCGAATCTGAAACATAGGAAGGCAATTATGTCTTCATTTTCGCCAGGTTCCCCATACACTACTTGCGCACTTGCACTATCACATGAGTCCCTTCGAATCACAGTGATGATTCTGGTGCGAGGATGTTTCCATTCAGCCAACTTCTCACTCTCATTCCATCCCCAGCTACTGTTCTCGTACATTTTTCTCATCAGGACTTCAAACAATGTCATCATCTTTTTGTACGTGATATCACTTAAGTCTTTCGATTCTGAGAGCATAAATCGGTAATTGTTGCATCTAATTTTGAGTTGGACCCGGGATAGTAAATCTCTGCACTCATTGGCGAGCTTAAGCCTGAGTTTCGGTGGCATTTTCTGACTAGACGAATGACTCGATTTGGTGGGCATTGTGGCAGAATTTCCTCTGATAGGCCCCAAGCTCGGTCGAATTTTAACTATAAAAAATTGGAATAGTGGAGTTAGGTCTATTATTCAGGATCATTGACTTGTGGCGCGAATGCTGGTACGTGCTGACGCACGAGTCCGCGTGCTGCAAATTTGAAGCCAAGGAACCCTCGGCAGATAATCTTTTGCAGATTTATGTGTGGGGACGTTTGCATTCCATTGGATTGAAACAAATATAGCTATTAGAATACAAACGCTCGAGGATGTCAAGTCAGAATGATGAGCCTCAAGTGAATGAGCTGAAGAAAGAGCTCTTCGAGATGCAAGCTAGGCGCAAAAAAATCGAGGATGAGATTCTAATGAATCGAATTGTTTTAGATAACGTGAGTATTTTGATAATGTCCTCCTGACATTATGTATCTCGGTCTCTAATCATGTGTGTGTCATCTCATGAGCAGAATAAAGTTGGCATGAGGGATCAATTGGTGGATAAGGACGATTTTCCTCGACATGACATTGATGTTTATGCGGTCAGGCATGCCCGGAGCAATATAATAAGATTGGAAAACGACGCAAAGCAGCTGGTGAACGAAATGCAGGCTAAACTTGAGACCCTGCACTCCTTAACTAAACCCTCGAACTCCTGAGACAGGGATCAAAGATTCGAAGTTGTTCTAGGAGGGTCTAATATGGTTTGATCTATTGTAACACTAATATGATGTAGTACACCCCCCAAACACCGAAAAATCTAACCTCGGTCCATTGTATCTGTTCTTGGCTTCTCGGGCCGGTTCCCTTTGTGTGCAAGTCGTCCAAAGGCTTGTGGTTGAGGAGAGAGCGCAGACGACCTTGACAGTTCGGTGATCATTTGTTCATGCGAAAACTCAAGTTCAAAATTAGTGAGCTTGCCAAGACAACGAGCCACGGGATTTTATGAGCGAGACAAAACTGTTAACTGTCGTGGATACAACTGATAAAAGTTTTCAAATTAAATTTTTTGTTCCCTAGAGGTCCCTATTTAGTACAGGGGTGTTCCAAACATACACGTTCCTCGTTACGACATCTCGAAGACCCTCGACTAAATCCCATCACAACTCATCAAATGGAGCTGATAGTTCGACAAATCAATTGTCGGTCTGATAAAGTATCTATCGTTTTTATCAATTTCGCTCTCATTCCAATCAAACTTTGAAGCGCCCCTATTAATCCCTTTTGAAGTCATACCAGTACCATGAGTTGGATGTACTAGCTTCTCAGCAGGGAGAAAGAAAACCCCGTGATATAGTGTTTGTGACAGGAAACAAAAACAAGGTCTCTGAGTTGGGTGAGCATGTTAAAACTAGACTCGCAAAAATCACGATTCTCGACCTGGATCTACCAGAAATTCAAGATTCTGAGATATTGAATATAGTAGAGGAGAAGTGCAAAGTGGCCTTCAGACAAATCAACAAATCTACCGAACTCGATCCTAGCCAACCCAAACGGTCCGTCCTGGTTGAAGACACTTGTCTCCAATTCAAGGCTCTCAATGGAATGCCGGGACCTTATATAAAGTGTAAGTGAAATCAGTTCAGTCATATAGATTGAGAGAATCACCTTGCAATGCATCTAACGTACAAAAACGGCTGCAAAAAGGGTTTTTAAAGGCCATCGGGCCCAGTGGACTGCATAAGTTGCTAGCTGGATACGATGACAAATCTGCCGAGGCTCTGTGTATATACGCATTGATGGAAGACGAATCAAGGGTCGTGTTTTGCAAAGGCTCTGTCCGAGGTAGAATTACTGAACCTAGAGGATCCTCTTGGGGCTGGGATCCGGTATTTGAAGAGGAACGATCTGGCATGACATTTGGCGAGATGGATCCGTCCATGAAATTCAAGTTTAGCCATAGATCCAATGCCATAACTGTATTGAGAAAGTATTTAACAATTGGAGACACAGCACACTGATAGAAATTCAATCGTTTATCATAGTTTATTGATGGCTAGTTTTAAAATGCTCTACAAGAGGAAAGGTCCGTTTAGACTCCTTGACCATACCAACTTCGCTTGCTTGTGATGGTTTGTTTGAGAGGATTCGATATGGTTAACATAAAATAGGAAGACAATCGGCTGAATTAATAATCCTTGAATCTTAACAACCCTTGCTCGTTGTGCATGGGATGTATTCTCGAGCAACCGGAAATGCCTCTTGAAGGAAACGCTTAGAAGCGGCAATCCAGAAAGGCCAGACAAAACTGTACGTGGGCCAGCCGTAATGTTCAAAATGACGGACCAACGCAACTGAGAATTGAACCCGGTCCGAGAGACCAAGAACAGATACAATGCATCAACTTTCGGGCTCATCAGAGTTCGCCCACTAGCATGGTCAATCTGCATTCTCTATCGAAGCGATTTTGTTTTGCGAGGGATCGACAATTTCGACTCTAGGTTAACTCATGCCTCTACTTTAGATCATCCTATCTTTTACAGAAATACCTGAACGCTTGACACAACCGATGATACAGTTGAACTGCGGAAACTCATTGTCGATGTGCTAAATTCATAGCTTGATTGGACCGAAGTTTAGATCTTAGTTTGTAGATTCGATAGGAAACTATTTGCGACAAAACCTACAAGCAATTGGAGAGGAGCTACATCTATACTGTTTGGTATGCGCTAAAGGATCAAAAGGGTGCCTCGCGGACTTTATTCAGGTAGAGAAAAGAATCATTACATGTGGTGACGATACCTCGATCGGTTGCTGGGTATGGAATGGTGACAAGTGAATGAAGCGGCCACCGTCAAACCGGCTTGTGGAGCAGGCCTCAGAGAGGCGAATGCTGGAACGACCTGGTAGAATCTTCAATCAAACCATTCGAGTGAGCATCACACGTGGACAATCAGAAAGATTAATCTGGTTATCTTGCATTTGTCACCGTCCAGGAGGCTAGCAGACGGTTTGCACTGATGATAAAGTTGGGCGAACTATCCAAAATCAGAGGCAGATTCGTCACAGAAATACGAGTCGGGCGAACTGTACAAAAGTCAACGCAGACCCGTTACAGAAATAAACACTCGCGACAAAATAGTTGCGTCGTTTGAGAAAATGCTTTTGGTTTGAACCGGCGAATACTGTAAAACAGACGGCATTCGAGACACCCCCCACCCCAGGTCTCTTCTTCTGTGTACGTCCCATCTATTATGTTATCGTCATCATGGACGGTGTCGACACATATGATGAAGATACCGAGAAAGATCAGCTCCTGAGGAAGACTCGAGAATTGTTGTTGCGAACAAAAGTATTAGAATCACACCTCCGTATGCTTCGTCGAGCTAAGGAGTCCACCTTGGAGATCTCACAATATGTAGATGCATCTATCCAATCAACTGATGACGACAGCCATCAAAAACTGAGATTGATGCAAGAACAATCGCTAGTGGAGAAGCATTCACGTTTAGATCAACTGAATCATAAGCTTTCTGTAGTCAAATGTCAAGTTTTCATTAGAAATAAGAAAATGATAGGAGATCTCTGGGACATCTACCCAATAATCGAATTTCCCGACCGCAAAGGTTATTCTATTTGTGATATACATTTACCAAGTTCGGAGCATTTCGAAGGTCACGATGAGACCATGGTTAGCGTGGCGATCGGCTACGTCGGTCATCTGCTGTTATTGCTAAGCAAATTTATGGATATAACTCTCCGCTTCCCTTTGAGGTTTTATGGTTCCAAGTCGCTCATTTATTGCAGCAGAAAAAATCAATTGTTTCCTTTATTTATAGAATCATTCAAAAGTAGAGAATGGGTCAACTTCTCTTACGGGATGAATCTTCTTAACCTAGATATAGTGCAAATAAGAACTTTGCATGGATTGCCAACGAACGATCCAGAGGATACGTTGGCTAATTTACATGGTCTAAAACTCTTGATAGATAATAATGAATAACTATAAGGTTCACTTGCTATGCCATATTAGGTGTCAACTATAATCTAGGCGCTATGTAGCACCTCTATCTCTTGAATACCCATTGATTTTTGGACTCATTCGCTCGTTTTTCAATTATATCTTTAAAATCGACATTCCCCTCCTCCCACGGCCTCGGTCCGCGGATATTTTGCCAATTATCTATATCGACAGTTTTTTTGTAGGTGTCGTACTCGGCTTCGATTGAAGGTAGGTCCTCCTCCCTAATACCCAATCTCTTCTGTAGCTCTTTCGTCTTCATCATAATGTGTCTCTCGTTGTAAATCTCATACCTGAGCTCGGTGTAGTATTTTAGCCCGAATGATCCGCCAACAAGGGCTATCAGGAAAGGAGCGCCGTATCTGAAATGATCACTCTTAAGAAATTTTTCCATGCGGAAGGCCGAGTTAGATTTCGAGTAGAAACATAGTTTTGGAAATTCAAAATTGGAATTAAACTGTCATTTAACTTCAGAATTAAACCTCTAATCTTGAAGAAGAATTTCGGCCTCTAAGAGTTCGACGCCGGTTATCACTGATTGAATTTGCTTGTTGGAAAAGCCAAGAAAGGATGCGTTTTGGTCAAAAAGATGGTTTTAACGTGATGCAATTCCAGTATTCTCCATGAAAAATGAGCTCATGCGAATCATCTCCTGAGTCTGAAGTTCAGACACGATCTGGCGCATGTTCGCAGCCAATCCAGAGAGAGACTTTTGTTAGATCATAATCCTGGTGCCGGCGATGAATCACACTTCATGTGATTCGTACGAAGGTACAAAGCTTTGTATGAGCGCTGCATGAAAAACTGAACGCGTTCGTACGATCAACACCAGTTGTCGTCTAGCGACTGTGAAATGAGCTTCAACCAAATTTCAATCTCGTTTTTCCAACTTTCTCTGGTTCCATTTTATTTATTTTCAGATCCGTGCAGCCGGTTCCAACTTCATATCCCCTCTCGAGAGCATTGGTTAATTGTGCCTTTAGGAAGCACCAACTATTACCTTCTTACCAATCCACAGACCCTGAACACTTGGATATACTTTCATCATGTGAGATTGTCTTCATAGGGCTTATCAAGGTTGAAGCAATTGAAAATTGTTCAAGTGATTGATCTGATATGATTTAATATAACGGGATAGAGAAACTCACCCCATAAAACCATGATTCTCGAAGCCGCTGTGATAAATCTAACACGAAATCTCGACTTACTATGCCGAAAGAACAGTCAAAGTATTTCATCACATGATAAACTGAAAGAAGAAGGCTTAGACTGCCTTCTCAATATACTTGAGAAGGCACCTCTGTCAGAATACCAAAACTTTTTGAGTTCAAAGGACCACAACATTTTAATTGGATATACGTTGAGCGTTCTATGCGAGCTAGCCAAGAAAGATAAGTCTAAACCGGTCAAACTCAGATCTTTGAACACCATCTCGTTCATTTGCGAGAAGCTGGAGTATCTCCATTCCCTTGAGGAACCAACGGGGGGATGTGTCGCCAAGTTAATATTGTCGGCTTTACCAGGGGTTTCTTCGACCCTATTTCGACTCATAATGAGTGATACCAAACTACCGAGGAGTTTGTTTGCGGCTGCTATAAAATGCTTGACAAATCTGATAAATGTTGCTTTTCTACCATGTGAGCACAACAGTGATTGCACTGACTCGCCTTATTTGAACAAGAGTGATCTCTCGGAAACATGTCATAACCTTGGAATCAGGATGAGCGTGATGATCGATTACATCCTAGTACGTTCCAATGAGTTACCGAGTGAGCTTATGGACGGTGTTCTATACCTTTGCCACACTATAGTGTCAAGGACTCAAAATGACCTGTTGAGGCGAACTTTGAACTCGATCGTCCAGTTTACAGCGTTCTTTTCGTCAAATATAGAATCGGCCAGGGATCACAATGCCGAGCTGAAGCTCACAATCATGCTTATTTCCGACAACATCAGGCAGAAAGTTCAGAGTTCTAGCGATCATGGGGACGATCTGGAATCCGTTGTTATAAAGTATCTATTTAGCTTGTTGGATCATCTTGATGAGGATTCTCCCTCATCTTTGGCAGGTCGAAGGCAATCTGAAATTTCGTTACTTTGCGGCTACCTCAGATTATTACCTAGCGAGAACTTGACTAATTTTTTGGAAATTGTCGACAGACGCGAGCAACTCATAAAGGTTCTAACCAGACTCGCAGAATTCGAGACTCAACAACCTTTTCTCTTAATAACTGGCGTTCAGATAGACGACAAAGCTTTGGAGATCTGTGACGAGAGAGTATATACCGTTGTGAAAAGGTTCCTTCATTTAGGCGCGAAGGAGATTGAATTATTATGTTCATGCTGCCAAGTGATTGGAGAACTCACAAGTTGGCCGCTATTGAAGGATCTTTTCAGAAGCATATTATGCTCGAATCCGGGACCGAACGACCTATTCATCACACATCAGATTCTATTAGGATGTCTTGCTCGGAAAGAGACCTCAAAGGTTGGTCTGTTCACAAGAGAAATGATCGAGCAATATTTGGGTCATATAAACGAGATCTATATATGCTCAATCGAGCCAGATTCTATCGAGAGCAGAACTTATTCGCAAGATATTGTTACCATTGTGATAGCAATCGAAACTCTAGTAACGTTAGTCGACCTCTATATTAGATCGACTAGGTCTGATGCGGAAAGAGTAATTATTCTCAAGATTTTACTTTGCCCCTTATTGAACTGGTCATCATCAACTAGCCGAGCAATCTCGGAGGCTTCCTTGAGCGCTCTTGCTCAGATCAGCCGCCTCTACAATTTAGATTCAACTATATCTTTGATCATGTCCAATATTGACTATATCGTCGATGGAGTGTCAAAAATGCTAGACAACTTTTCCTACCAAACAGAGGTGACCAACGTTCTTGCGATAGCATTCAAACTCTCATCGATGGACAGCTTCTTCTACTTTAAGGACGTTTTTGAGAAGATTTTCAAGCTATTGGGCAAATATCACCACACCGAAAAGTCCAAATCGATTGCTCTTCTATTCTATCGCACATTGAATATATTGAGTCATCGAAAAGAGGCACAAGAGGGTAAAAAGACATCTGAGGTACCCCTGCGCACCGAAGCTAGTATCAAGACCGTTATTCGTGACATAGATATTGAGGGCCGGTTGGTCGAGTTACAGAGAGCCAAGTCTAAAGCGGATTCTATACGAGCAAGCATAGAGAGGCTGGAATCATCAGCAAGCGAACACGAGCAGATCATAAGTGATGTTGAGTCTGGAAAATTACCGGAAATTCCGACCGTTCATCAAGATCCACCTGACGAGCCAAAAAAGGAAAAGTCAACTGAGATTCTGTTTACGGAAAGGATCCTCCATCACTGCGTAGGTTTAATTTCTTCGGATTCTAACGAGACGAAAGTATTAGCCTTGAAAGCTGCCACAATAGGTTTCAATATTCTGAGCGATGACGAAGACACTTTGCTTCCATTAGTTCATTTACTATGGACACCTCTCATAAATCGACTGACCAGTGACTACCGAGACAATATGGAGCTAAATTTGTGCGCCTTTGAGTGCCTCATAGCAATGGCTCAGCATGCCAAAGATTTCATCAAAAGGCGTACCTTGGACAGTATCATACCTAGACTGTGTTTGTTCCTTGACTCCCAAGCGAACCTTAGCAAGAGACAGAAAGAACATGGACCGTATTGTATGACTATTGCTTTCAAGTGCCAATTGAAAATTCTCATGCATCTAGGTGCACTGGCCTACAATATACAGCTCGCATATCGCAGTTTATGGCGCGTAGTTAGGACAACATTAATTTATCTCGACTCTAGCCAGGTACCGTCATTACGTGAGGCCGCACGAGCTAGCTTACATTATATGATAGCTCTCGATGCAGATTGCGTCTGGTACTTTGCGAAGCAAAGCGGCCACTTGCAAGAGCTACCATTTGAACTCATTTATATGTGAGTAGAATAGTTGTGCCTAACCTCACTCTCGGCCAGACTTCGGTCCTAAAATCTCGTGCAATGTTAGGATTCCTGAGTTGGCTTGGTGGCCCACTGTCATAATTTTAGAGACGGACTCGTGATAATTTGCCCGTTCCAAATGAGGGACGATCCATTTCATCCGTCCAAGCCATAAATGCTGGCACCAGCATAACCTTAGCTGGACCGACTAGCAGCCATTGTCCTCTGTTTCAAGCTAATTGTAGACAGTTTGTTAACCATGAATGGCGCAGCAATAAGGTAACGTAGACTGCGCGTGCGTGCCAACTAGTTGGATATTATTAGGCAGATAGCACTGCAGGAATGCACAAGTCACATAAAGCCTAAGGAAATCTGTTACGACCAACTAATAGCCATCAATTACATCCTTTAGACTTCCTGGTGCGCGCTTGCGTTCCAATGGGCGAGAATGACAACGAAAACCAGGCAGCCTCATAGTATAACTGGATTCTCGTATTGAGTTATCGTTATTATTCTAACAACGATGCTAGTTTTTGTCATTCCAATTCTCGTTTCAAAATAAGCCCTAGTTCGAGAGCGAAAAATCCAGATCCTCAATCTCTATGAGGAGGATTGAGGATAGACCACCTGGCTAGCCTTGATCACAAACTCTGAATTACAAGTTGAGTCGACGAGCTGATTCGTCTAGCTCCTCTCTCCCTGGAACTCATGAAATCGTTTGATTGAGACTACCTCCCTTGTCAGGCACCTTATACAATCGGCTCAGAAGACTATCGATAACAAAAAGTAAAAATTTCGTCATGCTCACCAACTTGAGTGTCTCACAATTTCCAAGTGTGCAAGATCCTAAGATTAAATCCAAAAGTCATGTTTGAGTTCTCTACAAGAAATACTCACCCCTCTCTCAAGCTTGCTTTGCTGCTAGCCGTAGTCGTAAGTCTAGCAGATTGCTCTGTTTCAATACGATCAACTGAACAGGATGCACCAAACAAATTAGCCCTGAAAGATCAACACTCTCATAGATTCAAACGCCAAGGTTCTAGTGCTCCAGCCCAATCAACCATAAATACGAAGCAAAACAACCCATCTGAGGGGACTGATAGCGTTACAAATTCCCGTGACTTGAACAACGAGGAAGAGAAAGCACAAGACGAGACATTGAGTAGTTTTAAATGTGACTTCGGAACCTCGGACGCACCAGACTTGTGTAAATTCAAGATTCTCGACTCAGCCAATCCACTGAGCAAAGGGCTGTCAACGTGGAGTCTTGGTAGTGGTAAGTTGGCTTTATACCAGGGCGGTCCCCTAACTGATGCAAGCGAACGAAACGATACGACCGGGGGCTACATCTACTATGAAACATCGAACCCGTTTGCCCCGAATCAATCAGCACCAAATCCCCTCGGCGCTCAGCAGCACGGTTCCATCCCTTTGAGCCATCAAGTTTACGATTCAACTCGATTCAATGTTGCCAAACAAGCAGGTCGTGACGAGACGTCGGCCTCCATGAGGGTGACCCACCGAAATGAACCGCTCCACAACCTCGATGTTCAATTTCAACACATCTCTTCGGCGCGAGTCTCAGTTGGCGCCCAAAACCTTGCTGGGCCAGCTTTCATCAGCCCTAACTTGACTGCACCTGGCCCATCGGGCATGTGTTTATCGTTCCAGTATGCTATCAAAGGTTTGAGTGCTGAGGAGTTGAAGATATTCGTAAACGATCATAAGACTGAACGCTCCCGACAAATATGGGCCTCATCTGAATCGGCCGCCAACAATTGGACTCGGGGAGAGGTACTATATTCTGTAAATAACGTTCATTCGTTAATGTTTAGTGCCTCCGGTTTGGCCTCATCCGCCTCGAGAGATTTGATTCAAAGGAAGTTCAGGGGTTATGTTGCATTGGACGAGATAGAGATCAATAAGCACGATTCACAGGCTTCAGTGGGCGCTTGCAAGGGCCATTGTAATTTTGATGGCGATTTGTGCGGATGGACAAATGCAGAGAACGGACCTGAGGACGATTTTGATTGGTCTTTTGGAAGGGGTTCAGATAACTTATTCACAGGCCCAGCTCGAGATTATATAAGCTCTATGAACAACGAGCTTACAGGCAGCTATCTCTACACTGATGCTGGCTACCCAAGACGACCTGGTGACAAGGCAATCCTAGTGAGTCCCATGTTTCAACCAACTGCTGTCAATGATGCCATGTGCATGAGATTTGCTGTACATATGTTTGGCAGCGGAATTGGATCTCTTGCTATAAAAATAAGGTATGCTGATGACTCAACAAGTAGCAACATACCACCACCGGCTGGCGGTGGTCAGGCCACCAAATCTGATGCTAAAATGAATGGCGATTTAATCATTTGGGAAATGTCAGCGGATGCTGGGAACAGTTGGCATCAAGCTCAAACCTCTGTGTCATCCTCCAAGAGTCCATTTCAAGTTCTTTTGGAGGGTGTAATCGGAGAGAATCATCTAGGCAACATCGCTATCGACGAGATATCTTTCTCGTCTGGGCCCTGTCCTACAAGTCCACCAGTCGCATCGAAGAACTATGGCGACTGCACGTTTGAGCAGAGTATGTGTTACTGGAGGAACCCTGATGCCGATATTCATCTTGATGACTTGGATTGGATTAGGTCTGCTGACGAGCAGAGCATCCATGGTCCAAACTTTGACCACACATTGAAAAAGAGATCTGGCTCGTACCTGAAGCTGGAAAATACTTTGAGAGAACCAAAGAGCGGAACTAGAGCTTTCCTCCTGAGTCCTATATTTCAACCAAAGCCGCAGGGAAGCGTACAATGTCTGTCATTCTATTACTACATGTTCATGCGCTCTGTTGGCTCTTCAGGGCCAAATTTGGGAACTATTCGAGTTTATTTAGCGTCAAACAATGAGCTTGTTCCAATTTGGCGACTTACAAATCCGATCTCATCGCCCAATTGGAAACATGGACGAGCCTCTCTTTCGACAGCCATAGTTGACGGCCAGCCAACCGCCCCCACAAAACTCTTTCAGATTGCGTTCGAGGGAATTTGGGGTGATGCAGCTGGCGGCGCCATAGCTTTAGACGACATAACAGTTTTCGATGGAGCTTGCGATATAATGCCAACCGAAGCCAAGTCAGTGCCAGGGGAATGCACTTTTGATGCCGATATGTGCTCTTGGACCAACAAAACCTCTGACGCTGAGATCGGCCCTGATTCAATCGATACTAGTCGGAGTCCGTTTCTTCAATCAGTGAGCAGCGCATCCGGTCACTCATCGGCCCGTTTGACTGCTGGCTCTGCTCCGAAAAGGGTAAGCTGGCAGTTGGCAACGATCGACTCTAGACCCGTCAATTTGCAAGACCATACCTACAAGGCTCCAATTGGATACGTTTATGTAGATGTACTCGACGGGAGCAGTCAAAGAATGAATTTCCTGCTGCAAAGCGCGGAGATTACTGTGCAAGCTGGCCAACAGATCAGCCAATGTCTATCGTTTTGGTTTGCCGCTTACGGGAGGCAAGATAACAATCAGCTCAGCATCTATTTGACTCAGGCCTCAGCTCCATCTGCAGCTCAAGATGAGCAATCTGCCACATCCAACTCGCCTCGCAGCGACCAAACAAGTTCAACAGGTAATGCACAACCAAATTCGAATGTTGCCAGTCAAGCAGCCGCTTCGAGCGCTAAGTCTCAGACCTCTTCGCCGCCCGCTAGCTCGAATGGAGACAGTGCTGAAAATGAGACCTCAAGTCAGTGGAAACAAATAGACGGCAAGCTAATTTGGAGCATCTCACTTAGAAATATAACAGACATGAACAGGCGAAAGTGGCAATATGGACAAGTTTCATTGAAAGCAGATAGCAATTATATCACAAAATTCATTGCAATGTCAATCGATGGAGGCTTTGCACTCGACGACATCAGCTACTATGATGGATCCTGTGAGACAAGACCAGCAATTGCAAGAGTAGGAACAGACGAGGAAACGAATGGAGGAGATACTATCGCTTCTAAGCTTGTGACAAGTTAGTGATCCGTTTGATGAGTGAGATTGGTTTGAACACATGTTCGCCATTTGAGGTTTATATTGCTCGCTAAACGTAAAGATGACTCCGACTGAAATAGTAAATCTGTGGCCAGTCTTCGAGGGGACCAAAAATCAAGCATCAATCTCGTTCAATGCTCTTATATCTAGAGACGCTTATCGTTGCATCCCAATCATCGTTTCTGGCAGTTAACCTCTATTAGATTTTCATACAAAATCTTTGAGCGTATTAACTCGGCCAGGTAGAAGTACTTTTCTGACATATGCTCGAAGAACAACTTCTCGTTCAGTGATGAGAGAACCGCTCTTGCGCTCGCCAGGTAGGTCGCTAATCTGGCTTTTGCCTGTTTTAGCTTCCAACAGTCGATATCATCCTTTGTGAAGTAAACTGACCTACTGTCGGTATCGTACTTGTCGTAGTCGCCTCGCAACAGTCTAGCAGGGATCTTGAACTCAGACTGGTTGATCTCGGTGATACGCTTGCTCGCAGCCGCCATGTCTACAGCCGCATAGCTCACAACGTACTCGTCGAAGGCCTTTGCAACCACGCGCGACCTTACCGCTTTGTCTAGCTTAAATCTCCGTAGGGAGTCAAACTCAACTAGCTGCACTGGATCTAGTTGATAACCATCGTACTCTTCTATACTTTTTTGGCTAGCCAGTAGGAACTCACTCGTAGTCCTCTCAAGCTGCTCCAATGCCTCTTTGCTCACTCGCTCTATTTCACGCTGTCTAAGAGTAGCACGAATTAGCGGATGCTTGGGTCTCATGTAATTCAAGTAAACTGCTAGCTGAGCAAACTCCACTGCCTCAGCCATTGTTAGTGGCTGTGATTTGTTCAAGAGCTTGCAAAGTCGATTGTAACTGTCAACTGTTCTTTTGCTAAGTCCAAGTCCCAAAATAAGCGGCAAACAACTTGACCTACTTGCGTGTGTTGCTCCTCTCACCTGGTTTGGAGGCCTCAGGCCAGCGATCGATGGTTGCACGTAAGCGGGCCAAGGGGCATTATATCTACAACAACAAATCGAGCGTGAGTCGGCAGCCTTGGTTGACCTCTTCAAATAGAAGCGAGCCACTTTTCTGTTTGCCGCAAACAAGCTCTTGTCCTGCTTGATGTAGGTGTCCTCGCAGTGCAATCGGCAAGTCCGCTCACTATCGAGCATGGGGACATACTTGGATTCAGAGTCGCACCTTTCGATGGTTCTTAGTGGGTTTCTGAGCGTTTCTGTCGGCAAAAGTTGAAGCGCCAAGATGGCGCATAGCAAAACAGCGCTCAAGCAACCAAGTCTTTGTCGCTTCGACCACATGTCGGCATGTTTGTTCTAGCCGGCTCATGACTGTCTAGACTTGGTACGCAGCAAAATCGCGTGCCTCGCTGGTTAGATTTCTGCTACCCTTCTAAAAATAGCCTCCATCTCGTCTAGAACTGAAGCCGCGCCCGCCGGAAGATCTGGTTCATATGGCCGACCGTCAGAAGAGGGATCTATTGAGGAACATGACTGCACTGACCATGTAAGCCAGGAACTGAAACTCGGTTGTTAGCGAGTGTGGCCAGTTGTATGTTTTCGCTGGGCGATAGGAGATCATGATATGTAGACTAACCGGTGCAACAGAATCAGTTGTAATTGCGTAATTTCCAACAATTAAAAACGACCTATCCTCCTTCCTCTCAAACTGGCGGCTCCCGTTCATGAGCATCTCAAGTGTTTTGATATCTAGCAGTTTTGCATCGTCCTCCATGAGTTGATTCATAATCTTGTTCAAGCGCTTGAACTTCGTTTGGTCACGAGAGAGAGAGAGAGAGAGAGAGAGAGAGAGAGAGAGAGAGAGAGAGAGAGAGAGAGAGAGAGAGAGAGAGAGTGGGCTTAGTTTAGTGTTGAGAGAAAACCAGCGTTGCTCCCTTCGTACTTACGGTTCGTTCAATCAGGGTGCAAGCAAATAGGAGACAAAGAGACGGAATTA
>Ga0268249_1000352_pt1 | contig 25231 bp, 16 predicted proteins | sample AgamicAtPe_FD_200257 | JGI IMG/M metagenome (GOLD analysis project Ga0268249, IMG submission 200257) | Agave microbial communities from Guanajuato, Mexico - At.P.e (v2) (version 3) | ecosystem: Host-associated > Plants > Phyllosphere > Phylloplane/Leaf | place: Guanajuato, Mexico | collected... | reverse complement strand
AGTCCAAGGCCTCGAGATCCTCGGCGAATTCTTGCATTCTTTGAACGGCCGCAACCATTTGGCGATTCATGTCGTCCACCAAGGCGATAGGTGAATCGTAGCCAGGAGCCGATCTCCTGATGCGCTTTGATGGCCATTCGTCGAGCCAATCATCGTCGAACCTTCGCACGGCCCTTGAGAGAGGCCTGGTTACCTTGGGATCGCGTAACAGTGAACGTAGTAGAAGTGACATGGTTAGGCTTGATATGGCTAGATTCACTTTTTTGATGCTTTAGTTTCTAGAACTTGAACTAGTAGCGTTGATAATTAGTTTTGTACCATGATAAGAAGCAATACAAAGAAGGTCATCGGACGAAAGATCCTTCTCGACATGTCGCAGCTTTATTCCAGATACTTATTGATATCATCAAATTCATCACTTTCGCTATCATCGTTTTCGCTACTCGTTCCATCCTTATTGCCTGTCTTTGTCTGAGAGAGCTTTATCCTCTTCGCTCCGCTTGCGTGCTCCTTAGTTTTTGTAGACCTCTTGTAGTTAGCCCAGATTACTTTGCCGTGGAAACTAGACGATAATATTAGCATGGGCATTAGAACCATTCTTGGACCAATCTCAGCCAGCGCCATATCGGACTGATCTAGAATCTGATAATTTCTGAACCATATGTGCCCGTCTAAGTAGGAAAATGTTACCACGTGGTCAATGAAGGGTTGACTCTTTGGGTGTTTGTAAGGAACATTGAATATTTGAACAAAAAGCTCCTTGATGAGCTTAAGGTGTGGAATCCTATCGAAACTTTGGTCGAAAGACAGTATTGGCCTCGAGCCCCTGAGGCAGTTGCCGATCAGCTTGATATCGTTCATTGTGTGAACTCCAGTTACGAGAAACTTGGCCGAGGGCCCTCCGTTGACGTTAGTAGCCCAGAGGAGGAGCACCTTGCCTTTTCGATTCTCGAAATATAGGCACTTATCGCAAGATGCTAGACTTGCAACCTCATTCAATGCTGTGAGTGAGTCCTTCTTGTCGAATTTACAATCCTTCTTTGAATGCGGTATCAGTTGTCTCATATTGAGCATGAGATGTCTATCCTGGTGATTAACGCCCCTCGAGCACAATACAAGAACCTTGGTCCTCTTGGTCATCTTGATAACAGTTATTAATGGTAGTTAATTTAGTTTAGATGACTATCTAGTCTTTGGTTTAAAAACCTGATACGAAAATCCAGCCTTAAGTGAGCATGGACGGCGTGTTTCTTTCTGCGATCGAGTTAGCGCTTTTCCCGCAGTCACGCCCACTCATGAATTATCGCAGCCAAAGGGGCAAGCCGGGGCGTCCCGAAGAGAAACCTGTCCAGCGTCTATCCAGATCGATGAGCCAAATTGCCAAGCCAATCAAGTGGTGGCTTTCCGACCAATCGGAAATCAGGACCGGAATGTATAAGCAAATAGAGAATGCCAAGGATTAAATGGTTGAGCTGAAGGGTTTGGCGGGGGTGGGTGCCTGTCCCCAATTCCAAGTCGCCTGAGGGTGAAATTTTGCGGATTGATTTTGGCTACCGTCGCCATAAGATTGGCTCAAGCAGTCCGTCTGAGATTGGCTGAATCGCCGCAACTATCCGGCTTGTTAAGTTAGATTCACGGCTTTGGTCCTAGTTAGGCATGGTCATTGCGTTTGCTGGCAAGCAAGGAATTGCAACATGACTGAAAATGAGCAGCCAAGCTAGAGCTTGGTAGCCAGGCAATCAACAGGTAGCCCTGGTGGGCAAAGCCGCTACGTCGGCCTCTTTTGCGCCCGCTCTGTCGCTGGCTCGGCGGCCCGATTGATGCTCGAGCTTAGCCATAGGCTAACTCGGTCGACGGCTCTTGCTGGCACTCATGAAATGGGCTCTTGGCTCGTATGACTGTCGGCAAGCGGAAGGGTTTGAAGCTTGGCGGCGGCCGAGCTTGATGGGCGAGTCGCCGTGCTAACCCCTTGCATGCTAGGCCGCCGCCGCTGCCGCCAATACCACGACTGTCGAGTCGAGACTTCAGTATCTGAAGGTTCCGAGTGCTCGTCGAGTCCGTCGGCATTTACCTTAAAGCGAGAGAGGTTGAGCTAGAGTGGGGGTCGCCAGGCAGGGGGAGAGAGGTTGGGTGAAGGAGACTTGGTGGCCGCCGGTGGCTCGAGCGGTCGGGCCGGTGAGCCCGAAGCTGGTGCCTGCAGCCCATGGCTGGCGGCGGAGTGAGGAGGGGCGGGCGTCGCTGGTGCCGCTGCAGCCTGCTGTAGCGGCAACAGCAGCGGCATCGGCATCGGCAGCAACCACAGCCCCATAAGAATGGTTCATTTGTTTGTCCTCTCCGCTTGCTTGCATTGTGAGGAAAACTTGTCTTCCTAGACTTCCACCCCAATAGAGACGCCGTTTCCGTGCTTGAGCGTGTGCGGCGCTCGCAAGTGGCGATTCGTTGCAGTCAACAGCCGTCCGAGTTGGATCGAGAGCGCAAGAAGACAAACTGGCCGTAGAATTCGATGAGTCTTGCTTGCTTGCTAAATCGAGTTGGCCGCAGCTCGGACGAAACCGTGCAATGCGCCTGCAAACCGCCTGTCGATTTTCTTCTCTCTCTTTCTCTCTATCCGCCCGTTGGCCCTATTGGCCGGCTAGACTGGCTAACGAATCGAAGAAACGAAGCCGAATAGATTGGGCGATCTATTGCAGCAGCTGCACTAGGGCGAGCGGGTGAGCGAGCGAGCCGAATTTGGCCCAGAACAAAGTGAGATCTTGCAGATGAGAACGCTAATTATGCTAATAGTATTTCAGTCCCAAGCCAAGCGAGCAACGAGCGTCATGATGAGGGCAGCCAGCGTTTGACCTCTTGGGGCGACATCGGATGCAGATATTCTCCTCCGAGTGGTCAACCTGCGCTGGCGTATGCAAAACGAGCCCAGAGTCGCGCCCCCTTCAACCACAACAGCCACCTGCGGGCGACCGCAGACAGCAAAGGAGCCAGCGCGAAGGGAGGGGAGCTTATTTTATCTCCAGCTTGCGAGCAACCAAAGAACCAGCCAATAAGACCGTTAATAATAATTATCAGCACCAAATTGGAATCACCAAAGTGGCGCCAATACAAAACCTGTTGAATGGGCGGCTGCACGCAAATGGAAAGGTCGTTTGTCTCAGACACTTGGAGGGGCCAACAAACATGGAGTAAGAGTTTCCACTAAATTTTCCCCCATCAAATCAATCTAAACTTTTGTTGCCAAATTGAAAAGAAACCCAAAAGACACACACTCGCACAGGCAGACAGATACATAAGTCGCGAAAATGAGGCCAGTTAAATCAACAAACTCGCTCGCCAGCCAACAAGCGGCCGCCCAAACTCAGGCCCGTCAACCTGAGCCCACAAATAGCTCCACTAGTCCCATTTGTCGCTGCCGAGTCATGTATCTCGGCTCCTCAGTTCCCCATATCACCAAGGACGGATTGCAGGGCATCCAAGAGCCACTTCGCGAGCTTTATCCTGACAAATCGACGCTGGAGTCGGGCAATGCCGGCATCGACTCCTGGTTAAGCGTTTGGAGTAACGGTATATTACTCGAGAACGTCGATGAAACTGGCCGCGAGGTCAAGAGGTTCTTCAAGATCGATGCATTACACTATTGTGCCGCCGTCAAATTTGTCCCCATGCCAATCGTTAATCAACAACAACAGAATCCATACGCAGCCCCCTTAGCCGACAATAATCCCGCCGCAATTTCCAGATTCTTGCCATTAGATTCACCTTACGCAGGTAAATCCAACCAAAATCCACCCATATTTGCCAGCATCCTTAGGAGAACAACTGGTATCAAGGTGCTCGAGTGCCATGCTTTCATTTGTCGCCGAGACGGTGCAGCAAACGCCTTGGTTAGATGCTGCTTCCACGCTTATGCCGACACCATGTACGCTAAACAAATCGGTGCCGACGTCAGCTCTATATCGAGCGATATCAACAATAACCAAAATCATGCACTTGAGACTCAAACGAACAAGTTCGATACAATGGACCAACGAAATAGTGATCATTCCTCACTTGTGGCTACGCGAAGATCCAAGTCCATCGCTGCCCTCAATGGGGACCATGATCGATCCAACGTATGGCAGCCAAATGGCGCCAATGATGTAAAGTCGCGCGATCAGATAGATAATAGCAATTATGTGCACCAGGATCGGAGCTCAGTGGCCAGAAGGAGGAGTGTTAACGAGCATCATGCTATGAACAATTGTGATAACAGCGAGCAGATATACGACGGACAACAGATGGATGGCGAGTCTCTGCGCAAGCATCACAAGTTTTCCAAAAGTATGCACCACCTCAATCAAGCCGGTCAACTTATCGGTAGGACATGCAATCAACCTTTCTTAGATCAACCAAACAACTTTGATGGCTACCCAGCAAATCAATCTAGTGCCGCATCCTGCATTAGTACGCCAAGCTGTCCGTGGCCTCCGCAACCTTTCTACAACCCTCACGGAAGCCGTGTGCCCTCCTACCCTCCACAAAACTTGCTGGATGCTAGCAACAATGGTGGAACAATGCGTTCAATCAAATCTCTAGCTGCCAACTCGATAGCCTCAACCTTGTTACGCAGCAAAAAACACGCCAAAGCCATGTCAATTGCTCAGCTCAACCAAGATAAAATTACGTCGTTCCACCAACCACACTCGAATGCCGCATCCACCATGGGCGGGCCTATGATGGTTATGCCTCCAGTGCCGCCCATGTTCTTACCAAACTTACAAGGTCGCACGATACTCAGTGGTTCGCAAACTATGCAGACCACTGGCAGGCCACCTATGCCCGTCGTCGGAAGTAATATCAACTATGAAACCATGACGCCAAAAGAAATGAAGAAACTATTGAAAAAGGGTGCCAAGTATGGTATAGATCCGACTAGGTTCTCTGAGAACGGGCTGCCGATGATGCACATGCGACCACCGCCTGGACTACAATCCTGCCCTATCCCACTACCCCACGATCCGAACTCAATGATCCCCCAAACCATGATTCCGGATGTCTATATCCCTGATTTGTCTGATATGGTTGCTATGCACGGCCTTCCACCTCCACCACTACCGAGGGGGGTTGTGCCAGAAATGGATCACCAATCTTCTATGAAACCAATTCTAGTTAAGCCAAATCCCGAGTTCTTGAAGTCGAAAGCTGGTAAAAAATGGCTCAAGCAGCAGAAAGAATTCAAAAAGCTCCTACCCCCTCACCTAGAGGGTCTACCCATCATTTTCGGCCCGCCTCCAGTCGAGGCACTAGATCCCATAGCCAGTAAGATGCATCAACCAGCTTTCGTCCCTCCTACTATGCCGATGATGGATTCTTCTGGCTATTATAATCCCCATCCATTTTATGGCCAGAGTGGACGCATCAGCGCAGCAAGTACCCTCATTCGACATTCGCCGCACTCTCAAGTCTTGCCTGAAAATTACACTGGCCCCGCAAGCTCAGCCGGTGGCGAATACCTGCATAGAAATCAGAGCATCTACAGCAACACGTTACGACCGACACTTTCGCATCCGAACCAGCGAGACTACGGTCCTGGTGGCGGTGCAGGAGATGATTCGAGCGCAGTCTACGCCAACAGCCTCTCCGGTGGCGACCGGCGCCCGAGACACCCCGACGAAAGGCGGCACCGAAGCCAGCGACGCAACCACATGGTGGAGCAGAGTGTCATATCGCTCGACGACGAGAACGACTGTTGCGATGAAGACGATGAGCGGCAACAAGCAAGTTACTACAGTCAGCAAGCACATGAGGCTGGTCCTCAGCAGCTGAGAAGGCCGAAGTCATCTCAAATGGTGGAGTCAGTTATAGTAGATAGAAACAAGGAGCACATTACGACCGGATACCGGGAGAGCGATCAATCTAGTCTGCAGGGGTGCGAGCAAAGTATGCAACAAGCAGATGATCAGTGCAGCTATTCGTCGGGCATATACAAGCGAGGACATATCAATGAGAGAGCTTTTTCTTACTCAATACGGCAGGAGCATAAATTAAGTAATGGAATCGAAACTGAATATTCATCACCGAACGAAACTACATCAGACAATAGCCATCAGTTGGATCAAGACCGTTCCATGATCCGCGATAATCAGCAACACCCCAGCAATATTTACCAAGAGCAACAAGATCGATATTATCGTGACAACAACGAATCACAGACACTTCCGGTGAACGAGTTAACAGCGAGACTCGAAAATCAGCTCAACATGAAATCATTCTCCAACTCACGGATCAAATCCCAAATGTAGTTGAATTTATCTGCTGATTAAACAGACTTATCATACCAACCCTTACGAGGAAAACAAGATCGCATGTTAGGATCTAGTTTACTTAAGCACTGAGAGTTGGTTGTCACATGCGGTTGCCCGGCCGTTTTAATAACTATGATAACTCAACATCCCTGACAAAATTCCGGCCAAACCTCCTGTAACACTGAAAATAGAAAATTGCTTTCATGAAATCCCAGATGGATATCTCAGGCCAAAGGGCATCTACAAAAATAAGCATAGACTCCTGGCACTGCCATAACATAAAATCGCTTAACCTTACCTCTCCTGAGGTGCGGATAATCAGCTCCGGGAAAGGTCTTGACAAATATAATCGCTCCTCTAACATCGCCAAATTTATGTCTTCTGAACTAGTGCCATTGTTACCATGAACTAGAGATGATAATTGTTTGATGGCAGCCACAATCTCGTGGCGTGAGGTGTATGCCATACATACATTCAAATAAGCTCTATTATTATTGCAAGTCATGTTCTGAATCTTCTCTACTCGCTCCTTGATATCTGGAGGCAGCAGATGGAGGTCCCCTGCGACTCTGACCCGAATCCCAGCCTCATTAACTTTATCTAGTTCGTCTAATAAGGAATCACATTTCTCTCTGGCTAAATTCATTATACTGTTCACCTCCTCCGGGGTCCTCTTGAAATTCTCTATGCTGAAAGCGTATAAAGTCACTTGAATGATGCCCAACTCTCTACACCAACTCAGCACTTTTGCTAAGGTATCGAAGCCCTGTTTGTGACCATCAGCCTTGTCGATGTGCGTCTTGTTTGCGTAGCGCCGGTTTCCATCCATGATGAAAGCAACATGCTTTGGAATTTGGCCACATCTGATAATGCTACAGGCAAGATTCTCGACCCAGTTGCCTTTATAAGGTTGAGAGAGGTTAACTTTGGCCATGATTTTCAATCAGATCTACCATAATGTTTCCTATTACATCCTCCGATCATAATTGACTAACTCTGAAGTTAATGCAACGTGTGACACCTATTCTGTTTAGTCAGATGATTCAACGCAAACACGAACTTAGCGCAGCTGATGTTTGCTGTTTGCGAATCGATTCCGATAGTGCAACCAAGGATAACACACGGGCTAAGAAATGTTTGGCCAATCGCCCACGTGGGCTCGCAGACGAAAACCACCCAATTCGCATGAAAACTGTCAAGTTCATAGTCAGACATAATGACAAAATCACTCAAGACCAGTTATAGTATCCACCATCAAGTCGAGTCATTCTTCACTGGCTCGAGTATACAATTCGATACGAGCGGGCAACATTTTTATTGTGCTCATGGCTCAACTATTAACAAGGTGTCCATAGTCGACGGTCAAGTTAAGGCCCAAATCGAGACTAAGAATCAGGATGATAGCGTTCTGAGATTCACACTCTCTCCAGACGGTAATCTTATCATCATAGCTTATCAGAGCGGGTTGATTGTTAAATTCAATCTCGCCGAAGACATTCTAGAGCGCGAGTTCAAATCCATACACTCGGCACCTATCTCCTATCTGAAGATAAACCTCTCTGGAACCTTATTGGCCACAGGTTCATCTGACGGAACGATCAAACTATGGAATCTGAAAAACCATTATTGTTCTCACAATCTGAGAGGAGTGAATGGTGTGGTGTCATGTATTGAGTTCAAGGAATCATCCGGTCGTGTCCTACTATTTTGTTCAGCTGGTGACGACAACATCCATGTGTTTGATATTGATGCGAACAAACGAATTGCGAAACTTACCACACATTGTAGTACTATTACTGATATGAAATTTTCTCATGATGGTGATAAGTTGATTAGTGTTGGAAGAGATAAAATTGCTGTTGTTTGGGACACGTCAGATTGGGAAGATAAGATTCGAGGCACCACAATCCGGACGATTCCCTTGTACGAGAGTGTTGAGTCAATTGTCATGATTGATCGCGAACTGCTACAATCTCTGTTGGATTCTTCTGTTGCTGAGGATTCGATTTTTTTCGCAACCATCGGCGAGCAGGGTACTATTAAATTCTGGGACTCAAGATCTGGTTCGATATTATTCACCCAAAATGAGCCACCACTATCAGTTGATCGTAGTCCAGGGATTTACTGCACTCAACTGGTCTCCAGACCTAGCCACAATCAATTGTGCGCGGTATCTTCGGAGAAAGATATATTCGTCTATGATTTGCCAAGACTGAACGTAATCCAGCAGCTCCAAGGACACATAGATGAAATTCTCTCGGCGTGTTGGTTTGCTAACGACCGATACTTAGCTATCGCCTGTAACAGCAACGATCTCAAAGTTATGGAAGTCAGTACGTCCAAAACTCAACATTTCAAGGGGCATACTGATATTGTGCTCGCCGTGAAGGCAGTACCTAGCGATCCTATGCGTGTCATCTCATCCTCGAAGGATTGCACCATTCTTGTATGGCTCTTCGAACCTGAAACCATGATACCTAGGATAGTGTGTAAAGCAACAGGTCATACGCACGCAATCCACGCACTGGCAATATCAAACGAAACTCAGATATTTTTTAGTGGTGGAGAGGACACCACTCTCAAACGTTGGCCCCTTGTCGATATTGAATCTGACTCCAATAATCGACCAACAAAACCCCTGGTGGCCACTCAGACAGTAAAGGCGCATGAAGGAAGGATCGACGATATTGCCATCTCGCCAAATGATCAGCTTGTTGCAACTGGGTCTCGTGATAAAACTGCTAAGATTTTTACCGTAGATGGTCTGATGATTGTTGCTACCCTCAGGGGTCACCGTCGTGGAGTGCATTCGGTCAGATTCTCACCTGTGGATCAGGTCGTTGTGACTGCAGCCGATTCAAACCTCAGAATGTGGAACTTGAAAGATTTCAATTGCGTGAAGACTTTCCAGGGCCACGATTGTTCAGTCCTCAACTTCTCATTCTTGGCTAGTGGGCTTCAGATGGTTTCAGTCGGCTCAGATGGGAACATGAAGTTATGGGACTGTAAGACAAATGAGTGCATGAAAACATTGGATGCTCACTCCGGAAATACCTGGACTCTTTCTCTGACTGAAGATGATAGCCTACTAGTTACAGGAGGGCAAGACGAGAAGCTGGTTATCTGGAGAGACACAACAGAGGAGGAACGGGAGGAGAGGCTATTGAGCGTGCAAACAAGTGTCACCCAGGAGCAAGACCTCCTGAATTACATCAACAAGAAAAAATGGCGTAAGGCTTTGAAGATGGCGATAGCTATGGAGAACCAGAATAAAACGCTAAGTGTCCTACGTGAGATTCTGCTGGAGCCTGAGGGCATCCGACAGCTAGAGGATGTTCTGATGAAATCTAGTCCAGAACGTCTAAATTTCATAGTAGACTGTTGTGTTGGCTGGGGTGCCACAGCAAAGAACAGTGCTGTAGCTCAGCAAGTATTCAACATAATTGTAAGGCAACTTGATCGTGGTCAACTACTCAGCATGCCTAGTCTAAGGGCCTCTATGGAACAACTGAGGTTGTTAACAGAGAAGAGCCTCAATAGATACGAGCGTCTAACGCAGCAAGCGCACTTTGTTGACTTTTTCCTCAATTCGCTCAGAATACAATAAATCAAGTGACGATTTGGATACATCTTGGTGTGTTTATTTTATCGTGAACATCCAGGAAGAATCTAAATCCATCTATTTCACGGTTTTCTTCGTCGTACGCTTTTGGCGTTTTGAACCCTTCGGTTTCTTCTTGTCCATCTGACTCTTCAGAATCGCAGAAGCTCGACGTAGGATTAACATCTTCAGGTCATTTCTGTATCTATTTTTGTTGTTTAGTGTGTTCTTGATCGATCTCAAGGTGGATCGTGGATCTTTCTTAATCGAGACCCTGACGAGCTGCTTTGCTGGATTTCTCGCGGCATTCATCTTCTTGTATACAAGCGTTACACCCTGTTTCTTGGCGGATCCTCGAACGGTGACAGCTTTTGATTGTATGGACCCGGAAAATCGTGGTGAGTGAATACCCTTGGGATTCAAGGGGTCCTTGCTCATCGCCCTGGGATAGTTACGAACTCTAACTGCATGGCAGGAGGACTTGCTTGTCAACAACCATCGCAGATCCTTCGAGACGTTCACTCCGTTTGGCATTTTGTGCTCTGGTGTAGCTAGTGCTAATTAGGTTTAATCTGAGATGCGTAGAATAATTCGAGGGCCAAGGAAAGTTAAGGTCTCGTAGATAGCAATCCCTTAATCAGGTTCGCATGTGTAGCGGAAGACATGTGTTTGAAGGCTGAATTTTAGTTGCTAAAAGAGTCGCGCAGCCTCCAGATGCAGCGAGAAATTCAAAATTCTCGCTGTTCGAGCGGGAAATCCTTGACGATCATTTCGTCATTACCAACCGGGGCTCAACGATTACCGCGATTGAGTCTGTACTTCGGCGCCACAACAGGTTTCCGACGTTCAGACTAACTCCGGCTCCGATCGTCTTAACCACTGTCAGTTGCGCAGACGATTAGCCAACCAAGAAGCCTGATCAGGAGCTATTCAAGAGCTAACTTGGACGAGAATATTGCGAGAACGAAGAGCTCTCATCCGTGTTCGTTTTCGCTGGTTTCAATCTTTAACGCTAAACCAAGCTGGACCGAGCAGCTTAGGCTCATCTTTTTTCCCACTCACTATTGCAAATTAGGTCACAGCAGTGGACAGTCATTGTTTGCGTTAGAGGTATGTCTAGCGAGCCGAGCTGCTGGAGCCATCAGATCTTGGCGCTTGTCTTTCTAAAACTCTCACCTGCTAACTCGAATCTACTCATCCAATCCTGAGTAACTTTCACCCGCCTGCAGTGTCGTTGAATGGACCCACATCACGAATTTGATGCGTTGCATCTCTTGGAGCTTGCAAACCCATCATTCGAACTGCGCCAACAACATGCATTGATGGTATCCCCCCTCCTCCGCCAACAACCAGCGGTTGCTCGCCGGCAATGGACATCTCGCTGGTCGTTGGGCAAGCTTTCAAACGACCAGGAAGTCTCAGTTGATTTGCTCACAAGCAACCAAGAGTGGCCATTGTAAGCCTTCAGTTGCCTGCCTAAAGTTGCGACTCAGTACCCTTCAACGTTGGGTGGATACAAGCTAGAATTCAATCATTTTAGAATAATTGCAGAGATACCAACAGCTAACAATGTTTGATAACCAAGTAACAAAAGTCATATTGCTTCAACTGTTGGTTCTTGTAAGTTTTTGGCCGGAACCTAGTGACAGTTTGATCATAACAAGTGTCCTCGCCGGTGATAAAAAGTTCAAAACCATATCTTTTGATCACAAGTTCCTGAAGCCATTGAAATTCGAAAAGGAGATGCCGTTGACTGAATTTAGACGCCATAGAACAATTAGACCACCAAAATTTGATATTGATGTAAACATACCAATCAAGCTACCCCTCGAGGATGAGTATCCGGACTATGAAAGGAAGAAGCCGGTTGAGAGTAACATATTCTTCCAGACAGATGATATTCATGAGCCTTCTAATTATCCCCAGAGGAAGCGCGAATATAATAACAACAAGAATAGAAATCACTATCAAGATGACATAGCTTATGATGCTACAAGCGATAAGGTTATGCCTGAATCTAGATCATCCTCCGTAAACGGCGTGCCTAATGGGAGCGAGTTCCGCCAGAGCCAAATAGTAGATGTCGAGCATAAGCGTCTTAACAATGATGGACGAAAACCCGACATCAGCATGAGTCCTCGCTCAGACTCAAGGGATCCACAATATCTGCCCCAACGGGAGCATCAATTCGAGGACCAACAAATGATGTTAGTCCAAGAGTCCGCTAGCCCACCCCACTCTCAAACTTATGATAATGGTTACGAGAAACAGGAATTCATTCCCGGAGGATTCGTCAACTTGCAATTGAGTGGGCCAACTGGTGGTCCAAAGATGACTTATGAGGATTATGACAGAGAAAAATGGGCCCAACAGCTTAGTCAAACTCCTGGTGCGATGCCGTATCCAATCTTAAACTACCAGCAGCTGCAAAACTTCTATGGCGGTCTCGGCACATTCACGAACGGACTTGCTGATAACAGGTATGAGTCTCACACTCCACTTCTCGACAAACTGATGACAGGAATCAACCAACTGGCAAACAAGATATACTGGGGCTAATAGACCCAAATGGCTGATGTTCAATTAGAGAGACCATTGTGCTTAGATAAAATCGATCGTGGACAGCATGGGGTCCTATGTAAAATGAGGATCATAGTTTATTTTGGGTCTTCATCGTTTATCAAGGCAGGTTCGCTTCTCAATGATTCCACAGCATGCTGATGTTTTGCACAAGGTGTCACATTCGTGGCAGCCTGGACTTGGCAATCATTGTAACTGTCATTCTGGTTATTATTGACAGTGTCCTCTACCACCTGGTCACCTCCTTCCGATGAAAACTGCTGACCGACTGACAACTTATCCGTGCTCTCACCTACAATGTTGTTGTTGCTATTGACCTCAGCTGCTTGTTCGGCATCATTTGTACACGATTTCTCAAAAGTAGGTTGAGATTTTACCTCTTGCGGTGTTTCTCTAGTGGCGTCACTAATAGACGGAGATTCATCTTGGGACGGATTGCCATCGCTTTGGAACGTTAAGTTGTCCATATTTTTCTCATTTGATTCTAACATCTTGTCGTAATCTTCCCCAGCAGTCGGGATAGTTTCGGTGCCACTCCGATGCTCATCATCATCATGAACAGGTTGAGCATCGGATGTTCCCCCGCTCTTCGTTTCATCTTGCTTGCTCTGCATAGATTTGTTTTGACGAGCTGAGGCACCAAGGCTCTCTCGGATTAAATTTCGAATATGTCTTTGTGCCAGCTGTGAGTTTTGGAACTCGCCTGTAATTTGTACGCAAGTCTCAGTGCCCCTCTCATTATCTGTCAAACTCGTCCTCTCCTCAGATAATCTAATGGTAGTTCTTGTGTGCTTTTGTAGATTCTTGACAGTCACTCCCCCTTTGCCAATGATTTTGCCGACAAATTGAGAGGGAATCTGAATCTCAACCATTAAGCTGATATCACTCTTTCCATTTTCGATCGATACTTTTCGGTAGATCAAATATTGGGCGGTCCACTGGGACTCTGGCGATCCAACTATCGTTACCTTGCGCATAGGTGGATGATCATCGATGGCTCTATCGGCCGGCTGCTTGGAGCCATGAGGTGGAGTCATCCCACTGTTACTCGCCCTACAAACTTCTGCGCCCTCACCTCCATCAGAACCCGATGTGCCGTCATCTTCTTCGTCTACATTAGTCGTATCAGTTTGACGTTCTGTAGCCACGTCCTCTTCCTTCACCTTGCTGCTACCACTGTTATTGGCGTTCTGCACCACCTGTGTTTGATCCGAGCTAGATGGCGCGGCCACCTTGATGCTAGCACCAGATTGGCTTATCATGTCCTTGATTGCAGACCCCGATTTCCCTATTATGGCCCCAACCATGGAATTGGGTATGCACACATGGACTATCTCTCTCTCTACCTCTGTGCTGCTGCCTGAGGATGGCTTAAAACCGAAAAGACCTGGCCCAGGTGATGGCACACCAATATTTGAATACAATGATAGATAGCTTGGCGAGCCAGCATATAACTGTGGTCCAGCGAGCTGATTTTGATGCGAGCCAACAGGCATTGAGCGCGCCATTTGATGTCCAGCATGAGTTGTGGGGGGATTGACCAAACTCGATAGGATCTGATTCTGTGCATAAGGTCCAGCCATGTAAGGCATGGGAACGTTGTTGAATAAAAATGGCTGTTGATTCAGAGCTTGAAGGGTAATATTAACATCAGACAAATATGCGGCTCTCAATTTCGTTGATATCAACTTTTCAGCTTGACGCACTTGGTCTAGATTACCCATAACGGTGATTGTCCTCTCGTTAGTACAATCTGTGAGTACATTCACGGATATGTTTATCCTAGTGTTTGTTTGCTCCATGATCTTCTTTATCGAAGCACCATTTCTGCCGATTAACCTACCAATGAGATTGTTGTGGGCCAGAATTTTCAATTGAACTTCAGAGAAAGACTCTGTATCTTGCTTGGCACTCTCTGGATTATCTATATTATTCGAACTATTTTCCTCACTAGGTTGTGACTTTTCACTCAGAATGACTTCCATAATTCTGAAACATGCCGATGAGCAGCTCTCCTGGCTTCCATTAATAGTTATAACCTTTTCTTGGTGATCTAGGCTTTCCTCTCTGTGAACATCAATTCGAGCTTTAGACTGCTGCGTGATTTGCCGTATTGTGCCGCCCGATCGACCGATAATTGCACCAACCATATCACTTCGCACAAGTATCCTTAGTGGAAAGTCACTCTGAAAACCAGGACGAGCAAATCCAACACTGTTTACGGGCTGATTTTGATGTAAGTTGGCGCTAGGTATCATTGAATGAGCCTGAGAATGAGTTTGGTTGCTTTGAAAGCGCTGCGTCTGAAAGGGAGCGCTTCCAACAATAGATCTATTCTGGGCTGTTAGACCGTTTCGAGAGTGACGGATGGCTTGATCATGGTGGTTGATGTTACTATGCTGGTTACTAATAGAATGTCTTTGGCCATTGTGGCTCAAGCCAGCCGAGATGTGACCCTGTGACGGTTGCTGCTGAGTTCTCGGTGGGTGGGCCTGTTGGTGTTGTTGCAGGTGCTGGGAATGGTGGTGGTGGTGGTGTTGGTGGATGTTGGAGGTATTGCGATGGTAATGGGGTGGCTTCTGTTGCAGCATCTGTAGTAGATGGTGCTCTTGTTGTTGTTGTTGCTGCTGCTGAGGTGACGGTTGTTGCTGAATCTGAGCCTCGTGTTGCTGATAAATATGCATTTGTTGGACGGCAGGGTTCATGTGCTGGCTATTATGAGCAAATGTTCCGTCTGGATGTTGTGAATCCATCTTGATCTGGGTCAAAAAGTTGGATCTTAAATATAGATGACGAGAATGGGCAACTACCTAGGGCGCGAGGAAAATTTGGAGTAGTGTGCTGGCCGAGGCGCTTTCAATACGATGGACAGGCGCCGCTGCTTCAGCCGCTGCCGCCGACTCATCACCGCCAACCGCCGCTTGCAGGGTCGCGAGCAATGGCAAATTCCATTGCTCGGCCGGTTTTGTTAGCTGCGTCGCAGGCTACACGACCAGCAACTGCGGTCCCGGGCCTTTAAGCTTCCCGCTCGCCCACGCCCACCGCGACAGCAGGCAGGACAGCTCAGGGTGGGCGCGTCTGGCGGCGGGCGCTTTTGCACAGGAGCGCACACCGCTCCGGATCCAATGGGCTCGATTGCGCTAGTTGCGAGCAAGAGCCTCCGTTTTTTGAGGAGAAATACAGTGGAGACGAACGTTGCGCTCGTTGCACTTTCAACTATGGAGCTGAGGGCGCCTACAGGCCGCCGCACTTTGCTTCCTTATTCCCATTCCTCCCGAGTCGCCGGGCCATTTTCATTCCCAATCAGGGTTCGCGCAGCCTTCAGGGTTAAAGTGGGCGAGCAGGGGCAATGGCGAGTGAGCGAGTTGCGCGCCACGAGCTAGCGCGCACCCTGCCCCATTGGGGACCCCAGGGCGAGATACTCGTAGAGAACGAGTGCACGAAAACGAATGACAGCGCATAGCTCACTGAACGAAGCAAAGCCAGTCGGCCAGCCTCCCGTAGAGCGGCCCCGAATTCCTTCACACACTTCGTTTTCTCCCTCTATTACTCCCTCTCTACAATGGAGTGGCTAGGTTTTGGGCCTGGCCAGTTACGTCAGCTGGCCGTTGAAATAGTGCAAGTCGACTTGGAGAGCTGAGAACAACAGGCGCTCGATTGAAAACACTTACACGCAAGAATCCGAGGGACCAGCGAGAGCCCACAAGACCTCAATTAGGATGGTAGCGAGGGATTTTGCCGAGAGAGTTTGGTGAGCGAGAGTTCGGCTTCCAATCGGAGGGAACCAAATGGGAGGCGAGATGTTTGCTTGTCCGCGAGCCAAAGGCGCGTGGTTCGCTTGGAGGACTCTGGTACATGACTTGTTGGCCACCGTATTGCTCCTTCAGGCCGCCTGTTTCCAAAGGGTCAACTCGAGCCAGCAGGCAAAGGGCCAATTCGAGGCACAAGTCTCGGGCCTGTCAACGCGCGACACTGCCACTCCAATGACATCCAAATTGGCCCACCAAGCTCGAGCTGTAAGCTATCAGCTTGAACCACACTTAGTGGGCCGATATCAGTCGCACCAGAATCAACCAGAACCAGACTACTATTATCCAGACTCGCAGTCACAACAGCAGCCTCCGGGCGAAATTCCGTTGTCCAACTTCAACAACTTAAACCCAGGAAATCGTCAACTAGACAAGGAGTACCTGAGCCATGATATTGCTGAAAGGGCTTGCCGCTTAGATCGGGGCTGCCAGCGAAAGGATCGATTGAACAGAACTTATTTGAGCTATTGCGCCAGATACAAACTAGAAAGTTTGTTCTCAAACGAGGTTCTCATGTCCATAATGCACGATTCAGTTGAAGAGTGCGACAAAATATTAGACGAGTTTATTCAATTGGACGAGCTTATTAATCAATTTGACTATTTGTTCAAGAATCTATTAACCCGTTACAATTGTCATAACGGATATTCCGTAAAATGGAGCTGTGAGGATTGTAAGGTGAGTTGAGTTTATTTAAGTTCAAATTTAAGTCTATTCCGTTGGGCCACTTGGAAACTGAGGAACCAAAAAAGCGGCCTGCTGGACACCTGAGGTCCAGTGCTAGATGTGAGGCTTTCGTTTATGAACTCTCGAACGCCCGTCCAGTGGCCACAAATTCGGTGGGCAAACTTGAAGGCTCTATCCTGATGACAGCAGTGCGGTGTAGGCATGGTTGCAATGGCGCAACTATGGTAATTAAAACGCCACCACTCTCATACCCATTCGGACAACCTGAAAGCGTCTGCTGGTAGCGTGATTGTAAAACAAATTGAACTATCACATTGGGGCCCAGTTTGCGTGATAATCTTCGCGTGAGAGCCACATAATTGCGTGCAAAAGATAATTAGTCGGCGAGGACAATTTGGCCCGTTAACGTGTCAGCTAGCGCGCATTAGAGACTAGACCACAGTCGGTTGGTATGAATAAATATTTAACCGAGGGCTCATAGCCCTCGGTTTACCATTTATTCATACCATTTAACCACCCAGACGGGAGCTGGGGAAACAAATTTCCTCGTAGGCGTGGCAAGCTCGCCAACTTGTGGTGGCCACCGCAACGCCGGCCACGAGCACATACTAAGCCCTGATTGTAGGGCATCATATCAGGGGTGGCCAGGTGGGCGTGAGCTTAGCCTGGGTTGAAGCGCAGGCCTCTCTGCTTGGAGCACGTGCCCGGCATTAGCATGCAATCATGTCTACCCGTTAAATCCGGCAAGCAGGTCTTTCGTTCACCTGACTTCTGGCTTTGCTGCCGTTGCTACCAATGTGGCCACTTTGAAGCATAAAATGCTAGCTCAATGACCACAATAATCGTCCATAGGTATTCAGCTCGCGCACTTACCCCAAACTGCATCGGATTAACCGCCAAAACTCTCCTATTTCACCCACCAATCCGCATACTAGAAAGCATACAAGGACTGGCTTTGCGCTACAAATTTGCCACATTATATGAATGGGGAACGCATCAAGCCTTGCATATCATTTTGCGAGCGCGTTGAGCAGCGCTGCCCATACCTGCACCCAATTACTAAGGAACAGTACGGGGGTCAGCCAGTTTTCATATGTCGTGGTTAGTTCCGCACTTACGAGTCCCCTTACTCTAACTACACAATGCCAGAGGGAGAGTTAACTGATCAAATCTTTAAACCATTCACCCCCTCCACCACAAAAATCTAGATCCAAACATACCCTTTGTGCCGGAAATAACCCCAGATATCCCGTATAGTGAACCTGCCAAATGTTACGATTTGTGCCACCTGAGCGACAATTTAACAGAACTTATAACAGACAGCTTATCCAAGTACGATTACGACAAGTGCCCAGACAAAGGCTCCATAGCTGAAGAGGTCCGAAGCGATCGATTCTACTGCGAATCGGATCATCAAGAAGCAAGTCCAAATCTAACCGCTCAATACAATCCAATTGAGGAACATGATGATGAATCAACACGAGGACCAAGACAAAACATCACGATCGACCAAAATCAGAGAACTAATTTAGGAAGTCCAGTTAAACCAGTTGGTTTGCATGTCCATGCTAAAAAGCTGATTGAATTGCGAGAGGTTTTAGCTGTTTACAAGAGCCAACCGAAAACGCACAAGTTCGGCCATTATTCAGAGCATAATTCTCTGGAATCAAATCACATGAGGGCACAAGATTTACATCAAACTTGGCTTACTGAACCTGCAGAAATATAATGGACAATAAATTAGCGAACAACCATTCACTGGTAGCTATCCTCGTCTTGCAAATAATTTGATAACCCTGATTTATTCGCATTTTGTGCTTTCACGAAAAAATGTTAGGTATAATATGGTATGATAACAAGCTAAGTACAGTTCTTCAGAGTTTCTTGTTCAATCGTTGATTTCGGTCCAACAGGACGTTGCTAGTTCTCTAAGCTCCCAGACCATCTAGCATGATTTGTGCCGAGTTAACCTGTCGAGCCCGCTCAAGTGTCCTGTTGACCATATCCAGGTAGCCGACAAAATTCAAGACGACTTGCTGAATCAATACGACTAGCTGCTTTTACTTCTATACCCTCAGCTTTTATTTGGGAGTTAAAGAGCGGCTACCTGCTTTTATGGTTGTAGGGATGGGGTGGTCAGGTACGCAATCAATTGCTGATTGTTTGAAAGTTGCAACCTTCACCTAGTTGTTTTCCGTCACTGGCCAACAGATAGTTGGTCGGTTGGAAATCTCTCAAATAATCTTCAAAGGTTAGGCTGCATCCAGCTTGGAGCTCACGTAGTCGTTAGCCAGTTGACGGGGCATCTGGCCCGTTGCAGAGCGATATACAGTGTTCAATTGGGTGTCAGTTTTATTCAAACAGCATGATGTTCTATGGTATGCTCTTTACACATTCAATTTTAGGGCCTTCTCCTTCTTATCATCCCATGTTTACGCGTTCAATCTTTTATTTGAGCTAATCTCACATCCTGGTTTTTGAGATATTTTTCCTTACAAGATTCCTTTTGTATATTTTGTTTCTGGAAAATGTATTATTGAGTGTCCATATTTGAAAGGTTCTGTGTGATGGTCCCATTCGGTTCAAGAAGGCTGGCCGCTGTTAGCGGGCAACAGATTGAATTGGTCAAATTGGGAGGTCCAATTTTGAATTTATAGATATTCAAGTAACTTTAATATAACGAATAATCCTCAGTTCATTTGGTTTCATGCATTTTGAGTGCTTTTAGTATCATGAAGACCAATTAGGTTTACATCTCCGGCCCAACAGGTCGGATATGCGAGCCTCTCAGTTCTTGCAAAGGATTTGGACTATCAGCAGCCTGGCCACGATTCCTATCCATCAGCGAATCGAACGGATTTGCCCGTTCTCTCTGTTCGCACTGGACTTTGGCCGATTGATTCTCCCCTACATGTAGTTACATTCTCAAAAATGGTTTTGGACATGCCCATATAGGCGAGCTCGCATTATAATATATATACATTATTGTATCAATATTAATTGAGTTTTCACATTCAAATTCAATCATTGTGTGTAGAAGTGAGCAGTTTTTCCACGTAACTCTCAATTTGGAACGCAACTTCAATCATTTGTTTCAGCTGGGAGTTAAGGATTCAGTTTTGGAAGCAAGGAGATCAGATCAGATGCTTGATTTGGTTAGGGATTGGTATAGTATTATCGCCAGACACTTACCTCATTGACTTGATGTGTTGCCTCGTGAATTTGTTTAACAATCTCGCTTAAGCGCCAACAAGACTTCTCAGACATACTCAATCCATCTATTGCAACAGCCAGCGATGCCATGGCCAACATGGATGGAGAGTGTTGGCTTAGTTGCGAGTCTAGTTCGGATCAAATTTGCGGTTCAAGTTTGGGTACCAACACCAGGTGTCGCGAGGAGCATTGGATTCGGGATGGTTGAAAATAAGTCAGTATTTCTTCATTCGAAAACCAGTGCTCGAGATGGCAGACAGACAGATAGAATAACTAATTATCTATCATAGGAGAGACAATAGATTATAAAGAAAACTTATGGCCAAACGCTCGGCCGGTGCGTGATTCGATGCATTTGCCAGGCGGAAGATTCGCGCTTGGCCAATCTGGCCATCGTTTATGTCTACAAATTAACTCAGACAACTACTTCCTCCAGGAGCGAATCACTCAATTTGTGTTGAAGTCCAACTAAAATATAGTTATGTTCAAGAAGAGACTTATAAGACACGCATGTTGGAGGAATATAATTGTTGCCACTAGTAAATTAGCAGTTCCAAGGAAGATTTGCCTCGTGAGGATGGTCGATCCTGGGCATGACTTATGTTCACCATGAGTTGTTATGCAATTTCAGAAGTTATAGAGAACCGAACCATAGTGGCGTAAAGATTCGTATGAAGAGCAGATGATTTCCCATGCAAATCTCACCTTCATCATCCTCGACACAGGTGAACTGTTCGAGAAGTCACTCACACGTCTGGCTACACGACAAGTCGAGGGACGAGCACAAACTGATTGCACAACCAACTTGCAGATTTACGTGACCAAAGCTGAGCGCACGTAAAGATTGCTTCCGTTTGCAGTGCATCTACTCGTAGGGGAAACGCAACAGAATGCCAATCATATGGAAGAACCAGGTTCCGGTGCAGCCGCGCGCAGGTGAAAAGTGTCTACGGCGCTGGAAGTGACCGGCAGAGGGGGTGGAAAATGCCGCCACTCGAGTCGGAGGTTCATTTAAAGGTTACTTAGGTCAGCCGGTTGGCGCGTCTTGCTCTGTGAGAAATTCACCTAGGAAGTTTGTTATCGGCCAACTGGATTCTCTTCCTGCCTTTAAATTTCCCGCCTCAACTTTAAAATCTAGAGATCAAATCCGCTGATTGGGTTTGCACGTGTTACCAAACCAGAATGCAACAGTGCGGATTTGAACTCTGCAGAGACGGGACGAAGACTACTATTTTTGGGGGCCAGACATTACAGTGTGAATGGTTTGTCCAACAGGATTTGCTGATGCGCAAGCGCGTAAACGCGAACCCTCAATTAAAAGTCCCACCGTTGCCGGATGGTCAAGTTGTGGGCGGACGGATGTTTTATTGGAAAACTTGGATGACAGGCGAGCGGGCAGCAGAATGGAGGGTAGGAAACTGAACTAATTTAGGTCAAACACGCGTGCTAAGCAGGCGTACAGATAATTATCTGCTTGCTGCTTACCTGACTTTCTGGCCCGCCGACTACTTGTTGCTAGGTGAGTTCATTTGAATGGATCAGGGGAAAAAGAGGAGCAGATTTTTCTCGAGCGCAAACTTGGTTGCCCCACTTGGTTTTGCCGATGAATGTGACATTAAATTAGAACAAAGAGGAAGGAAGGAGCTCTAGTTCAGCAATAAGCCGATGGTGGAAAATTAAAAAAGTTTAAAGGTCAGCTCTGCCAAGTGGGGCAGATGAAAGTAAGGAAGGGAAACGATAATGATAACAAATGATGATTCCGTTCCATTGCCCTTCCTCTCTCTCTCCCTCTATCCCTCCACTCCAGTTGGTAGAAATGGTCAAAATCGAATCGGAGATACGATTTGCGTTGTTTGCACGTACGAACCATCATACCAGAATCGAGCACGAGCGCGTCTGATGGAGGCTGTGCTGCGGCAAGCAGGGAGGATGACGCGCACGCAGAGAGTTGACCTCACAGGAGATGTCCTGTTTTAGAGTCAGCGACTCCCCTTTCCGTTTATCTGCGCCGCGCAAAAGTATCAATGACCCCCCAGCACTCAGCTATGGGGCGGCCAAGCAGCGGAAAAAGGCTGAATGGGGCCACTGAGATCGAGCACTAGCAATCGCACTCGCGGCCGAGCTAACAAGTGTGACTGAGCGCGGCTCGAGTTAGCTTGGCGAAAGAGTGAGCCCGCCAAGGGGGCCCCAAAGCGAGCGGGACTTGCGGCCGATCATGCCGGCGGATCAATTTCGTCCCCTCCTACTCCATCGCTGGGCTCTAACCCAGTTTGCTGGCGGTCATTGAACTAGAACAACAAGCGCTGGCTGCAACGAGAGCCCATCCTTCCTGGACAAGCGACAGGCTGGAAGCGAGCTGTTGTTGCGCTGTATCAATTTGAACCATCGATTTGCCGACGGCTTTAACTGGTCATCGATTCATTCAATGATCTAGTTGTTTGGGCCGCATGAGTGGAAGTGTTGCACCTTTGATTTTATAATAGGTTCAGGCGGATAGAAGCGCATCGATTTAAAGCTCCAAACTGCAAACCAATTGGTCGGCACAAAACGCGCGCTTATACGAACTGGACTGGACTGGACTGAGCTGAGCTGGACTGGAGGCGAGCATGTTTGATTTGCGCCGTCCTCGTTCGCTCGTTGTTTGTCTGGCGCCATTGGATTGGTGAAATATGGCCGCTTATGAGGAACGAAAGTGGAAGCTCCCCTCTGCGTTTGCAGCGTTTGTTTGCTCCATTGGGCGCGCCAGTGTCGCATTGGATTTGCACAAATTGGCTCGGCTAAGCGAGCGGCTGGCCAGCTTGGCTACCCGCGAATGAAGCCATCCGCCGGCCTGAATCAGCTCGGGTTCGTCCCAAGCCCTCCCACCGCCCCTGTAGGCAAAAACTAGCTGAGACTCGATTGACGACTGGCTCTGCTAGCCATTCGACCATTGGACAATTTGGAGCTGCTAATTGAGCCTCAGGCGAGGATGTTGATTCTCTGCTCGGATTGCGACTGAACGTTCAGGCGGCTATCTGTGGTTCTGATCGCGCAAAGTTCCTCGCCGCCCCAAGTTCATTCACCCAGCTGCGCGCTACCTGGGCGCCCAAGTGGAAGGTGGCCAGCGCAGGGCGACATATGGCCGCCCACCAAGAGGCCGGCTTGCGTCGGTTGGGCCGAACGGAAGCGGGTCAGGTCGGCTTGCCTAGAGCATGAATGGATGAATGGACGAACTTTGGAATTCCTCGCATTCCACTGGCCGCGCAAATCAATACTGGCGGCGGCACAGAACGGCTCTTGGCGGCCGGTGAGCTACCGGCGCCAATCAGAAACCTGCCAGATGCTCGCCGCCAGCTGGCGGAGCCGCTCCACTCTTCCGGGCGTCTGTGCTGGTTTGGCGGCCCAGTTGCGCAAGTAAGCGCAACCCTGTCGGCGGGCGGGCGGCCGGCCGCGCTCGCTTCAGCGGAGGGCAGGAGTTGCGAGGCGCTTGCTCGTGGCGGCTGGAGGGCCAGGTGGGCGCCTTGCAATCTGTCGTTGCCGGGCCAACTGGGCTGGCTGCAAACGCGCGCCCTTTAAACTGTAACAGCTGGCCACCTGCGCGGCCAAAGCAATGGCAAAAGCGACGGCCGCAGCTAGAGCGATGGCGGCAATGGGCGATGACGATGGCAATGGCGGCGTTGCATTAAGGCCGCTCAACAGGCGACAATCTGCCGATCTCGCCTCTCTGCAACGAAGCCGGCGCCCCAAAATCGGCACTCTGGCGCTGCGAGCAAACTGCTGGCGGCCGCCTCTGCCGGCCGTCAGCAGTTGCGCTCGGGCCAACTGGCGTCGGCGCCGCGCTTGCTTGCGGGCGGCCGGCCGGCCGGCTCCACTGGCTGGAGCTGGAGTTTGATGGGGCCAGTTTGGCTGGTTGCATCACGGGCGGCGGTGGAGCCACGCGACAAACTTTCGCCCGCCGAGCCGATGGAGCGAGAGTGGGCCGGCCGGCCATTGTTGTCGCTGGCCGGCCCGCTCGAGTGGGCGCAACAAGCGCGCGCGCACACACACACACACACACGCCGCGGCCTCAGCGCACGTGAATGCTGGCACGCGAACACTGGCCGTCTGCTGTAACTCGCCTCCCCCAGAGGCCATATTGTTCGCGCATAAATCTAAAGGTGCACTGGAATCAGCGGCCGAGCTGGCGCCTGGAAGTGTCGCCGTCGGAGTTGGAGTTGGAGTCGCCGTCGCCATAGGAACAGCGAGTTTGGCCAAGAGAGTGGCGCCGCTCCTGTCACTCGATATTTGAATCGTCCGGCCGAGCGGCAACTTTGCAGCTAAAACTAGGAGCCAATTTGAAGTTGAAAAGCTCGCCCAGTGTTGAGTTTTGAGAAGCAGGAGCGGGATCCTGTTGCAGCGGCAGCAGCAGCAGGCTGGCTGGCTGTCTGATTGGCGCTAGCTGGCGAGCTGGCCAGCAAGCGATTGTTGTTGCGTTGACCCAATAACACAGTTAATTTGATCATCGGCTGCTGCTGGGCCCGGCGAGCGAAAGCAATATCTTGTTTTAATGGCCTCCAGGCCGAACGGGAGCAGTTGGCTTGCGCTCGTGTTTGCACACAGGGCGGCGATCAATTAGCGCGCGAGTGGGGCTGTTGCGCAAGCGAGCGAGCAAGCAAAGCGAGATCGGTGGCCAGCCTTCAGTGCGAGAGAGAGAGAGAGAGAGAGGCGAGACGATTGAATTATTGCCGGCCCACTCGAGCGGAGTTGCGCGCGGCCGGCAGCGGCCGCCACCGGCGCCCTCTGACTAACGGGCCCGCCCGCCCGCTTGCTCGGCCCGGAGGCGACTCGGGCGCCCGAAGGCCGGGGCTGGTTGCGTGAAGGACGAACGAGGTCAGGGGGTCGCGCCGCTCGGTGGCCGGGCGGCTGGCATCAGAGAGATGCCGCATTGAGATAGGGCCGGTTCAAGTTCAAGTTTAAGGTTTGTCTGTGTGGCTTGCAAGCGGCGAAGGGTTGAGCGAGCGAGTTTGCGCGAGGCTGGCCTTGCCAACCAAAGCCCATTGTGACCCAGTTTGATCTGATTTGTCGGGCGAGGAGGAGGCTGGAGG
>Ga0268249_1000350_pt1 | contig 25319 bp, 18 predicted proteins | sample AgamicAtPe_FD_200257 | JGI IMG/M metagenome (GOLD analysis project Ga0268249, IMG submission 200257) | Agave microbial communities from Guanajuato, Mexico - At.P.e (v2) (version 3) | ecosystem: Host-associated > Plants > Phyllosphere > Phylloplane/Leaf | place: Guanajuato, Mexico | collected... | reverse complement strand
TACGGACTAGCGGTTCCTAGTCCTTATCCCCAAGATCTAATGCATTAGAAAGGTAGGTTATTTTTTTTGTGAAGGACCAGCATTTAAATCTCCACCTAATCTTTTGCTACCCGAAATATTGCTTGTATTATAGCTAGATTTACCTTTAGTTAAATTAATTTTTTCTTTAACCTCTTTATTTATAAACCTTTCTATTTCCCCCTTTTCTTGCAGTAAAAATTCTTTTTCTTCCTGTTGTTCTTTACTTAAGTTTGATACATCTTGAAGAATACTAAGCTGGGTTTTTATCTCCTTTAATTGCTCCCTTTGATACTCAATCATTTTATTTTCGACCTTAATTTTTCGATCCAGAATTGAATCATCTGTACTATTTGCATCGAACGATGCAAATAGTACTGATTTATTTAAAAATAAATCAAGTATAGAAGTCAAATTTTTAATAACTAGATATAGGCATAGAAGGAAATAAATTACTTTTTTTAATTTTCCTATCAACTCATACATGTACAACGGGTGGTAACTTGTGATAATAGTTCTTAATCATGCGGCGATATTTTTACTTAATCTAATAAATCTTGTTTTTATTAGATTTATAAGCCCAGGAGGAAAGAAACTGCTAGTTAACATAACAGATTCCGGAGTTAACTCATTAACTCTTCCTTTGTTCATACCACGTATATTAGTTTCAGGTTTACCTCCTCCAAAAAGTCTTTCTAAGAGTGAGGCTAATAGGTCTAAAAGGTGAGGGTTTCGCAAGAAATGTAGTATCGCTGCTAGTACTTTTAATATTATATTTGTATTAATTCATTTCATTTTTTTTTTTTATTCTATCTTCTTCTACTTGCTTCATTTAGTCTATCTAATATTCCCTGCAAAAATCTTGCGTCTTCATCTCTTTGTTGTTCTCTTCTCCTTTTCTCATTTGACAACTTTTGTAACTCTTCCATATGTCTTTCCATCTCCTCATAATAATTATTTTGTTCATCAGCCTCAACCATACCTTTAAAACCCGCAATTCTGTCGCTAAGTTGACGATCATTCAAATTTCTTAACTCAACTACACTATAATTTCTATGGGGATTCATAACTTCACCACCAAGACCATCAGAACCATCAGAATCATATGCATTTTCATTAGCATTTGAATTTTCATTTTCTAAAGATGATCCACCATCACTAGCAATTTCTGAAGGTGATGCATCTCCTACTGAGGTATTACCAACTGAAGGTAATGCATTTTCTGAAGGTGATGCATCTCCTGATTCATTACCAGGAGATGGATTGTGCTCAGTTTTGAGTTTCTTCCTTGAAGGTTGTTCAGAGGCTGAACTATCAGATCTAGGACGTTTTAAATTAGATAGTTCTTCTGAAGAACCATTATCTCCTAATGGTGATGCATTTTCTGATGGTGATGCATCTCCTGATTCATTACCAGGAGATGGATTGTGCTCAGTTTTGAGTTTCTTCCTTGAAGGTTGTTCAGAGGCTGAACTATCAGATCTAGAACGTTTTAAATTAGATGATTCTTCCGAGGCTGAACTATCAGATCTAGGACGTTTTAAATTAGATGGTTCTTCATAAGAACCATTACCTCCTAATGTTGATCCATTATCAGCAGATGATGCTTTCAATATTAATTCATTAGCTGATCATTCATTAGATGAAGATACATCATTAGCTGATCATTCATTAGATGAAGATACATCATCAGCTGAACCTGCTAACATTTCCATATTGGCATCCAAACTATTCTTTAAAGCTTCTTTATTAATAATAAAAAAATCAGCATTAGAGAAGAAACTATTGTTAAAAGCAGCTGCTTTTAAATTCAATTCATCACTAGAGAAGAAACTACTAAAATAATCCCCCTCAAGAAGTTCAGAGCTGAAGCTAGAAACTAAAAGTATAAATCTAATAATAACGTACAGTCCTAACAACAATATTACTCTCTTAGGCAAAATATGAGTAATATAAAATAGATAAACTATCCCAATAAAACGAGCTAATCCATCTCCTAGAAAACTAGAATTAAGCTGTATATGTTCCTTAGAATTCCACACCTCCTCTCCTCGGCTTTACCTTTATATTACTACCCATTAAACATAAAGAAACTAATATTATTAATAAAGCTAAATAAATATTTAAAGATCCTAAATAAGTAAGAGATAAAAATCCTATTAAACCTACTAATATATATAATGCATAACTTGTAACTACACCTGTACTTAAAGATGCTATATTTTTACTTAATTTAACTAATCCTATTTCTAAACCATAAGGCCCTAGTATTTCTATACTTCCTTTATCTAAAACCTTAGTAGTTTGTCCACCTAAATCTAATACTAAATTTGTAACATACTTATTATAGAACATTTCCACTAAAAATCTTTGATTAAAGAAACCGAAAATATTATAACCAAATCTAGAGAATTTAAAACTAATTAAAGATTCAGGTAAAAATTCAGAGAAAATAATCGCGAATATACTGAATGAAACAGTAAAGATTAAAGGTAATAATTTAAATAAAACAGGTACTGCAAATTCAGTATCTAACATTATTTCATGAACAGGATGAACAAATATACTATTATCTATAAAGAAACTTGAACCTAAACCTATAAAAATATCTTTAGTTAAGTAACCAAAGAATATAGAAAATATGGCTAATATTACTAAAGGTAGACTTAAGAATATATCACCTTCATGAGCATGTTTATAATATGCCATAGATCCATTAGGGTTAGTTAAGAAAGTTAAGTATAGAACTTTAACTGAATATAAAGTAGTAAATATTGCACCTATTACTGCTATAACATAAACAGCAACACTACTAAAATGGAATTGACCAAAAGCAGACTCTAATATAAAATCTTTACTATAGAATCCAGTCATGAAAGGGAAAGCAACTAAACTAAGACTAGCTATTAATATAACAGAATATGTTAAAGGTAAGAATGATATCAATCCTCCATATTTTCTGAAATCTTGATTATCTGCTACTGCGTGAATTACAGCTCCTGCTCCTAAGAATAATAATCCTTTATAAAAAGCATGATTTACTAAGTGAAATAATGCTAAATTATATGAAGATAAACCAATTGCTATTACCATCATTCCCAATTGCGAGATTTACTATTATATATTATTATAAAATATAATGTAAATTGGACCATTTCTTTATTAATCTTTATATTTCTCTCATCTATCCTTAAATTTTACTCATTCATTAAATTTAACAATGTCTGTGTTTTTCTTAGATAATCTCACTAAATAAAATTGTTTTATTAAATTAATTCTTTTCATTTTTTCATATCCCGAAGGGATTGGCTACGCCCATCAAAGGATATTTACTAAAATAATTATCTACCTTTCGCTAGCGTAGCGTAGTTGCCCGCTTTAGGGCGACCCAGGACTAGTACAGGACTAGATCCTGTGCTAGGCCTTAAAAAATCGAAGATTTTTTTTGGGTTAGATTAAATAATTCTACCTTTCTATATATAACATACTTAAATGCTTCTATTTTGGGACTATGAATATCCACTCTTCCCCCCCCCCCTTCGGCCTAGCACAGGGCTAGTCCTGGGCGAAAGGGTAAATATGAATTAAAGGTTCTAATAAATATTTATTTTTTTTTTGAGATATACCTATAAAAACTTGCCCAGATGCTTCATTATAATATATTGAACCATCACTATCAATAAATCCACTAAGTCACCCATTATTAAATATAAGATTATTTGAATACTTCAGCCTTTCGCTAGCGTAGCGTAGTTGCCCGCTTTAGGGCGACCCAGGACTAGCTGGGCTAGGCCGAGGGGTTCAATATTAAATTTTACACAAAGTTTATTCATTTGTAATAAACGTGTAGCCCGGAGGGCTCCGGATTTCTAATTAATCCATTTACATCATTTATTAATTTAATTAAACCTTCTCTATTTCTTAATTTATATTTAAAAGCAAGAGCATTTGAAATCTGTTTAACTGTTCCTCCATACCTGTGTTGTATTAAATATAAAACTTTTTTATCTCTAGCATCCATGGTTATTTCACAACTATTATATCCATTTTTAGATAATAAGAAGTAACCATCTCCATCTATTAACCCTGCTAATCACTCTTTAAAGGCAATATTTTCCAAACTATTAGTATTATTAATATCTAAACAGTTTGTATTTACAGATGTAGACATATTTCTACTAAATACTAAAGAACATTTATTATTTAATAAAAGAGTAGGTAATGGTGAAACATGGTTTTTATTGACCAGGCAATCTAAGACATCTTTATTTCGGACATAGAGTTTTTTTGAATTAATAAATTTTAAGAGGCCGGAGGCCCCAAAAAAGACTAATATCAAACGTATGGCCTCTGAGATTCCTACTAACTTACTAATAATCTCAAATTTTCATCTTATTAACACAGACATAAATTGCTGAAATAACCTTATAATGGTAGATGAATTAAAAAACTTGAAATTATAGTGATTATTTTGAAAATAATCACGAGCTTTGGTTATCTGCGAATTAGCTATAATAATTATTATATTAATAGCCTCTGCGCATATTTTTCCGTATCCCCTCTGGGGGGAGAATAAAAATTTATTTATAATTTATTTTTTCTATTAATAATTGTTTTTTCTTTAAATTAACTATATCTCCTAGGATTTGTCCGTTTAGAGAAGGGTATACTGTTTTAACATCTAAGGAAAATAATTGTTTAATTAAATCTATTTTATGTCTTTTACTAGACTTTAAAGGGTAATTTATAAGATAGTTATCTATAAGATTTAAAATTTCTTGTTTTCTATAAATAGAATACTCAAACGCTTCTTTAGATTTAAGAAGTAGTATTCTTCCTGAATATAAATCTCTTATAGGATCTAATAAATATTTATTTTTTTGAGTAACACTTAAAATTAATTGATTTGACTTTTCATTAAAGTATATTGAACCATCACTATCTAGGAACCCACTAAATCAACCGTTTAAATATGTTAAAGGTTTAGCCATTTTAAATTCTATATTATATAATAAACAAACCTTATTTAATTCTAACATTCTTGCAGGATTTCGAATTAAACCGTTAACACTATTAATTAATTGAATTAATCCTTTTTTATGATCTAACTTATATTTAAGTTTTGTCTCTGAAGATATATTTTTAATAGATCCACCAAATTTATGTTTTAGATTATAAAGTGCTAATTTATCTTCTTCTTTCATTACTATTTTAAAATTAGCATACCCTTTTTTAGATACAAAAAACTGACCCTTCCCATCTATTAATCCTGCTAATCATTCATTAAAAGAAATTTGAGAAAAATCTTCTGATTTATTTGAATGAGATCGTATAGTAATATAAGTTCTTTTTTGAGTGTAGGTTATCTTAGGACTAGTTAATCTTCCTCTATTTGTACCCATTTTTATTTGTTTAATTATTTCGACGCGGAGCGCCCCCTCTGAAGTAAGATGAGTTTTGTTTTCAACTAATTTTGCAACTTTGTTGAAATCCAGAAAATCAAATAACTTTGTACCTTGTAAAGGATACTTATTAAAAAAAGGAAGAATTTTCGTATTAATATCACTAAATTTAGTAACAATAAAATCTCCTGCCTCTTTAGAACAAATAGAATAACGTCCGCAATTAAAATAATCAATAAATTCTTTCAGTAAATCAGCATCTCTAGTGTGTTGTGTAACTTTAAAGATTAAACCTATACTAGTTAAATTGTTAGTTAATGATATATAAAAACACCCATCACCATCTACAAAACCTGATATTCAATGTGGATTTTTATCTTTTAATTTAGGTGTAATAACTTTAGGTCTTGCAAAGGGTACAATATCAGGGAAAGCAGTATTTAATTCGAGGGCGGAGCCCCCTGATAAACCTTTATTAAGACTTGCTTTTAAAGACAATATTTTATATAAACCTTCTTTAACTAAATGTTGTTTTTGTTTAATTAATTCAAATGTTCATTTGAATAGTTGAAAATCGGATCATTTATGAGTTATCAAAGGATAATTATCAAAATGATTAATAACTATTTCCAAATCTTTTATAGAACTAACTACGTATTCAACCGATCCGTTTTTTCTAACAGTAATATTACCTATTTTATCAAAAAAATTCCGAATTTTTTCTAATAGCAATTTATCTTTTAGGAGGCCGGAGGCCCGTAATTTAATTTTAAACGAGGGCGGAGCCCCCAAATTTACATTATACCCTAGTTTTTGATCTGATCTACGTACAATATTTATTAAAAAACAACCCTCAGCATCTGTAAATCCTGTCACATAATAAGGATTTAATTTACTGTAATCTAATTCCTTATTTATAGTTGAAAAACATCTAAATTGAGGTAAACTCGGGACAATTTTCACTTTGGGGGACGAAGCCTTCCCAAACTTATTTCTAGTTGATTCTTTACGCAAGAAATGCCTAAAAGAAATATTTCAAAAAAATATACTAAAATAAATTAAAATTTTTATTGTGAAAACAATATGCTCGCAAACAGTTTGATGCCTGAATATACTTGAATGAGAAGTATACTCTCGAGCCAATTGACTCATTGTAGAATAAGCAATAACTTTTTTGATATCTTGTTGGAATAATCCTATAAGAGAACTAAACACAGTAGTTATTGCACCTAATCATAAACATATTAATAATATAGTTGAACTATATTCTATTAAAGGAGATGAACGTATTAATAAGTATACACCCGCTGTAACCATTGTAGCAGCGTGTATTAATGCAGAAACTGGAGTAGGACCCTCCATCGCCATAGGTAGTCAAACGTGAAGCAAAATTTTGGACTATATCTTTATACAGTAATTAATACTATATACTTCGAGTGTAGTCTCTGAGGGTTTTACAAATAGGGACGAACTTTAGTAAAAAAAAATATACTTTTTTTATTCTACTAATGCATTAGGCTGAAGATGGATCTTCAGCTGAAATAATTTTTCGCAAACAATTAATTAAACTAGCTTTTTTCTTTATTGAAATAAAATCAGCTGGCTCCAAAAACTTTTTATTCTTTCTAATATTATATATCTCTAACCATTTACTGTATGATTTAGCTTTAACCGAATAGAGACTATGGTGACTTAAGTAGTGCAAAATTTTGTCTGAGTTAGAATAATTTATTACTAAACGATCATGCCCTTTCAATTTTTCAGTATAACCGTCTAACATGTTAGACAAGTAGTTAAACTCTTGTTCTGCATCTTTTTGCCCTAAGACTATTCGCTGACCAATTAGCATTCCCTCACGCGTTTTTCGTTTGGTAACTGAAACAATAAACGAACCTTCAGCGTCTATAAACCCCGCTAATCAATTGTGTTTTAGACAGGGTACAAATATCTCAGCTTTTGCCTCAAATCCCATTTTATATTTATTATCAAAGTTTTTGGCTCATTGTATGAATTGTTTTTTACGTTTGCAGAGATAAATTTTTCCATTAAATAAATTAATTAAGGTATTTATTTCTTCATTGGCTTTTATCGTAAATAAACAAGATTTATTACCAATAAATATAGACCCCATATTTAATTGAGTTTTTATTTCCACCAGTAGAGGAAGATCCACTATGTGTAGATGAATAGAAAAAATCGATTTACCTCTTGTAATATAAAAACTACCATCTCCTTCTGAGAAGCCTATAAATCATTCAATAAAGTCTTTATTCCATTGTTTTTTATTTGTTCCCTGCTGATTGGTTACTTGTCTCAAAGATTTTTCCGGATCAGATACAAAATCTGGACCTACGGACTTTAGAGCATTTGAAACGTTTCCAGCATATATCGAAGTTCAAGAAAAAAATGAATCACATCATAATTTTTCTAGGGCCTTCACTAGACCAACTTGAGAACTTTTGGCCATGGCACCTATTAATAAACATATACCTATAATAGTTACCACATTTTCGTTTATGTAAGGAGCTAATGAAAATACTGTGGCATAATCTAAATTACCTAGACTTCATAGAATAGCAAACATTCCAACTGTTAAGAAACAATCACCGACTCTATTAGTTAAGAATGCAGAGATAGAACTTTGATTTGCAGCTATTCTAGTAAATCAGAAACTTACTAATAAATAAGAACAAACCCCCACCAAATCTTAGGTTATAATTATGGTTATATAATTTAAATTATATATAAGAATATATTAACCCCTGTACTTTAAAACCAGTTAGGTATTACTTAAAGCCCTAGTATATTATGCGAGATAATATAAAGATTTTGACTATACATTAAGCACCATTTCAGGCACCCACCATTGTACTAGTCGATCGCGATCCAAAATATAACCGACGATCTTTAAGTTTAAAACTTCTTTGATCGTTTTCAATGATGTGGCTAGTGATATATTAAACTTCTTGCCTTTCGCTTATTTTTTGATTAATTTTTTTTTTTTCAAAAAAAAATAAGCAAGCTCTTTATTCAAAAAATTAGCAGGCACTGCTGGAGCAGCTTATAAAAATCTGTGCGAAGCTAGATTTTTATTAAGTGGCTCAGATAGTTTAATCTATTTATTCTCCTGGTTAAATACCAGGTTTCAATTTTTATGAGACTATTTTGATTATCTAAATATAATATCACTAACTATGGCTAATTATCATAACGAAGTATTTCTAGGGCTATATGTTTTACTATATTTTATACAACATACTATCATGCATATAAGGCCCTACTATCTCTCTAAGTTTAGTTTTTTGCATAACCGGTATGTATATAACCCATTGGTCTTTTTTCTTTTCTTCCAGCCTAGTTCTTAAACCAAAATTTTCAGATAAGACAGACTGAAGGTATTCAACATCCTCTAGTTTAAATGCTCTAGTGTGTAATATAGTTTGATTATATACTGATTTACCACCATCATCCTTTAGTTTCAATGCTCTAGTGTGTAATATAGTTTGATTATATACTGATTTACCTTCAACATCCATCCTTGTTATGTGGGATTATCTTTTAATTTTTATATAAAAATGTTTTTTAAAGGCTACAGATGTACCTCTTTCTTCTTGTAACTTTTCATTGTAATACATTGCTTTTAAATCTGTGCTTAAAGCTTTGGCAGCTAATCGTAGAGAATTATATATTGTAATTTCAGATGTTCTAATATCAGTTACTTCCACTTTTATACCTTTGGCCTCATTTAATTTTAACATTCGCCCCTTTGCACGAAGTCTTTGCTCTTCGCTTTGATTTAAACTAATTAAATGAGCTCTTAATTTTTCCAAATGATCAGGTGTGAATTTTCTTTCTTTAAATATGGCCAAGGTTTCTTCTGTATGTTTATAACCTAAGGTTGAACCTGCAACCTTTAATATATTATATTCAGGCTTAAAAGTATCTATATAATACTGTTCTCTTTTAATACATTCTTCTGGAGCGCAATATTCTAAAATATCTAATTTAAAATTAGCATAACCGTATTTTAAAATAGCTTTATTTATAATCATTTTATTTTTTTTTGTAAGATGAGAATAACTAAAGTAATCTTTAAATCTTTTCGCCAGATTAATGCTACTTCCTATATATATAAACCCTGTATTTAAATTAGTTCATCGATAAACTCCTGATTTATTTCTATTTTCTTTAACTATTTTTTCTTTATCAATATCAGCATTTAAGTAAACAACTTCACATTTTAGATTTTGGCTATCTACTAAGTTTCTACTACTTGCCTTTTGCCCAGATGGGCTAGGCCGAAAGGTTGAAAAATAAACCTGATTATTTAATATATAATTTACATTTCGATTAGTACCAAGACTATTAAATTTAAAACCATATTGATTATTAAATCCTACTTCATAAAAAGCTATTGCTGCTAGTATTGTTGTCATTATTACACTAAAACATGTAATAAGCTGTGTTCCAGTTACCTTAACTTTTCTACCAAAAAAGCCAACAACTATAGATACTAAAAAAAGCAAAGTTTTTTTATTTAAAAACATTAGTTTATATTCTAGTATCAAACTTCGTATATATAAAGCAGCTAAAATACCCAAACCTCCTGTTGCAAATTCAACAGCCACCAAAGCAATAATATACATCGATAAGGTTCGGCCTTCTTCCATGTTTTTTAAACTTACCTTTATTAGGTATGCTATAGATAATAGCATCCTCTCTACCGAGAGGAGTATTAGTATAATAATTTTTCTATATAACATAGAACATAAAATTCCTGTTAAAAAAAGTATTAGTGTAATTAACATTATATATTTATAAATTTACTTAAATTATTGTAAAAATCTACGTTAATACCTTAACGCAGGAATGTATGGAAATCGCATCCTATCTAAATAATATAGAAAAACTTTTTCCTCCATCACTAGTAAGTTTTTATACCATCACCTGTTCATTTTTATACCATCACTAACAGAGCATAGTTGTCTGGATGACACCCCTAATAACTAATGTTTAATTATATTCAAATTAAAAATACTAACATAACTTTGGCTTGCTACGTAAAAAAAAAGGATTAAACCAGGGTGCCGCTACTTAAACCTAGAACATAAGAAATAAGATTTATATATAATACAATTAAAAGAAAGTTCCCTATATTATTATTTAAAGGATATAATAATAATAATACACAACCCCATAACCCCCAACACTTTGTTACGGGGATAAGGGGTAAGAAAAGCGAATAACAAATAGACGGAAGGGAGAAAAAAAAAATAAGCTAAACCTCTTGCTGTTAACAATTGACCTAAATTTTTAGGAATAATTTTAACTCTTTCTTTACCCTTCGGCCTAGCACAGGACTAGCCTGTCCTAGTCCTGGGCGAAAGGTAAAATAAATCATAATAATAATTTAAACAAGGCATGGCTAAAGTTCTGAAATAAATAGAGAAAGTTGTAGAATTAGTACGTTTATCATTTCTTGCCCTTCGGCCTAGCACAGGACTAATCCTGTACTAGTCCTGGGCGAAAGGTCAAAATAGTAGGAGACATAGTAGAAATAGGCTCAAATAATCTATATAAACTTATTAAATATTTTTCTTTTTCAGGGTATGATTGTTCTAAACGCAATCTTGTATTATGATTAGGTTTAACTCTATCTAAGAAACCATCTCCTAATATTATACCAATAAGAGCTTCTTTTTGTTCTAAACTTAATATATACTCTTTTTTATATTTAATTGTATATTTTCTATCGGAAAGATCTTTTTTAGCCTTTCGCCCAGGACTAGCGCCTGTGCTAGGCCGAAGGGTTGAAAAACCTCTCTTATCCCCTGGTATAGAAGAAGATAAATAAGAATGATTTTGGATACATTGACCTCTAGATATATTTAATTTAAGAACAGGCATATTTAATAAATAGTGTTGTGAGTGTAATAAATGTGGCTTTACTACTTTAGAAAAAGTAGAAAAAGAAGTATTTTTAATATATAAGGATCCACTTGAATCCTTACCGCTATTAAGACTTTTATTATTAAACTTAATAATTGTTTCTATATTATATTTATTTTTTAAAATAAGCGATAAATACTCTAAATCTTCTGCTGAAATACATATAGTAGCTAACTTAGAATTTTGACCTAATCCTGGAGAGGATAAGAATAAAGTAGCTAAGGCTAAAGGTGTAAGATATTTATCTAAGTTCCGTGGTATTATTTTTATATTATGTCTATAAAACATATTAAATAATCACGTAAAACTAGAAAAACTATAGCTTTTAATACTATAAGTAAACAACACTTTATTGCCTTTACCTATTATTTTATATAATTTAGGCTTTTTATTACTACAATATCCATTATCAGACAAAACTGAATGAAATCACATTAAATATTCCACATTATTACTACATTTTATAAATACTATTCTAATACCTAAGCCAGACTTTCTTTTTTCTAAGTAGGAGTTACTTAATAAAGAACCTACTATTAAAGATATTACATCTAAATTGTGCGGACCTATCCTTTCTATTGATTTAAAATTTTTGGAAAAGAAAAATCTTTTTTGGAGGGCGGAGCCCCCACAATTATGCATAAAAAACCTAGCTTTTAAATTACTATCGTCCAATTGGCTTAACCATTTAGGGCGTATTGTTGGGTTACCCTCTCAACCTACAAACATTAATAAGTAGTTATTACCTGTAACTAATATAATCATCATAAAAGTAAACAAGCTTAAATAACTAAAAAATCTTTGTATGTGCGGGTCGTTACTCATATACGAAATAGAGTAAATATGAACTAAAGAACTAATAATTAAAACAGGTAATAACATAGAAACTGTTAAACTATCAAATTCAAAACCTCATGTAATGTTAAATCATTCACTATCTATTCATCTGAATAATTCAATGGAAACTGGTGAATTATTAAAACCTACTTCGAAAAAAGCCAGAACTGCTAATATTGTAGTTGTAATTACACACAAACATGTAACAAACTGTGCACCGCTAACCCCAACTTTTCTTCCAAAAAAGCCAGCAACTATAGATCCTAATAAAGGTAAAATTATTATACTTAAAAACATTATTTATATTCTATTGCTATACTTCCTCTTCGGTTAACCCCAATACTCATATATTGAGCCTGACTATATCTTAAACTAATTATTAATACTATTTCATATTAATAAAAAACCAACTCACATTTAGTCGATGAACTGCACACCGTTATTCCTTAAACCGCCGTCACTCTCTGCAGAGAGTGACGGCGGGCGGGGGTTTAAAATACTTGGTGCTTGGCTGCAGATATTCTACATATACAAATCGTTTTTACCATACAACGAGTCATTACCTGTTCCATTAATTACATTACTATATTAACTTGGTAGATTTGTTTTTAAGAGTTCCCCGCAATTTGAGAGTTTCGCCTTATATAAAACTAAACAATAGTACACTTCGCCTTATATAAAACTAGACAAAGGTTCACTTCGCCTTTTGTGATCAAGAAAAGATCTCTTTTTAATCAAGATAATTTGAATCTTTTTTATTCATAGAATTTTTTAATTCTATTATTTTATTTAAACCTTTTTCAGTTAAATGTTCTTTACTTTTAATAAGAATAGCAGCTTTTTTAAAATTAAGATAGTCATTATATTTAGAACCTTCAATTCTGTGTTTATCAAAAAAAGGAAGAATATATATAATTATATCATTAATTTTTGTTACTATAAATTCACATACTTTACGATTTTTATATTGAGCTACATAACCACAATTAAAAAAATTTACTAAACTTTTTAATAACAATATATCTCTTGAATCTTGACCAATAGAAAAACGTAATCATACTTTAGTACCAGATATAGTTATAAAAAAATTGGATTCTCCAGATGAGAAACCTGCTACTCATTCAGAAGATAAAAATTTTAATATATTATCCTCAATTTTTACTTTTTCTTCCTCCATATCCCTAAAGGGGGGATCAGAAGGGCCAACTGGTACTCTAGAAGGAAAAGATTCTTTTAAAGTTTTAGATAAACCTCAATTAAGAGATGCTCTATGTACCAAGATTTCTTTTAATCCTTCTAAATTAGTATGTTTGTTTTCTGACATTAACGATACAATTTGTTTAAATACTACAAAATCTTCATATTTATTAGTTATTAATGAATACTTTTCAAAATGAGGTATAATTATATTATTTAAACTAGTTATATCACTAACTCTAAATTCAACCGTAAATCTGTCATTTATTTTAGATATATATCCAATATTCTCAAAATAATTTTGAATCAAAAGTAATAAAGCTCTATCTTTCTCATGTAATTTTATTTGAAATCTAGCTTGTACATTTCATCCTATTTTATACCTAGGGTTCTTTAAAATAGTTACGACAAAAGAACCTTCAGCATCAGAGAACCCACTTATAAAGGAAGGATTTAAAACTATTTTCCTTTCACTAGCCTCCGGCTGGCTTAAGCCTTTATCCTTTTGAGGGGCGTCTCTCAGGGGGCCAGTAAAGCTAGAATAATTTGTCGACCTTTCACTAATCCTTCGGATAAGAAGCGCCCCGTAAGCTCTAAAGGCTAAGTAGAAGGGTTGGGGGGTTATTTTTTGAAAAAAAATTAGCAAGCGCCCCTCAAAATTACTAGCCCTTCGTCCGTCCAAGAAGGACGTACTGGGCTGCGGAGCCAGTAAAACTGCAGGTAATAAATTAAAATGTAAATAAGAACAACTTGATCTTGGATTTTTATCAGGAGAGTTATTTAATCTATAGAAAGCCACTAGAATACCCAAACCTATAGCAGATTCCGCACCTGCTATTGCTATTATATAAATAGCATATGTTTGGCCAATTATATCGTCAATGTTAAGTGAACTTACCAATATTAAAAATGTTATAGATAATAGCATTATTTCTATTGAAATAAGCATTAATATAATATTTTTTCTATTTAATACAAATCCTAAGATCCCTATTAAAAAAAGTATTAATGTAATATTCATTGTATATTTATAAAACTTTAAATTATTGTAAAAAAATCCCTGTACTTTTTTATACCTTTCTAATTTAGATCCCCGTAACGAAGTGTCGGGGATAAGAACTAGTAACCGACTAGTTCTTAGAGGTCGAAGGTAAAAAAAAAAGAGTCGGGAGGGTGAGGGAGATTCGAACTCCTACTTCAGAGAACTTGTCTCTAGGTTCTACCATTTAAACTACACACCCTTATATATATATATATATATATATATATATACACTAAAATAAATAGCATTAAAATCTCTGAAAAGAGATTTTAGCGGTCTATACCTAAATAAGCATAACCTTTCTAATAACTTATTCATGGCTATTTTTGGCTATTTTTTTCTTAGAAGGCTGGCTTATAAAAATCAGAGATTTTTATTATTAATGCCTTAGGGCCGGCCCCTCCTTATAATAATATAATCCCCCCCTAGGGCTAATGCATTCTAGGGACGGGGTCATAATACATTACATTAGAAGCGCCCCTGACCCCCTAAGGCATTAAAGCCATGCATTCTGGCCAGAATGCATTAGGGGGAGCTTGCGCCCTGGGGTCAGCAACCCCCACCCCTCTCTGTACTTTTTTTTACCTTTCTAATTTAGATCCCCGTAACGAAGTGTCGGGGATAAGAACTAGTAACCGACTAGTTCTTAGAGGTCGAAGGTAAAAAAAAAGAGTCGAGAGAGAGGGGTGGGGGTCAGCCCTAGCCCAGCTAGTCCTATATAGCTACCCTTATGCATTAACCCAAAGGGTGTGGTAGCTATCGCTGACCCCCCGGAGGGGGTATAGGGGGCCTTAAAATCTTTGATTTTTAAGGCCACCAGACTGTGCCACGAGTCCTGGGCCAGAGATAGATAAAAGAATAATAAGAATTATTATTTATTATCTTAAATATTAGGGTTTAGGTCTAGGTAAACCCGGATCACCAAAACGTGGTCATTTAGGTGGTCCTTGTAATTTAATATTATCATTCTCCTTGTATAATGGACAATCCACTATTCTATTACCAGCAACCCTGATTCTTTCAGGAAGAACTTTAGGCGGAACATAACCCCGTTCTTTTTCCTTGTCTGGTCTAATGGCGCTTAAACCCTCCAAGTGCTGTGCGGGTAACCATAACTTAGGTTTATTAACATCAGGTGCAGGGCTTCATTTAGTTCAAGGCGGGCTCTCAGGATAATATTTAGTACATGATGATACTTGTATTAAACCTGTTAATGTATGATCCTGGATTATTACACACGCTAAACCTCCTGTTAATGTAAGATCCTGGATTATTACACACACTAAAACTAAACCACCTGTTAATGTATGATCCTGAATTATTACACATTTTAAGTCTAAAAGACTTAAAGGATTTAACATAATTTTTTTAACTAATACACCGACACCTAATCAATCTAAAAGACCTGACGCTGGATTTAATATTGTACATTCATTTGTCGATCAGCCTAATTCCCCTGAGGGGAATAAGCTGGATACCAGATTATATTCTCAGTAATTCTGAACCGAAGTACAAAGTTCTATCTCAAATTCTGGCTTATTTTTTGAATTATTATAATAATTCAAAAAATTAGGAGGCGTAGAAATACCTCTAATCTCCAAGTCTAAGCTAAGGTTTTTGCCTATCTCTATTAAGTAGGGTTCTTCAAACCCAAACCCTTCTAAAGAAGGCAGCTCCAACGGTAGTGAATTAAGTAACTCTAACTGGGATGCCGCGGCTGATCTTACTGCGCATCCAGTCAGCTCAAGTACCTTTCCAGGTTCACAGACTCCACTACAATTGGCATCGAACTGTGCAAAATTCCACATATTTCTGAACATTGACCGTAGAAAACTCCAGGTCTGTTAATAAAAACAGATACTTGATTTAATCTACCTGGGTAAGCATCACATTTTATACCTAAAGCATTAACTGAGAAAGAGTGTATAACATCACCAGATGTGATGATGAATCTAACATGTGTTAGTTCAGGAAGGATAACATATCTTGGTCCTCTTCTACCCGAACCCCTAATGCAGCAGCATTAATAAAGCTTTAAAGCATTAGGGTTCAGCTATAAGCTAAGAACCTAACGCCTCGTTTCCGATATTTTCTATTTTTTCTATCTTATATAACTTGTTTAAATAGGTTTGCTACATAAAAATTGTACTAAACTTTTCTCCTGACCCCGGAGGGGTAAACAAAGTGTCGGTCAAAGGCTTCTACCATAAAGAGATTAAAACTAACATGAAAAATTAAACTCTTCCTTTGTTCTACTAATGCATTAGAAGCGCCCCCTTTTTCTTTTTTCAATTTTCTCCAACCCTTCTTGAGTCAAATGCTCTTTACCTTGCACTAGTTCAGCAACAAGGCATCAATCTTTAAAATCCTCAAGCTTTACTCCTCGAATCTTATATTTGGCAAAAAAGACTCAGATTTTTTCGTAATTAGCCGCAAAGTTTTCTACTCTGAATTGCACTTTACCATCAGAGCTAGTAACTAACCTACCGCAACCTAAATAAGAGATTAAACTTTTAATTAATTTCTCATCACGAGAGTGTTGAGTGATTTGGAATATTAGTTGAACTCTAAACCCTAATGCATGCGTTGAAGATTTACTTACAAAAACAAAGAAACAACCCTCACCCGATGTAAAACCAGCTAGCCATTCTCCATGTGGAATAGTTTTCTCCACTAAAGGTCTTAAAGCAGGGATAATGTTAGGGAAAGCTGTCTTTAAACTTTCAGATAATCCTAAATTCAAGGAAGCTCTCAAACTTAGAATAGCTAAAAGCCCCTTATGAGTTAAATGTTCCTTTCGCAGCATCATCATAATTACCTCTCTTCAAAGAAGATAATCAGCGTGTTTCTGAGTAATTAAAGGATATTTATCAAAATGATGAATTATCATCTTCATTTGACTTAGAGTATTTACCCTTAAAGCACAAGCATCTTTGGCGAATTTATCTATTCGACCTATACCACCTAAATTTGCTTGAATAAGTCTTAAAAGCTCTATGTCTTTTTTATGTAGTCCAATTAGAAATTCAGCACCTACTCTTCAACCAAGGCTACGCGTAGTATCCTTATATATTGAAATAGAAAAACAACCCTCTGCATCTGCGAAACCTGTGATAAATCACGGGTTTAAAGATGGTTCAGGATCTACACAAGACGTGCTATACTTTCTTATACTTAAAGCATTAGAAGAAGAAAAATAATGTTTAACCTTATTTAAACTAGGTATCACAAATGTTATAATTCAAGGGATAACATACCTTAATCTTCTTTTAACTTGAGAGGAATTTCCTTACTTTTAGAGATAAGCTGAAGACATAACGCCCCGTTTCCGGATTTTTATTTTTTTTCTATTTCCCTTTCGCAATCCCCCGTAACAAAGTGTCGGGGGATACAGGACTAGTACAGGTCTAGTCCGTACTTTTTTTTTAGGCTAATTTAAAGCTCAGAAAAAAAGTGTCGAGGGCTGACCCCTCGAAGATTTTTAGCCCCCCGACACTTTGTTAGGGGCAACTACGCTTTGCTAGAGGGGTATGGGTAGAAATGTATACTGATAAATTACAAAAGAAATCGATCAATAAAATAATAGGCTATTAGAATACACCTTACACCATATATCTATCCTCACTTTATATTCAAGAGGTATTCGAGGTTTAACCTAATATATGGCGAGTAACCGTCTACTCGTTGCTCTTTTACACATTGTTAAGAGGTGATTTAGATCCGCGAACATCCATTTTGACTTTCGTCAAATCTACAGAACTTGTTACTGTACCCAATTAAAAAAAAAATTTTTTTTTTGATTTGTATTTTAATTAAATCCTTTCACAAGGAGGTGATTAACCTGGCCCTTACCTTACCCTTTTAGGTAAGAAGTTAGTATTCTGAGCTATTAGGATTTACCCGGAGTTTGGCTACTTTAGAGTTAAATAAGGCTTGCTTAAGACCTTTCCCCCTCTATTATCAACTTCTAACATTCTTAAAGCTCCATCTTCTAAATCAGATTCTGGTACCAAGTAAGAATCAAAATCTATACACTCTTCATCTGAATTTAAGAAATCAGGGTACTGGTAGCTTCAATATCATTGGTGACCCTCTGCTAAAACTGACATTGAAGAATCATCCACTTCATCCATTAAGTATAATAATTTGAATGAAGGGAATGCAATTAATATTAAAATTACTGCTGGTGTAATTGTTCATATTAATTCTATAAGTGTCAACATTTTTATACTTTCATATAAAATTGGACTATATAATCTACCAGCCTTTCGCCCTGGACTAGTAACCGACTCGTCGGTGGCTAGGCCGAAGGGTGAAAATTTTCCTGGCTACATAATACCAGGAAAACTTCATAACTCATAGTTTCACGTTTAGTCTCTAGGGATTACCTACTCATAATATAAAGAATTATTTTGGTTTCCTGCTTGATTATCCATTGTAACATCCTTTGAGTTTTCACTCATAATCTTTCAATCTTTTTCTTTTATATGATTATTAGTATCAAAGGCTTTAGGACTTTCCAGCGTTCAGTGAAATTATACTCATAGTTACTCTAATATTCATATTTATTTAGGAGGGCGAAGCCCCGAAAATTTCTATCTATCTTTAAAGACCATACCCGATTTCATATAACTTAGAATAGTACTACCGCTAATACCTAAAAATTTTCCAGCTCTTCTCTAGCCCCGGAGGGGCTAGGAAACAAAACTACCTATTAATTCATACCCACCGCCGTAGGCGCCTGATGAACACTTTTCGTAAATATTCACAGGGTTTCCACGTTTCGAACTCATTAATAATTTAGTCTCTTCGGAGTATTTTCTACCTAACGCTTTTTCTCTCATTAGCTCTTTAGTCTCTTCACTATGAGATTTACCGTATAAAGGATTAAGCTCCCCCTTTCGGTTTGAACTCATAATTTCTCTGGTAGTATCGCTCATAGTACGACCATATCAGTAAGCTTTTTCCCCTACATAAACTCCCTTTAAAGCTTTACTGATCTTATTTTTGGTTATCCTCCGGGAGGCTAGCCCCCAGAGGGATCATATTCTGAAAGAATATAGGAGGATTAGCAAGCTCCCCTCTGATAATATTAAACCTTTTGAGCTACCACCTGCTATTTTCTGGATATTGTATTTAGGATTAAGAACATCAAAATAATGTTGTTCTCTGATATCTAAATCACATTTATCACAATACTCTAAAATAGTTATCGAAAAATTTGAGAGTGCTAACGCCCCCATATTTTATTATAGCTCTACAAATTATGAGTTCATTACGTCTACTTAAATAACTTAAGTTAAAATAGTTAAGAAATCTTTTACGTAAGTCAATAGATTGTCCTACGTAGATATCTCCAGTAAGTTTATTGGTTAACATATAAATACCAGATTTACCTGCATTATCTTTTAAGATTGCCTTTTGCATTGAAGAGGCATCTTCATAGATTGCCTCATCCCCCTCCGGGGGATAGGGAATAAATTGATCATCCCTATCTTTTAAACTAGAGGTAGAATAACCACGTACTTTTCAGTAATTATCTACGAGGGGGGCGTTAGCACTCCCCCCGAATGGACAAGAATTTAAAAACTGATTATATTTAATATGATTAGAACACTTTTGAGCCGGCACACTTATAGCTAAACTCCCTAAGATGCTTAGAAGCGTCTGAGGGAGCAGATAACTAGAAAGCAGCTCCCTTCTACTATCACCTAGGGTGGTTAGGTGATCTAAAAGTGTTCGCTATTATGAACTTATCTTTGAAAAGAATTTTTATCTGCATAAAAATAATAACTTACTTTGATGAAAATTTATATCTTTCATTATAAATTTGACCAGATTGCACATATCTTATCACAGTACTACCACTTATTCCTATAAATTTACCTGCCCTTCGAGCAGACACAAAACTACCTATTAATTTCAAGCCTGAGGAGTCTACTTTTTCATATACATTAACAGGTTTTCCTACCCCCTGAGGTGTTGCGCTTATTCTATTCTTTAATTCTATTTCTGTGTTTAAACTTTTTACTTCTAGGTTTAAGCTTTTTACCTTTGGGCTTTTTACCTCTGGGTTTAAGGAAACTGAAAAATCACTATCGTCATTAATAACCCTTTTTAAGTAACAAGGATTACCTTCAAATAAAAAAGCCTGGTTTTTAATTAATCTATTCTTAACCGTGGGTTGTGTTAATCCTAAAAATTTAGCACAATCACTAAGAGAAGTAAATGTTTTTAAAACTAATCCTTCTTTGTCACTTAGAATTTGTACTTCAGTTTTTCCACTTCCTGTGTAAAATCGATTTAAGGACTTTATAAATAGTCTTCCATCTTCCTTAACTTCGATATTAGAAGGTCCATTTAATAACTGATTAATTTTAAGATATAATTGTTCCCTATCAATTACAGGGTAATTTTCATCTTGATTAGATGATAGTCTATTATTATTCATTTGACTAATAATTAGATTTAAGACATTTTTACCTTCTTCTTGGTAATGGTGACCTCTTTCTTTAAGTTCAAATGTAGCCACTCAGTCTTGAAAATCCCATTCTTTTTTACTACGTCAAGTCATACTACTAAATAAAGGAATAATTACGAATTTGATTAAATCAGTTTGGCTAATAGTTAAACGGACTATAGTAGTATTACTTGCAGAATCCTGAGTAGTAACTCTTATACTAGTTTGAAAATCTTTACGTAGACTGTTAGCTATTCCTGGTAAGTTACACAAGAAATCTTTAATTGACTCCATTAAAGCTAAATCTTTAATAGATTGTGATAGGGTAAAATTCAATTTATAGTCACTTTTTTTTACAAAAAATGAACCGGCTCCGCCCCCTTCAACAAATCCTAGTAATCAGTAAGATGTTATTCTAGGTTTGTAATCCTGATCCCCCGAAGGGGGATATGGCATATTAAAATCGGTTCTTTTATTGTTCATGCTATTTTTTAGTTCATTAATAAATTGAGCTACCTCTTCTTTAGACTTAGAACTTGTGTATAGCTCATAAGCTTTTTTAAAGGCCAAAAAATTAAGAAGTTTAGTTGTATTTAAGGGATATTCAGTTAAAATATCTATAATTTTGGCTATCCCTTTAATAGAAGTGATAGAAAAACGAGCAACTTTACCGCTGGTAACTACTTTACCAGTTCCTAAAACTTCTCTAATAAAACATAACATATTAACATCGTCTATATGAAGACCTATTAAAAAATTAAATTCAAAAGAACCTCTATCATTTTTTCTTAAAATGTAAAATGTACCTTCACCATCTGTTAGTCCACATAATCATTCATAGAAATATTTTATATCCTGGTTACCGTCCTCACTACTTTTAACTAGTTGAGGTATATTAGGTAGTACTTTTGAACTATAGTTTCTTAGTGAAACGACTCTGCGTCCGTAGGCCACCGAGGGAACTTCTTTGTTAACCAATATATGGTATGGTTTTATATCGAAAAAGATAGAAAAATAAAAACAGAAAATTACAATTTTCAAATTTTGAAAATTGTTTTTCTTTACTCAGCTTTCTAACAACAAAACTACAGCATAAGGATTTAGAGTGAGTGGTAATAAAGATAAATATACTTTGTTAAAAATCTGGAGCATATTTCTGCGAACACTTTTGAGCTGGGACGCAATCGATCTTGAGCTAATTATACCGTGATTTAAATATTTGTGAGATATAGGAGACTTAGTCTCAATGTAATTTCTAACTATAGATAATAAAACTCATGCAACCGCAAATAAAATTACAACAAGATAATACATAATATTATCGTGTAATTCAACTAATCCTTCCATCTGCAAAAAAAAAAATGAAATTCAACTTTCAATTAGTTAAAATATTGTATAACCTTTAATAATAGTTCCATAGCCCCCTTAATGCATTAGGCTCTAATGCATTAGTCGTTCAAGACGACTGGAACACGGGGAGGGCGCAAGCTCCCCCGAGCAAAATACACTTGAACAAAGCTAGTACTCAACTCTACCGCTATTCATATTAACTTTAATATGAAGAATTTGATCTAACCCTTCTTTACTATAATGAGCTTTATTTTCAATTAATTCTGATATAAAGCAAAAGTCTTTAAAATCTAAAGCTTTTATCCCTAAGATAGGATATTTCAAAAAAAAGGGAAGAATTTTTTCAGTTAAGTCAGACCTTTTAGATACTCTGTACACTACTGCATTTACAGAATGTTTATAAATTTTACCACATCCTAAATATTCAGCAATGCAAGCTATTAATTCTTTATCTCGAACGTGTTGATTAATTTGAAATATCAATTCAATAAAAGCTTTAGAGTTACCCTTAGCATTCCTAATTTTAACACCAAATGATCCCTCTCCGCTAGTAAATCCAGCCAGCCATTGAGGATTATAAATAGAAATATTTTCTTTCAAAGGTCTTACAGCATGTATAATATCAGGAAAAGCTTCTTTTAATGATGAAGATAAACCGTTGTTTATAGATGCTTTTATGGATATAATTTTACGTAAACCTTCAGATGTTAAATGTTCACGGTTAATTAATAATAGGTAAGCTTCTTTAAATAAAAGATAATCTACATATTTTTGTGAAATAAGAGGAAATTTATCAAAGTGATCTAAAACTATTTTTAAATCCTTAATAGAAAATACTCTGTATTCTACTGAAACTTCACCTTGAACATATATTTTACCAACACCAAGAAAATTTTTCATAGCTTCCAAAATAAATAAATCTTTTTTATGTAAATGTATTTGAAATCTTGGTTTGATTACTCAACCTGATTTAACATTATTACTTTTTGTAATACTTAAAACAAATGAACCTTCAGCATCAGCAAAACCTGTTAAGAAATAGGGGTTTATTATTAAATAATGGTTATTGTCATCTCGAGCTTGCGCCCCCTCATTAAAGAATGATGTAGAATAACTTCTTTTATTAACTAATTGAGTAGTTAGGATTTTATTATGAAAATTTCTTTCGAAACCCATTAGAGTATATCTTAAACACGATAAACAATTACCATGTCAACTACCGTCTACTCGTTGCTCTTTTACAGTTATATTCTGGAATTTTACTGATTTAGATCCGCGATTACCCACGTTCTTTTTAGAAGCCTTCAAGCTTGTTACCATACATGAGTAATTTGTTCATCCACTTATACCCTTTCGAGTATAGCTTGGTACTTGAAATTCTAGGGTTTTTCCGGTATTTGGTAGTTTTATCCCCATTAATGATTTCCCAGATCATTTAGGAAGAGGAGTAGCACTATCTTGGAAATAAATACCTCACGGAGTAGGTACATCAAAATTTATATTTAAAATATTCTGAATAAAAAACATTTTATAAATTTTTCAATAAATATCTCTATATCTTTATATTTGTAATAACTATTAAATAACTTAATTATGTATAGAATCGAAAATTAATATTCTAAAGTTAGGCCTAATTTTTTTTTGAATTATTATAATAATTCAAAAAATAAGCCCACTTTACTTAGCTGCAAAGTCGAAAAACAAATTCTTTATATGAAGTTTTTCTAAAAAAAAATTTTTTTTTCACTGGGCTTTAATTCAAAAAAATTCTTCTCCCTTATTCCCTAAATCTTTTTAGTGTTCATAGGGGATCTGATCTAAATATTAATAATTATTACTTTAATAATTACCTTTATTTACTCAGGTCTAATTTCAACACGACTATTCGCATTCTTATTTACAATTATAAAAAAAAAACATAATGTATGACTACTGTAAAAACCAATTGAATATTATTTTAATCTCATATACTAGGAGCATTCAGGCCGCTTGGTGTTTTTCCTCCGTATTGATGTTTGATTTTATAATCTAATATTTCCTTAACTATCTTATGAGAACGTAATGCTTTCTCATGGTTATTTTTAAACTCGTCCGTACCTCTTATGCTAAGCATTTTTCTATTTAAGCTTCACGCGCACTCACCTTGAGAATAATAACATGGATGTAACGGGAACATAAGCCTTGGTCTAGGTAAAGGTAAACCTCGCTCTCTACCTACTCATCTTTCCTCCGCATAATTCCTGTAATCTACACCATCTTGCACAGGATTTAAAGGTGTTACTACACCTCCACCAATACCACTAGCAAAAATACGTCCGTATGGAGCAGCCTTTAAAGTAAAACAGCTTTTTAAATACCGGAAATGCAGCAAATTCAAACTACCAATAAGTTCTGAACCAACATACTTGATAAGGGGCTCGAATAAAAAAGCAAAAATTAATAAAAATACCTCCTTCTCGTTTAAAGAACCCATACTTATGATACCTGTTCCTATTAATACAGTAAAAATAGAAATGATACAACGCATAATAATGGATTTCAATGTGAACTTTTTAATTAAAAGATCTTTAAATTTTATTTTATTTTTATTAAAAAAATAAAATATTAATCCTATATTAAAAATTTCAATAAGAAAGGATAATACTATATAAATAAATGCAACAAAAATAAACCCCATTCAATCTATATTATTTAAGATTAAATGTTTTAAAGGTGAAAAGATAAACAAACATATAGGTATTAATAAAAATAATCTAAGACCACAAATAAAAAAGTGTTCTTTAACACCACCTACTTCACTTTGTAAAGGAGGGTTAACTATGATTAACTTCTTATCTTTTTTCTTAAATAATTTTTTACCTAAATAAGGTTCAATCTTATTCATCTTATTGCTAATCCAGTACCTAATATTACTCGCAACTTTTATCATTTCTATCTTTTTTTTTTGACATCTCATTTCTTTTCATATCGTAGGACAATCAATTTTTACTCTATAGTAAAATTTAGGTTCAAAATAAACCCTCAATATATATGTGGGCCTAATGCATTACCATTAAGCTACGGT
>Ga0268249_1000341_pt1 | contig 25747 bp, 10 predicted proteins | sample AgamicAtPe_FD_200257 | JGI IMG/M metagenome (GOLD analysis project Ga0268249, IMG submission 200257) | Agave microbial communities from Guanajuato, Mexico - At.P.e (v2) (version 3) | ecosystem: Host-associated > Plants > Phyllosphere > Phylloplane/Leaf | place: Guanajuato, Mexico | collected... | reverse complement strand
CGTAGAGAAAACCTTGTGGCAAGTTTGGATCAAACTGCTCTTGATCTCCAAAACCAGAGCTAGCAGCCTGCACATGTTCGCTCGTGTTAGTTCCGTTATCTCTTGCACTCTCGGTTGGCTTGCTTGTAGCTTCACGCGCTAAATACTCCAATGGCAAGGTTGAATCAAAGAGATTTCTGCTTGTTGATTGCGATGAACGCTTCGCCATAGCAACGTAACCTGGACTCTTGAGCATTTCAACAGAAACTGTTTGCGACCTGTATCGGCCTTTCATTGTCGTGGATCGCACCATCTCGAGATGGATTTATCTATCTTTGGATTCTTCGCAGAGCAACAATCACATAGAGTGAGTATTTACAAGTCCAATTTTAGCGCGAACTCGGGTCAGTCGCTAGCCAGACCAGGGTGGCAATTGTTTAAATATTGGCTCAGAACGCAACTGAGACCCCAGTTCGAGAAACATACATAGAACAGATATAATCCAACTTTTCACAGAATTCGCCAATCTCGAGTCGTTACGCTGAGATACTGTATAACGCTCTTCCAAATATTGTACGTGCCACAGCGCTCGCGCACACCACTTCTCATTCCATAATGCGCCACAAGCTGCACACGAGCAAACGGATTGCATCGAACTGAGTAGCCACTGAGTGGAGTTGGTCTAGTCGACACTTGTATCCCTCAGGGTCAAGGACCTTACACTGGTCCATGACCAACTTGTTGATCTCGATATACCACGCGCAGTGAGCTTCGAAACATCGTTTATGAAACCTTTACACAGACTACGCAAACACAATCAATTGGAGGACAGCAGGTTCTTTGACGGATGTTAGGCGGACGAACCAGCAACCCACCGAACTCTAGTGGGTACGTTGATGCGCCCGTGACCTTTTTGTCTCTCAATTCATAGCCTCTGACAGTGGACCTGTCGGGCGCGAAATGATTTGCGAAACTGTGTAAAAGACTTCAGCAACCTGGCCCGCATACAACATCCCGCACAAGTGCGGGCCAGGTTGCTATGGGAGTTTGCGTGCTAATCTTGGGCTTCTCGGGTGGGCGTGTCAATCCCGACCCAATATCTCCTATGGGAATCGCATTGCACGCTCTGCGGTCGATCTCTAACTAATGCCAAGACATCGTTCATTGGTTAGATCAGATCGCCACTAACAAGGGCAGCCAATTGGTTTTTTCAAAGTTGCATCTGACAACTCCCTCGCATTAACACCCAGAGATACTTCTTCGATAGATTTTTGAGAGACTCTTGTGTCGTTTAGAACTCGAACTCTGATCATAAAGTCACTCTTAAAACTTTTGTCTACTCATTTCCAGTCCTCACCTCAATCTCGGTTTATTTATATCGAGAGTTTGATCATTGTAGTTTTATGGTAGCTGCTCTTGGCTGAGGCGCGAGTCTAGCTCATGACAAGACCGATCGGAAAGATGCAACGTCGGATGGTGCGGGAACGTCGAGTTAGAGAATACGGTTGTGAGGCAACAGAAATTTTTGTTTGCCGTGAGGTACCAGCTCCGATGGCATCCCGCACAAAATATCAGCGTTCAAACCAAATCGCTGCAATCACGGAAAGCAAATTTATTTGACAGCCTGCATAATGTATTTTCAATGAGTTGAATAATCGAAAAACATTAAGTCTTTCCACTCCCTGGAGAGTGAAACGTTTCAGACTGGCGGCTCGACAAATTACCCGACTGCTTCTCGAACGACAACACTAGCCAGCTCGACCAGAGGTGACCACTAGTTCCATCAGACGAGTGGTTTGTCACGTATCATAGTGATTACTAACATCGTTCCGGGTCCATGGATGCACGATGGGTTCTAATTTAAGTTTTCGAATGAAGTCCATCGGCGCGGGCGTGAATTCGCCCATCTGATTGAGACAACTGTGGGTCCCCAGTGTTTCATATCGCACGCACTATATCCCGAAAACGGACTTGCCAGTAGCTCGCTGGCGACCCACCGGGGAAACTAAGTGGACTGAAGTGCTCGCAACTTCTCGACAAAACGGAAGCTTGGCGAGAAACTGAACGAAGTTGCCGGCTAGGAAAGCATCGGACGGGTTGCGATAGTTTTGGGCGCGATAAGACAGTGCCTGGCTCAGCGTGGCGACACTTCGGCCCCTTCCAGTGAATGTGGGAGACATCAAAGTCCAGTTGAGTGAGGGCTCAGCTAGAGTCACCATGCTCGTTTCACCGGCTCAATCCACTACTATCACTCAGCGCATTGCGGAAGTTGCATAACAGCGAAGCTTGTCTCGCTCGTGAGGCTCAAGAGTAGCGCGTGGTGGGCGCCCGGATCTATGGCTCGAAGATTGCCGAGCTAACAAACCAGCATTTTTCGCTCAGCCTTCAAGCTAGTCCGACGCAACACTGTCACCCTCTCCTCTTGAACAATCTGGGCCAATCTTCGCCAGGCAGGTGAGGCAAAGCGGACGACATCGGCTGGCTAGAAGAGGTGCTCGATGCACGCCGTCCTATCACCCTTGAACGCTCAAAAGTGCAATAGTTTGCTTTTGACGGAGATTGCGAGAGCGAAAACCAATTGCAGCCGCTTGCAAATCAGCCCTTATAATCGAGGCCCAGAACGCAGAAGCGCCAGTTGTTGCCCAGGTGTATCGTCGACCAGCAGTCTATGTCTGTCGCAGGTCTAGTTGAAAAAACGAAACGCACAGAAATGGATCTGAACCACTCAGGATCATGAGAATTATATCTGTTCTTGGCTTCTCGGATCGCCGGTGCGTGCCCTGTGAAATTTACCCCCGTGTGAAGCTGCTTGCTAGCAGCCGCTCATGGTGTTGTGTGTCTTCGCGCTTATTAGCGCCAGATATAGATCTTTATTTATCTTAGTCAATAGTGTATGTACTCACGACTAGAAATAAATCTGACCAAAGTAATTATTATTGAGAAGAACAAGCGTTACATAATGGCCTGCGGCACAGTCTAGAGAGACCGAAACTATTTCGTGAGCAATCCCACAGTTTCCGTAATCAACCTCCCAAATCTGTTCAGTTCCGCGATTTTGCTCCAGCAGTATTGTCAAGTCTTATGCTGACTGAGTGGAGCTTTTTCTTCTACAGGTCCAAGAATCAATCGACATCAAACATGGGTCGCGGTTTCGCTGGTCTTAGCTTGGCAGGTAGGGATTAAATCTATGAGGAACTTTGCTTGTTTGTTGTGTGTTAGTAACTGTGCAACAAACTGATTCATCATGACTAGGTTGGGCAACTGTTGCCGGATTTTCAGCATTTTTTGCTTTCTTACATCGATCCTACAGAATAGCGGATCAGCCAAAGTACAGCATTGACTCGGAGTTAGTAGATATGGCCAAGGAGATTCAGCCAGGTATTGTCGCTGAGTACTATTACAAGAAGTGAAAAATCGTCCTACCTTTGCACTATTCGAGCGCAATCCTATCAGACGGAGTCCGTCAACTTTGCAGATCGTAGGAACCGATTCACGTTTCCCCAGCTTAGCCTAGATTACCAAAGGATCCACTGTTGTAGTCTCTTATCCGAAGACGAGGATGAAATCGAGAAACTTGATGAAACTATTCTCAAAGCAGACTCTACATGAGGAGCTCAATTATCCGACTTGTAATTAAAAGCTCGGGAAACCGAAAACAAAATTAGAGGAATAGCAAGAGATATAACTCTCAAAATGATTTATTTGTCTAGCTATCATTCAAACGGGTTACCAACAGTGGTCTGGCCAAACAAAGTCAATCTTATCGGCGAAAAGGTGCACAAACCGAAAATTCACTTTTGTGAGCGCTGCGATGAGCCAATAATTGTTTAGCTTCGTTTGGAGAGAATTCTTGCGAGGGCACGTCGAAATCGGCCCACATTATGTCTAACCCAACAACAAACCAACCCTACAACCAGTGTGACCCCCGGAGCTGTCCCGAAGCCGCCCCTCCTTGGCCCAACTGAGCCGCCATCAAATTTTATACAGTTACATCACAGTGATAATAATTCTGTAAAAGTCGACAGTGGCAATAGCGAGAGACATCACCAGCACGGCCATCCCCGACATAGTTATCACAATGACAAGAATTTCGAGCCGTGAATGATTCAAACAATTCCTTCTGTCACGGAGTTAGTAGCATTATGATCACTGATGACTCTTTAGCAAATACGAGCCGGAAATTCGTCCGCCTCGCTTGTCGCCATCTCGTCCTCGCCCCACATTTCCTTATCGACTCTGATGCACCTTTATAGCCACAACAACAAACATACCGATAATCGCCGTCAATCATCATCGTCAAACTCGACTGTCAATAATGTTGGACACTCGAATGACTCGCCTAACAATCATCAACGCCGCCGCAATCGAGAGTCTCACCACCATCGAGTTGGCTCCAGAGCTAGGGATCGTAAAATAGAACGTGATAAGGATAGGTTCAAGCGCGATCGCGACAGCTTCCAGAGGGAAACTGAACGCGAGAGAGATAGTTAAGAGTATCACAGGCAATCCTTGTACAGGGCAGCTCAATGGGCTGAAGCTAGCGCACAGATGTTTTAGAAAGGATCGACTAGATAGGCACTATGTTGTATATAGATTGAGAAAGTTCTTCGAGGGCTCCAGTTGAAATTTGTGTCGAACACTTAAGTCTGTCGACTGCGGAAAGTTCAGAATGTCTCGGCTGTTTAGCTTATGCAAAGCAAATGGAGGATCTGTATGTCTTATTATTCTAGATTCAGGCAAGGCCGTCGACAGTGTCTTAAAAGCACTGTTGCCCCAAGTTTATGATTGGTGATTATCATCAACTCAATGTTGGTCGACTTACCTAAAAATGATATTCTAGGTGCCTTCGCAGCGACTGAGAAGTAGCTCATTGGCGCGTAAGGCATGTTGCAAAGTAAGACAGGTTGAGGACTGATTGAAACGGGAAGAAGAGGACGCAACTGAGAACCGAGAAGCCAAGAACAGGTACAGCCGGCGCCAAAAGTTTTTTGGCGCCGGCTGTACATGAACCTGAATTTCTGATCATAAGTCATCACATTTTCTATGTTGGCCCCACGAGCTCGTTCAAGTCTCATTTGCTTTTTCAGAATGAGGGCACTCCTTGAATGCAGCAAAATCATGACCAGGCTCCGTGTTCAGACAACTAGCTCTCCGATAAGTGTACCGGCGAGCTTGACCAGCCGCCCTCGGTTGTCTGATCAGCATCTGGGACAAAGCACACGCATTTTATCCGGGAACTCTGCACAATAATTGGTTCGCTCTGTGAGTTAAGTAATTCATCAATTCCTTGCGGTAAGATATTTCCGATTTGGATTCCGAAGGTTTGTTATTGGCCCGAACAGTTACCAGTGCATCTCGACAAATCGTCTTTAACTATGATTCTCAGGAACATAACAAGAACGTTACATAGATTCAGCAAGAGAGATGCAGTGCCCGTGAACATCACAGTTTGTATAGATGTTGAGTGCACGTGTGATAGTCCGTTGCAGATCCATCCCATGGAGATAATCGAACTTGCCTGCGTCAAGAAGGAGCTTATACCCATCGAATGTGAGAGTAAAGATGCGGCACAAACATACAGTTTATTTCACAGCTACGTGCGACCTGAGGTCAATCCAGAGCTTACACTATTCTGTCAAGAACTGACCGGTATCATGCAATCGACGGTGGACAATGCTGAAACTATTGACAAGGTTACATCCAAGTTACTACAGTGGTTGAAAGACGAGAATCTAGTTGATGACAAATACAGGAAGTCAAAAAACTTCGCGTTCGCAAGCTGCGGAAACTTCGATCTAAAAATTCTGACGCCACCCGTACAGGATAATCATTTCAGGAGTAACTCCGAATTGCCCATTTATTTTAAAGAATGGATTAATGTCAAGAAGATTTTCGTCAATCATAAAAGGGAATGGCCCAGAAGTTTATACCATATGACAGAGTTGTTGGGTATTGAACCGTCTGGTAGATTACATTCTGCTAAAGATGATTGCTTAAATTTAGCAAAAGTTGTTGAGAGTTTGCATAAAGAGGGTTGCGAGCTTCATGTGACTAATAGGATACAATAAAATATCGTCCATGTTTTCTTCAGTTAGGATTCAAAGATTTATAATATGTTGTGGCCATGAACTTTTGAATAGTTTGGCAAACTTTTTTACACTCTGTTGAACTATAGAACCAAATACAGTAGATCACATTGTCCGTGTTCTTGTAGAGTATGTAGGGTTCGTTCAACTTAAGCTCAATTCCAGGAGTTATGAGCTCCATCAGATTGGTCGGGTTCGAGCGATTTATCACAATCCATCCAAATTTAGGCACTTCAGAACGATGAAATACATGAAGAGATCCTTCGTATTCGCATGGCTGCCATGTGTTGTTATCACCGAATTTGTACACAGCAGTTTGGCTAGCAGATTCGACAACCAATGTCACTCGGCTATCTATCCTCTGGAGGGTTCTCAAATTAATTGAGCTCATCTTATGAGTAAAATAATAAGTTATAGGGTCTTTCACTCATTGGTCAGCTAGTGAACCCTCCTAACGTTGCTACTTATGTGTATTCTGTGCCCTGGTGCGCACCACCATAGGCGAATGTGTTTGTTAGAATTTAGAAACTGTGCACGATCTGCCTGATAAACACCCGGTCTAGGCTATGCCAGCTATGCGATTGTGCCCGCTAAATGCACAGACAGGTGACTAGTGCCGGCACAAGCTGATGAGCAAGCGGATGAGTCGTCGTCGGCGACGGCGGGCACTTTTCACCATGGGCGAGTGGCGGATGGATGCACAGACTAGACTAGGTATGCGCGCTTGAGTGTATTCCAGGCCGCTGTGCCGAGTGGACGAATGTACAAAAGCTCCCATTGGCCAGTGCTCTGCGAGCGAGCGGCCATAGAAGACGGGGAAAAGGCACATACAAAAGCACACAGAGGCTGAGAGATAGAGAGAGAGAGAGAGAGAGAGAGAGCGAACGAACGAACGCAAGAGACGGGCAGTCAGAAAAAAATAATCTTTCGCCACCACTCAATATACACATTACTGGACGACGTTATATTTACTATTATCAATAATGTTCATTACAATCAATCAACATTACTTCTAGCAGCAATTATAAACATTATTGGTAGCCTACAAAAATCACCTTGCTTTAATATCATCAGGGGAAAATAATATTAGATATTCATTACAGTAAAGTCTTTACGAAACACCGACACAACGCGCATAAAACAAAACACACAGCAAGCGAAAATCGGCCAGAAAGCGCCAGATAGATCAATGAAACTCTAGTATAAACATTACAATTTGAAAGCCACCACAGCCACTTAAGCCCTCAAATCAACTCTCACCCAGAAACAGTTAGAGAGACTGGAAACCGACACGACTTGATTGGTAACAAACATTTAAACTAAATGAACTCGAAAGAGAGGCGCTGGTGTGTACTTATGCTACTCAGCAAGATTAGCTGTCATAATTAACTTTAATATTGTTGACTTGATAAATAGAAGAGAACATAGTGTAGGGGGGAGGTGAGACTTCATCTATATATAAATATATAAGTGTATCTTTATACATTCAAATTTACAGCGAGAAGTAAGCCTAAGACAAGCATTTCTACTGAGTGATTGAGGGGTTTATCGGAGTGGACTGCAGCAAGATTAAGAGCTATCATGATGCCCTCTAATGATCCAGATAAAAGGAAACTTATCCAGCAGCAGCTGGTCTTGCTGTTACATGCGCATAAATGTCAGCAACGAGAACAAGAAGACCCTAGTCAAGAAAATCCTTGCACTTTAGCACATTGCAGAACTATGAGAGGTGTGATCAATCATATGACCGGATGCCAAAGTGGAAAGAACTGCACTGTACCTCATTGTGCTAGCTCTAGACAAATTATCTCACATTGGAGACACTGCAATAAACCCGATTGTCCCGTATGTTTACCGTTGAAACAAGCTAACAGTAGACCCCAAATAAATGTCCAGCAACCAGGACAGGTTCAACAGCAGCAGCAACAGTTAATGATGAACCCACAGCCCCAAACACAGCACGCGCCAAACCAAATTCATCAACAGCAGCAAGTTCAACAGTCGATACCTGTACAACAAGTGCATCCTAATTCACAACAAGTTATGCAAATAATTCTACAGCAACCCCATGGACATCAGCAACAATCAAACCAACAACTAATTCCACCACCAACCTCGTCAACTCCATCAACCTCTTCGAACGATAATGGCACACATGGGACTTATCAACAACCTCAGACCCCCAATGTTATACTACCGCAGTCGAATACATTCAACGACGGTATCAAAACAGAACCTAGCCAAGCGGCGCAGCAGCAGCAGCCAAGCCATGATACAAGCATGATGTATGAAAATCACCCTTTAATAATCCCTAAAACCTCGAAAGCATGGCACTACCAAGTTCCAGTTGGTAAGCGAAAGAAATTGATAGAGAACATCAAAAATCGCTTAGTTCCTGCAGGTGCAGCTCATGACGCTAGGTCCGGTGAAGATGCTCGAATCAACTCAATCGTTGAGTATGCCGTCAAGATAGAAGGATCCATGTACGAAAAGGCCGACAATCAAGAGGAATATTTTCATGCCGCTGCTGAAAATATTTACAAGCTTACCAAAGGTATCCAAGAGAAGAGAAAAATGCGAGGTGGACAGCAACAACAGAGTGGCAATATGCTAGCCAATTCACAAGATCAACAGCAATCGAGTGGTCAGGTAACGCTCATGCCTAGACTTTCACCAGTCATGAATTCGCAACAAAGACCTCAGGTTGCATGCACTAACCAGCACCAATTAAATCAGCCCAGAATGAGTCAAACACCTATCCAATCACAAGCTCAAGGATCTCTCGCAAGCCTTGTTAATGGTCCATCAAGTATACCTAGCCAACAACTGCAGCAACAATCTTTGAATTCTCTGTCTTTTGGGTCACCACAATCAAGTGGTTCCAAAATCCCCTTCATTATGACCTCACCAGGCTCAAACTCTTCGCAGCAGCAAGTTAGGCATCAGTCTGCACAATCTAACAATATGACCCAGCCGCACTTGAGCCCGATGCAAAACAACAATTTCAGAGGTACCCCAACAAACTATGGAACCCAATCAATTCAAACCAGTGCAACAAACGCTCAGAATTCTAGGCTTCAAAATATCCTCCAGCAACCGAGCACACCGCAGCCGGGTACACCTAAATCACAGCAGCAATATTATCTCCCCTCTCCTAGTGGACCAAGTCAATCTAATCAGCACATCAATGTCAAGCAAACCCTCCCTCAACCACCTGTTCTTCAACAGCAGAACAATCGCCTTGGGAACTGTTCAAATTTCGCCGCAAATCAGCCCAGTAGCGTCAATAATTCACAACTGCCCTCGAATACACCTCCACCGATAACATTGCAACATATGCTACAGCAACCCCAACCTGCAACACCCCAGCCTTTGACATCAATTACCCCAACACCACCACCGAGACCGGCCTCACTTCCCACTGCCAACAACCCAAACTCTAGCCAACAGCCTTCTACACCCGCTCAAGGTCCGCCGAGTCAAAATCAGTCCCAGGCGATGCAAACGTCCAACCATTCTCAACCGTTAAATTCCACTGTCCCTCATCCTCCGACAGCAAATCTTCCTCCTCCTAGGTCCTGTCAAGATATTGAACCACCGGCCAAGATTGCTAGAAAAGATAGTTACTACGAAGACACCAAGCAAACTATTCCTCCAACTAATTCAAGTAGATCTCCTGCCAGTTCGAAGTTCGTCTCAACAACGAACCAGAATCAAATTGCTGCACCGCTTTCGCAAACAAATACGTTAACGTCCGAATCGAGTGAGGCACATGTGGCAGTTGCGTCGAAGATTAAGATTGAACCAGGTTTGAAGTCAGAGGCAACATTCGACGATGGCAAATCTAAATCATGCTTGGAAATCAAAAAAGAAGAGACAGAGCAAATGTCATCAAAGGATGCGATTGTTTCCAGCAACAATCAACCCACAACCAACACATCTGTCGGAAACTCCACTCCAGATTCCAAGCAAGGGCCAGTTTCTAATTCGAGTGTTCCGACGCCCAAGTTCAATCAGAAGGATACTGTTGACCACAAAGTTACTACGGTTGCTCCATTTTCTTCCATTACATCACAGTACAGTGCAAACAAATCTGTTCGCTCTGTTCAGAAGAAGACATTCAAACCCGACGAACTACGCCAGGCTCTCATGCCCGTGTTGGAGAAGTTAAACATCTACAACCCAGAATCACTGCCCTTCAGACAACCTGTAGATCCAGAGCTGCTCCAGATTCCTGATTATTATCAAATCATTAAGAAACCCATGGATCTCTCAACAATCAAGAGGAAGCTTGATACTGGGCAGTATTCTGATCCTTGGCAGTATGTTGATGATGTTTGGTTGATGTTCGAGAACGCGTGGCTTTATAACAAGAAAAACTCGAAGGTCTACAAGTTTAGCACCCGACTCTCAGAGATCTTCGAGGGACTGATCGACCCTGTCATGGCCAGTTTGGGTTATTGTTGCGGTAGAAAATACGTATTCCAACCTCAAATTTTGTTATGTTTTGGCAAAGAACTTTGCCAGATACCTAGAGACGCCAAGTATATGAACTACAAAGATCGGTGAGTATCTATCGGATGTCTTATTTTAGAGCCACCAGACATTCAAGCTAATTATTTGGTTTTTATCTAGGTACACTTACTGCATCAAATGTTTCCAAGACATACCTGGAGACACTGTTACTGTTGATACTATGTCTTATGATCCCACCGCAACTGCTCAAGTTATACCGAAAAACGAGTTTAGGGAATGCAAAAATGACCATCTTGATCTCGAACCATTCATTGAGTGCAAGGATTGTGGGAGAAAGTTGCACCAAATATGCGTCCTGCATCACGAGAGCATATGGCCAGAGGGGTAAGTTTCTGTCTAAATCCTGAACCGTGTAGCTCTCTACAAACGCGCATAAGCTAATTTTCTGCTATACTCTAGGTTCCACTGCGACAATTGCTTAAAAGCGAAAGGCAAAAGGAGGCGCGAAAATAAATTCATCGCTAGGAGTAAGTTAAAACTTCAATCTTTGGCTACTCTTTGATGGCAGGCATACATCCTAACATCTCTGCCTGTAAACTTTAGGGCTACCAACATCTAAACTCGGCAATTACATCGAGGGGAGGGTGAACGACTATTTGAGGAAACGGCCTGACGTCAAGGCAGGCGAAGTCACGATACGTGTTTTATCCAGCTCAGATAAATGTGTTGAAGTTAAAGCAGGAATGAAAAACCGTTATGTCGATACAGGTGAATGGCCGGAACAGTTCCCGTATCGAGCCAAAGCTTTGTTTGCATGGGAGGAGATAGATGGAGTTGATGTCTGCTTTTTCGGTATGCATGTTCAAGAATACGGATCGGATAGTTCTCCACCTAACAGGAGGAGAGTGTACCTTGCGTACCTGGATTCTGTCCACTTCTTCAGGCCCAAGCAAGTTAGAACTGCTGTATATCATGAGATCCTATTAGGTTATCTGGACTATGCTAAACAGCTTGGATACTCCATGGCGCATATTTGGGCATGCCCGCCTTCAGAGGGCGATGATTACATATTTCACTGCCACCCACCGGAACAGAAGATTCCAAAGCCCAAGCGACTACAAGATTGGTATAAAAAGATGTTGGACAAAGGTCTAAACGAGAAAATCGTCGTTGATTACAAGGATATCCTCAAACAGGCTAATGAAGACAACTTCAAATCACCTGCCGAGCTGCCATACTTCGAGGGAGACTTCTGGCCGAATGTTATCGAGAAATCCCTGAAGGAGTTGGAAATCGAGAAGTATGCTCAACCGAATTCGAACTCTGGAGCTCTCCCCCAGGGCGAAGGTGAGGATGGCCAGGTAGAGAGTGTTGACTGTGAAGACCAAAGCACAGATAGCGTAAAACTAGACAAAGATTCTCTAATACCGGAGGATGGCGGCTCTAACAAGAAGAAACAGAATGCAAACAAAAAGTCGAGCAAAAAGCAGAATCAGCGTAAGAGCAACGTGCACAGTTCAAGAAACAAAGGCGGCACCAGTAGCCAGCATTCACAAGCCATCGCCAATCCTGCACGTGCTTGGGAGGCCGAGTTGACAAACAAAATTTATCAGACGATGGAGAAGCACCGTGAGGTTTTCTTCGTCATCAGACTTCATTCACTTGCTGATGCAGCAAAATTGAAGCCAATCCAGGATCCCGACGGGCAAATCAATTGTGATCTGATGGACGGTCGTGATGCTTTCTTGACCATGGCTAGAGAGAAGCACTACGAATTTTCATCTCTAAGGCGAGCCAAGTTCTCTAGTATGTGCATGTTATACGAACTGCACAACAGTTCAAACGATCGATTCGTCTACACGTGTAATGTTTGCAAGAACCACCTCGTCGAATCTCGATATCACTGCACAGTTTGTGAGGATTACGATCTTTGCAAAAATTGTTACTTCACAGAAAATCACATGCACAAGATGGAAAAGTTGGAATTCGGTGAACTCGGCAGTGCTGGTTCTGGAGACGACAGCGGTTTAGGCGGTTCGATCAGTGGTCTTACCGGCTCATCTGCGACAGGTGATAATGTATCTAACTCAGCAATGTCCAACGCACTGTCGCCGGGCGACTCTAGGAAACAATCTATTCAGCGTTGTATGCAAAGCCTTGTCCATGCTTGTAACTGCCGAGACGCTAATTGTCGCATGCAGTCATGTATGAGACTCAAGAGAATTGTAGGCCATTCCAGAAATTGTAAGAAACGTCAGGTAGGCCAAAATCAGTGTGCTATCTGTCGACAATTGATTGCATTGTGCTGTTATCACTCGAAGACCTGCGAGGATCCCCAGAACAAATGTGCTGTACCATTCTGTCTCAATATCAAGAGTCGTCTAAAGCAGCAACAGGTTCAAGCAAGAATGAGGCAACATAAGTTAATGCAAAGTCGTATACGTTCGATGACTAATGCTGTCAATGCATCGGCAGCTTCATCGGCACCTACTCCAGTTGCAGTTGCTCCACCTACCGCGAACCTACCGGCCCCGGCGAAGCCCAAGCCGGTGCTACCCAATAGTCAGCAAGCCTCTCTTAATGCGGCCTCCAACAATATGTCACCTGGACCCAATATCGGGGTCGCTCCCACTGGTATTGTATCTAGTGGAGCTGGTATAGGTAAACCTGGTTCAACTCAATTGAACCACGTGCACGTAAACAACTGCTGTGATAGTCCGTCCCCTCTCCAAGCCCCTGCAACGAACGAATCGGTGCACTATGTCAAGCAGCATAGTGGCAAGACAGGCATTCCCCAACGACCTACTATGGTGCAACAGTCGATGTCTCCTCAACAACGAATGATTAGGCACCCGATACCATCCCAGGGACCACAAGTTCAACAGGGTGGCAAAGGCGGTATTGCTCCCAGGGCATCCATGGTCCAGCAATCATTGACGGGTCAGAGAATGATGAGTTATTCAATGGGGCAGCAAGGGCAGCAGATAGGATCTCAACCGCAACAAACTCCTCAGCATCAACAACAGCAACAGCAGCATCAACAACAACAACAGCAACAGCAGCAGCAACAACAACAACAGCAGCAGCAACAACAACAGCAGCAACAACAGCAACAACAGCAGCAACAACAGCAGCAGCAAATGGCCTGGCAGCAGCAGCAAAGCTACCCAAATCAGCATAATAACATGATGCATCCTACTATGCGACCAATGACAAACACCGTCAATTCCTCATCTGCTTCATCAGTCTCCCCCGTTGTCAACTCGATATCTCCTGCTAGCAATATGGCTCCATCAACGAAATCTAAACCTCTGATCCAGAACAGTCAGCAAGCATCTTTGAACGCATCAGCTAATAATATGTCGCCTGGACCGAATATGACAATGACCTCCACTGGGATTACATCTAGTGGAGTCGGTATGGGTAAACCTGGTTCCACACAATTGAACCACGTGCACGTAAACAACTGCTGTGATAGTCCGTCCCCTCTCCAAGCCCCTGCACCAAATGAATCCATGCACTATATTAAGCAACACGGTGGTAAGACAGGTATGGCCCCACGTCCTACGATGATACAACAGTCAATAGTGCCCGTGCAGCGCATAATCCGACATCCAATGCCGCAACAGAGGCCTCAGATCCCAGGAAATCAAGGTGGAATCGCGACGCGACCCGCAATGGTCCAACAGTCAATGTCCGGTCAGAGAATCATTAGCTACCCGATGGGTCCCCAAGGCCAACAAATGGTGCCGCAGGCGCAACAAATACCTCAACAACAATCACAACCGCAGCATCAGCATCAGTCGCCACAACAACAGCAACAACAGATGGTCTGGCAGCAAAATTATCAGGGTCAACATAACAACATTATGCATGCCAACATGGGCCAGCAGCAAGGCTACATACCACAACAACAGCAAATGAGCCAAATGGGGAACCCCCAACACATGATGCGAGGGGGCATGCCCATCGGAAATATGCGAGCCCCCAACATGATAAGGCCGGTCGGTGTATCGAGAGTCGCGACTGCAAGATATAGCCATATGAACTTGGGACATGTAGTCACTGATCAAGACATGTTGCCTTATTCAAACCAAGGTAACTTTATCAACAGAAATCCACAGAATCAGCAAGAACTGACACCTCAAGAAAAATTGAGCCATCTGATTGACAAACTATAGATTATCTGAAATCCACATCACATAATTAAATTTTATGTAGGAGACTCGGTGATGCGAGTCTCCACCAGTTTACTTGAGTGGTATACTATGTACATCAGGGCGTATTTATTTACTCTTTATCTTTTTCGCTCTTCCCTTCGACTTAGATCCCTGACTAACACTGGCGTCGTGAGCCTCATCGGATGATTGCTCTTCAGGATCGTGGGACTCATCGTTGCTGGACTCTTTCTCTTCATCTCCTAAGCTTCGGATTGCAGCAGACGACGTGATGGAGGACTTCGAGAACAATCTCTCCGCCTCTTTAAACTTTCTGTCTCTTTTTGACGGCATCGGTCTAGCAATCGAAGAATATCTATCCCAACCTCGGATAATGTTGCCATACATGTGCGTATCTTCCAAATAACTTCCCTCGAAGTTATATATCTGTTTCTCCAACTGGTTCAGCTGATCGGCTATTTCTGCTCTCTGTCTCACTAAATCAATCAATGCCTGGCGAGGATCTGAATCGTCGCGAACAAAAGTACCAGCCCCTGATGTCGATTTGCTTCGGGCCATTTTAACGATCTTGACTACATCTATTATATCATCGAGAATAACGCAGGATGGCAGATGATGCCCGCTTGGAGATTTTGCTCGTCTCTATGAAGATTCTTGTTTCGAGATGACAAAAATGTCCTTGTGTCAAAGGTTAGGGCTATAGGTGATGTGATTATTGTTTTCCTCTCATGTACATAATTTGTCACGCCAACATTTATTTCCCCTCGGCTGATGGAATAAAACACTCCTGATTTTCAAGTCCAAGGTTTGTACAAAAAAGAAACGCACTGGTCGGGTTTCAGATCACATATCTGTTTTTGGTTTCTCGAGCTGGGGTTCGCCCCCAGCTTTCAACTTTTTTGTTTCCAAATCCTATTTATTTTGGTCGTGAGTTTCATACCATTCTTGGGGAACATGGAATCTAGACCTCTCCTATGCTTCTATTCATAGTGCCCAAGCTCGGAGCGGCAAAATCGAGCTCATCAGACTAACCCGATGTGGGGTTGATCCCTCAAGCTAGTCCGCGTTAACAGTTCGTGCGAAATGGAACCTGATCAGTTGGGGTGATGTAAAATCGGTGATAGGTTAGAAATAATTATAACAGGACAGGATGAGGGAGACGATTGCCAATTTCAGACCGATGAGTTAATAGAAAACTCCAATTCTGATCACGCTTCTATGGAGCAATTCCTTGTACTCTTGGTGCGAAGCACCTCAAGGACGCTTGTTGCCAAAGGTCGGTAGGCTGATACCGACACCAGTAGACCTGAATCAAGTCACCTGCGGTTCAATTGCTTGATACCGTTCGTTCATTCGATCTCAGACCAAGGTAAGGAGGCCTAAAGATCTCAGTCGAGTCCAGCCGATAGACCAAAGAGCGATATCGTTATATTTATTCTAGTCGTGAGTATATTCTACCTCCTTGAAAAGCATGAAACGTAAAGTTCATTCAGAACTCCAATATGTACTCACGACCAAAATAAATAGGAAGTCTCGAACTTTGAACATTGTGGAACAGAACCTAGGTCACTAGGACGGACCGAGCTAGAATCGCTCAGTCAACTTGACCGGGTCAAGTGCCCTCCGAGGCGCACTGGGCGCATGCGCGCGGTTTTCGACCGTTGGACTCGTCCCGGCCGAACGTGCCTCACACGAGATGCACCCTGACCAAACAACGTAGACGAACGGACGACTATATCCTCCCTATCCTATCATTTGCCCATCCTCTCCATACCCTCAACGATGGACCTTTAAAATATCGATAGACTGCACATTGTAAAACCTAGTGCGTGATCTCAAAGCTCCGTCAACTCCTTACCAGATCTATTCTGGTCCTGCGCCACAATTATGGCTCCAATCAAGACACGCACCACTGTTTATGCCACGCCAACTAACAAGAGAGTACCCAAACTCACGATGGTCAATAACAAATCGACTGCGAAGGGTCATCGCAATCCCGATCAGGAACTTTATGATGGGGTCAATAAGGAAACTGTGGGTGTCTTTCTCCGTCTAAGGCCATCCAAATTGGAAGATTCAACCTTGGTCAAGATTGACGATCAACAAGTCCAAGCGAACCCGCCCGACGGCTCTGGTCCCCAATTATATTCTTTCACTCAGGTTTTTGACAATGCTGCACAGTCAGAAATTTTTGACAAAGTCGCGAGGCCAGTCGCGGCAGAATTCATAACGGCCGGCAAAGATGGCCTCATATTCACATATGGCATCACCGGTTCAGGTAAAACCTATACGATGGAAGGTCATAAGTCTGATCCTGGCCTCATCTATCGAACAATCGATTTTCTATTTAACTCCATCGGCTCTCAACAAACTATGAAAGGTGTCATCGAGAACGATGGTCACAACTCATACCGCGTTCAAGATTCTGGCCAGCTGTATCCGAATTTAGCTCGTGCAGAAACCCAGTCTGCCATTCCATCAGTGATCAAGTGGCAAAATCGGTCCAAGGAAACAAGGAGCGTTGACGTTGACCCTACGGCATATTACTGTCTCTTTATATCACTTATTGAACTTTATAATAAGCAGGTCTATGACTTATTCGAAGACTTTGATACAAACTCATTGGAGAAAGAGAAAAAAAGAAGAGAGATTCGCACCGATCAGAGAGGTATGTCGTATGTAGCGAACGCAGTTGAACTTGAAGTCAAGTCAGCCGATGAAGCAGTAGAGCTGTATACACGAGGCGTCAAGCGGCGCAAAACTGGTTCCACCGCTTTGAACCAGGAATCTAGCAGGGGTCACTGCGTTCTCAACCTTAAATTGGTTCAAGTCCGTAAATCATTCGACGATCAGTTTGATGAAGCTAGTCTTGTGTCCAGCCAACTTTGTCTAGTTGACCTCGCTGGTAGTGAACGTGCCAAGAGATCAGGCGCAACAGGTGGAGCTTTACATGAGGCTTGCAACATCAACAACTCACTAGGCGCCTTGCGCAAATGCATCAGGGCATTACGTGATCGTGAGCCAACTTCTAATATTCAGTACAGAGAATATAGTTTAACAAGACTTTTTAAATCTTATTTTGAGGGTCATGGTTCCGTTTGTATGGTTCTATGTGTTAAACCGACCTCTGAAGATTTCCACGAAAATAACATAGCCATGGAGTTCGGTTTGCTCACACAGGATGTTGCTGTCGACTACGCATCGCCCCCCAAAATGCTCAAGCGCTCTAGGAGTCGCTTACAAGACAATCCTAATTACGCTGTAATGTACGAATACTTTGATAAAAAGCTATCACACTTTGAACCCAACCCAGATGTTAGCGATGAGCTGTTCATCAGTAACTGGCTCGAAAGATTGAGGAGCAATCGCGACAAACGCAAAAAGTACATAGAGACGTCCATGGGTGCTCAGAATGAAGTTCGGCAAAACATTCTGAGAACCATGAACGAAAACGCCTCGCTTCGACAAAAATACGAGACAAGAGCGAAGGATCTGAAAATTCGGGAGGAACAGGTTGAAGTTCTCGAGAGCAAGCTTGGATCGACCGAAAGGAGTAAGAATGAAAAGATAAAGACACTGGAGCGCCTGGTGCAAGATCTCAGCTCAACGAAAAACAAACTAGAACGGAAGCTTGGACAGAGTCAGGAACTGTGGCGCGATGTTGTCGCTTTGATGAAGACGAAAGATAGCGAGAATAGGAAAAGGGCCATCGAATTATCAAAGAAGATGGTGCCTGGCGAGTGGGGCAACGCTGCACCTAGCGCTCCCGAATTAGAGCCCTTGCAAAGTTCTAGTCCCATCGACATTCCGAACCCCTCAACTTCAGAAACTACTGACTCACATACACCTCCCACAACTACTAATACATCTAGTGAGGCCATGGAATACCAAGAGCACACTCACCGACCTACCAGTAAGGCTCTCCTTGCCTCACCAACCAATGGTGTGCCCGTGGTGAATCCAAGACACAACAGATCGCTCTCGTGTTCAAGTATGCAGTGGATCCACCACAGACCTCATGGCACCATTGACACAGGGACCGTACTTAAACCGAAATTTAAGAATGGTAGATCAGTGAGGAATCTACGGAGCAGTGACATTCTAAGAAAGGATGCGGCTGGTTATTCAGTTGTTCATCAGGATGCCGATACCAACGGTGAAGTTGAGACCTCAGTTTACAAGGGTCACATAATCTCAACTGTTTGTGGGGGAGCCCAGGTCATCTTGAACGATATTGAGACAATGAGACAGACTTCACCGAAAAGAAAGAGGGCTGTCAGCGATGCCCACTATACTCATTGATTGTACCCTTATTTTCAACCATCTCAATTAAACACGTCTATGGGATTCTATAGTTCAGAGTGTTCAAATCCGCTCAGGTTTATTTTACTAGCATAGTTGAACGGCGGTGGCATATCGTTTCCTCGCAAAACTTTAAAACATTTCGTTAGAATTGACTCGACCGCGAAATGTTCTAACTAAGTGCAAGTCTTCTGGACGTATCGTGATCCTTTTACTGTGTATGGCAGCTTTGTTTACGTCCTCAAATAGAGCAACAAGATAGGATTCGGCGGCACATTGCAGTGCCTCGATGGCTGAGGCTTTCCACTTGTACTTGGTAAATTCTTCTAGTGACAGCGTGTCAGCTACCTCTTTGACGAGTCTTGCAAACGGTAACAATCTAATGAGTAGGTCTGTTGTCTTCTGGTAATATTTGATTTGTTTAAGTGCAACAGTTCCCGGTTTTCTCCTTCGCCGTTTCCTTTCCTGATTTTCGAAGGTGTGCAATTGTTTTCTACGAAGAATACTCTGTGAGACGACCGAAGTGCTTTTCGGCGTCGAAGTTACGGACGTCTGGTGGACCCTCATGCTCTTGAAGATTTAAAATTAATTCCCTCTAGCTCGATATCGGCTATGATTGGTGGTCAAGTTTTGGTGTACATGTAGCCGTTAAGATCCCAGTTACGTTGGGATCGGCCACACAAACGTGCACGTTCGGAGAACGCTCCACGGAAACCTACGTTCGCGCCACACAGTACAACGCTAGGGAGGGCATATCAAAGGGGGTCGAATTAGTGAAAAGAATCTGGGGCTACTGTATGAAAAATCATACTAAAAATGCCGGTTGATCATACAAATATCTCATGGCAATGAACCAAATACCCACTATTGCACTATTCTGGCTGACCCAATGGGTAAATCCCCCGAATCTTCTGCTCTCTTTCACACGAGTTTTCCCAGAAATCTCTCTATCGCTACATTCTATGCGTGATGTATGTATTCGATGGCAAAAAATAAATACCCCGATATTAAGAGGCCCATCCGCAATCGAGATCGGTATGCATCAACCAATTGAACCATCGACGTTTTCATGACTCCTATATCATAGGACCTATGAGCCAGGTAGAGGCGTTTATACTCCGATCAGAACGCTTTGAATGTCAAAAGTCCCTGGCAATGACTGCCCGTCATCGGCATTGATTTTCCAATCAGGGAGTTACTGCACAGTCTAACAGATCCCTGGAAGTTTATCCCTGAATACTCCACTCGTCCTATCATGAGATCAAACACTAACAGAAGATTTCAAAATGCAACGTGCGCCGCTGGATGAGTTAGTATAATATACACATAATTTTCAACTACCTATCCACCGTCTATTACATCTACAAATATCATCGTTACGATATACTCAACGAAATCGATCCATATTTTATACCAACCAATGGACCCATCAACGGAACTAGAGTCGTTGCTTGATCGCTGGCGACGCGAGGTCTACGGCAATTCAAGTGCGAACCCTGTACCCATTTTAACGAGCATCGCCGAACTTATTGAGCGTGAAACTGAGGCCTATTTAAAATTGCCGATCGATCCTTTTGACGTCCGGCATCCGTCCAGAACATACCCAGAATGCTCGCTAGGTTTCCTTCTGAAGATACTCTTCAAAAACGATAATTTTATGAATCAATTGACGACTGATTACATCACTGCTAGGGCCAATTTTGATCTACATGTAATAAGTAGTAGACTTCTGTTAGATATTCTTCCTGGATTAGACTCCAAGGTTGTTTTCTATGAGGAACAACAAGGTGCTGTTTTAGTCAAGCAACTATTGGACTGGGCTGAAAAGGCAGATTTCCCCCTACACTCGTATGCCACAGGTCTACTTGGTGCTGCCATGGAGGTCGAGGAGATTTCGAGCAATCTTCGTGACCAAAACAACCAACTAGTGCCATTAATGTTGAATAGGCTCCATCAGCTGACACATTTATCTTCGAACGACTCAGCTGACCAATCTAGTGATAACATCGATCCCAAGGATCTTGTCGACGATAGTGAAACGAAACCAAGCACAATCAATTCGGAACCCCTCAACAAGTTCGATCTGCAATCTAATCCCAACATCACCGTGAACACCTCATCATCATCACTAAATCAGCGTATATCAATTGACGGAACCACAAAAAATGCCAGTGGCGGCGTTAAACGCCCACACACTGAGCTTGAAGAGGACGACGAAACGTTGGGGAACATGCCGGCAAAAATGGAAAGGAAAATCTCACAGACTGATCTAACAAAGTCGCCATTACATAACGAATGCTCTAGTAGTTCGTGGGCTGAGGCATACATGTCTGGCTCCTATCAAATGCACCCTCTCAATGTTGTTATGCAGCAGAGATTTATCTTGCAATACCTCTCTGCACTTGGCGAATACCAGGAGTTACTTGTCCACATGTTTGAACTAAAGGCTCTTTCATACATATTACACTTCATCGACAGTAGAAAGAATCCAGATATAAGATTGGCGTTCGATGCTTTAAAATTCCTGGCGGCTTTCTTAAGTCACAAGAAATTTGCCCTAGAGTTCTTGGACCACGGGGGTCTACCACAGTTGCTAAAAGTCAATCGTCATGGCATGGCTTCATCTGGCGTCAGCATTTGTCTCTACTGCCTTGCCTTGAGTGAGGACGTGATGGAAAGGATCTGTTGGATGAAGAGAGACACTGTTGAGAAGATGGTAGCTTATGGATTGTGGCTGCTGGAGTGTTCTCCTGATACAAGCCGTTGTCACGCAGCCACTTTCTTCTCACTCTGTTTCCAATTTCCTCTGCTGCTCAGACTATTTGATCGTGATAATGGGCTTCGCAAGCTGCTGAACGTGTTGTCTATGCGAGGTTTATTTAGTGATGATCCAATGTTGCAAGAGCTGTCCGATGACGAGCTATACGCTAGACGTCAAACGACCAAGCAAGTTTGCGTCGCGTTGAAGAAGTACACCAGGGCTCATTTTATCGCAGAGACTCGTAAATATACACGAACAAATCTACAAACAAGTGATCAAGAATGTAAACCTTCCAGTATATCCGATGAGAATGTTATGGACGCTGTAGAATTACACCGTCAGCAATCGATGCAACGTTTCAGCTGGAGAGCAATCGACAAGATAGTTCAGGAAGAAGGCGTTAACTATCTTTTGAAGATCATTGCTCATATATGCAATGAGGGAATATTTTTCGCTGGAAAATCCGATACCGTTAGGAGTGCACTGGAGACACTTGTAGTCTGCTCCCTGTCTCCAAGGGTACAGCAATTGCTCCTAAGAGAGGTGGTCGAGACGAATATTCCGTATCCAATAGACCATCCTGCGCTTGCTGTCATAGTCATGTGTGCCGACCCTAGAATATTCGACGCAGACTGTCAGAAATCCGCCCTTAACATACTCATAAACTTCGTTTGCACCAACCAACAAGCAAGAGTGCCACCTCCAATGTTGAACACGAGTGTTGATACCACTCAGGAAATGAGTCGCGCTACTCCAGGAAGTGGAAGGAAGAAGGGACAGGCAAGAGGTTCGATTGATTTATCTCTCGCTCTACGTAAGGCCATATGGTCAAACAACGGAACACTGATATTACCAAAACTGCTTACGGTAAATTCGCCCTTAACCGAGGCTGATACAATCAGATCGCTATCCTGTCGTGTTCTCTGTGGATTGGCAAAAGAAGAAAGCATCAGGCAGATCATGAGCAAATTGCCATTGTTCACAGATGGGCAGTTGCAATCATTGATGAAGGAGCCTATTCTTCCTGAAAAGCGCATAGAACATGCATCTTTTTGCAAATACTGCAAGGAATTGATAGAACTAGTAACGGGAACACCAGTTACATCAGCATCAGGTATCGAACCCTCTTTACCAGAGATCAGAAGAAGATTAGTTGTTGCCCAAACCAAGATAGATTATGATAGATCTGAGGCTTATCTTCTCATCCATAACTATCTCAACTCTGAGGGTTTTCCGGAAGTCGCTGCCGCTTTCTACAAAGCTGCAAACCTTGCAGCAAAAGCTGCCAAGGGTCCATCTGCCCTACCCCTGCCACGTAATCAGCCGCGCTCTCCACCTCTATCAATCTCAAATCAATCATTCAATGAGCCATCAACACCTCAGACACCAGCCAATAAGAATCAGCCTATCAATCCGAGCAGCCCTGGTCCGGTCCACTTCAAGACAATGAAAAATAATATCAATGGTCTATCAAATCCGAAATCACTATTAATGCAGAAATCTATATTGCAACCATCGCAATTATATAAGAAGCTCAATGAACCAAATAGCTCAGCAACAGTAACATTAGACTCTATACTAACCGAATATCTCCGTCATCAACATAGCCTTTGCAAAAACCCAGTCTCAACCTGTCCACCATTCAAGTTGTTAGCTCCCCACCGCTGCCCGGAACCCACCAATAAACTGTCGGCGCCTCTGAATATAGCCTCGCGTATAATAAGGAGACGAGTCTATTCACCCAAGGGAGGGGTTTATGGCGCAAAGTACGACAGACATTATGTTTATAGCAAGTTTAGACCCGTTAGACTAGTGCGCGATTCCGTAGATATGCGCACTAGCAGCACTTGTTGCGCCTTCTCTACTGACGGTCTGTTCCTATTTGTCGGCACTGATGGAGGTAGACTCAAGGCCTTTAACATCGGTTCTGGCCTTGTAGAAGCCAGCTATGAATGCCATATCAATGACATCGGATACATCGAGGCCTCTTGCGATGACAATTTGATCCTAACCACATCACCCGACTCGCCATCACCTCAATGCATACTCTGGACATTCACTGATGTTTTCGAGCGAAAGCATCGCTTCGATAATGACCTCCACGCCGAATTCGGTAAAGCTTCATCAGATAGGATAATAACTACCCAAGAGTTGTTCGCCAGATTATGGGATACGCAAACAGGAACGTTGATACAAAAATATGAGGGCTATCATCGTTACTCTTGCAATCGTGCAACATTGAATTATAGTGATACTCTTGTGCTCAATGACGGAGTTTTGTGGGATGTCAGAAATTCAACCTCAGTTCATAAATTTGGTAAATTCAACGAACGTATCAATGGTTTATTTCACCCCAATGGCAATGAGATCATCTGCAATTCACAAGTTTGGGACATACGCAATTTCCGTTTGCTTAGGACAGTTCCCGCATTCGACATGTGTCAGCTAAAATTCAACTCCACTGGTGACGTGATATTTTCCACCATCCTCGATGATCAGTCCGAGGTGTCCTCAAAAATCAAGAACCAATTTAAGACTTCTTTCAGAACATTCGACTCTCATGATTATTCCACGATAGCCACAATTGATTTAAAACGCACTATCTCTGATTTGGCAGTGAGCTCTGGCGATGAACATATCGCCTTGGTGGAATCAAGCGGCAATTCTCGCTGCTTTCATGAAGAATATATTACAGACTCGAATGTCTGTCGTCTATACGAGATTGGCAGACCGAGGTACGATGCGGATATTGATCTTGGTGACGAGGACGATGAAGACGCCGATGACGAAGAGAACGAGGATGATGATGATGATGATGACGATGATGACGACGAAGTTGGGGAGTTTGACGAGTTCGAGGAGGAGGATTTTGATGATGTTTATGACTCAGATGATGCGGGTGATGAGGATGGTGATGATGAGGATGAGGACGCCTCGAATTCGCAACTATCCTCATCTGTAGGGTCCAACTCAGCCGTTTCACACGATGAAATCGTTCCATTTTATTTCCATCGCTCCTCGGACATAGAAGATGAAGAAGATGCTCGAGAAGGCTACGGAATGAGTGATGAAGAGGAAGACCCTCCATACAGCTTATGATAACCTAACCTGAATAGCAAATCTTCATACTCCAAGTATGAATTTTAGGTTTGCACCCTATATGTTACACCTGAAGTTGTTGTTATCCACTTTTTAAATCTCATAATTGAGTCTGAATACCCATCAATTCATGGCGCAAAATAATCGCTCTAGCCTGAAAGATACACAAAGGCTTTGTTATAATTGTCCAGATAAAAGATCATTTACCTTCACGAGAGCAATCAGTCGACACCATCGGCCACCTGTGTTTGAAATGGCTTCCGCTAAACAAGAATCTGTCGCAATCCAAGTTTATATCATATTCGGTTGAGGTCATGAAAAGTGATAGATTTGAATATGGCCCGCTAGACTCAGGGGTTAACGTCAAATCTAAACTGCGGCTAGTTTTGAAGTGAACCCCGAAGTCTTGTCATCTGCTGCATCAAAGTGCTTTCTCTAACTTGAGCCGACTCACAAACTCTGAGTCCACTTCCTCTCCGAGAAAGCGACTAGATTCGCGCCCAAACGTGTGCGTTAGTTTTAGTAGAGCTTGGAGTGAGGATATAATGAGGTAGAGACGGAGTAAGCTGTTGCCAAACTACCGGCTGACTGGCTCGGGCCGGTTGGCCCATCCTGTCCCGAAGGGACTTAACTGCTCCACCATGGCTTCTAAGCCCGCTATTCCAAAAGGCGTCGTCGGGAATTCAGCAAATGGCCCGCCGTCGTCGTCGTCGCTGCTGCTGCCGCCGCCGCCGCCGCCGCCGCCGCCGCCGCCGCATGTTATTTTCTTCTCCCTGCTAGGATGGCGGCGCTGCGGGCGCGCCAAATCGGCCGCTGCACGACCAACACAAATTGCAACGCCGTGGTGCTGGCTGCGAGCGAGTATA
>Ga0268249_1000337_pt1 | contig 25849 bp, 19 predicted proteins | sample AgamicAtPe_FD_200257 | JGI IMG/M metagenome (GOLD analysis project Ga0268249, IMG submission 200257) | Agave microbial communities from Guanajuato, Mexico - At.P.e (v2) (version 3) | ecosystem: Host-associated > Plants > Phyllosphere > Phylloplane/Leaf | place: Guanajuato, Mexico | collected... | reverse complement strand
GAGATCCTGTTAAGGAGTTTGGGAAGTTAGATTTCGAGTGAGTTAGTTACTTTTGGATTTTGAGTTTGGAAGTCGTAACCTCATGTATGCTACCATGTTCAGAAATGAACGAAAGGAAGTGAACACTTCAATGGTTGGCGTACGACTGTACTGTTTATTGAGCGATGAATCTTTATATACGAGTGTGCGTGTGTGTATGTGTACGGTGAGCACGACTACAATCTAACAACAAGCACCGGCGATGCGAGCCTATCGCTCGCTCATTCCATAGTCATTGGGCATGTGGAGAAGTCTACAGGGTGTTTCAACCAAAACCGACAAAATATTACCAAATGACTAAAATAAATATGGGATGCAATCTCATCCTCCGCTTCATTTAAATCAACATCACTCTAGGCACACTTAAATGCTAGGATCATAAAACCAGGACTAGTTCGCTCTAAGGTTCAGAATCATTCTCGCTTAATACGGACTCAACCAAAACTGTGAATAACACTCCCCCTGAACTCCCAACATGACAAAAGGTTTCCACAAGAAGGTTTCGAAGAGGTGCCCTCTGAAGAGACGGTACAAGATTGAAAAGAAGGTTAAGCAGCACAACAAGAAGCTGAAGAAGCTGGCACGGAAGCAAAAGCAGGAGAAAAAGGCCAGACAAGAAGCTAAAAGGACGTCTTCTTAGTTTTATTAGTACTTTTTGTTTATATTATAATTATTGATAATAATAATGATTATTGCTAGCTTCGCTGCTACGATCGCCATTCTCTAAATGGTGATTGTTGTTTGTTGCACCTAATAGATTGCTTAAGATGTTCATGTTGATATTTGATGTTTTGTTTTCTTATGCTCCTTAAGGTAATCTTTTCTTGAATACGAGTTGTGGCAGATCTCGCACTCAAAACGTTCCCTGTCTGTGTAATGCCTGTGCATGTGACGCCTGAGACTACTTTGCGCTGTGAATGAGCACCGGCAAAGGTGACATAAAAAGGTTTTATCTATTGAATTGATGATGGTGGTCAGATGGAAGAGGTTAATACCGCTGCGCCCATTCTGATAAGCATACGAGCCTCAGTGCTTGAGGCTGATCAAAATAACAATACTTACTGTGAGATTCTCCATTTATGGACTCGTCTTCATTGTTTGCATCCTCGTTCGAGCAATCATCAACAAATGACACTTCTGGGTCTAATGTCATATGAGGCCCTAGGTCGTAATCGTTCTCTTCATCTTCATAACTCTGATCTAACAAAGCGGACGTGTTCTTATTCTTATTAGTATTAATATTTATATTATTATTGCCAGCATCGCTACTACAATCGCCATTGTCTAAGTGGTGATTGTTGTTTGCTGCACCTAATAGATTGCTTAAGTTATTGCCTAACAGTTGTCCTAGATTATGGCCAGCGGCCGCCGCCGCAACGGCCGCGCCAAGTTGCGTCTGATCGCAGGCTTGATCGATTAGATTTGAGGCCGAGCTGGTGCCTGAGGTGTCGCCGCTTGATGATTGGCTATGTTGTTGTTGTTGTTGTTGCTGCTGCTGTTGCTGGTGGTGTGAGGGTGATTGTAGTTGCAAATGGTCTGAGCTTGATGATATGTTTGTGCCGTTTCCATTTCCGTTCGTAACGTCCGTCAAACCCTTGATTCTAAGCACCTCGGCCGCCTTTAAGAGGCTTGGCAGGTGGCCAAAGCTAATGTAGACTTCGCCACAATACATGTAATCGACTAGAGCCCTGATGTCGCTATATTTAAGGTTGGGCAAGACTATGATTGGGTCCTTGCTTGGGTTTCCTTCGAGGATGGTGTGCAAATATGGACTACAGGCGGCTAATATCATTTTGTGTGCCCGAATTTGCTTGCCCTCGCAGGCGAGGGTGCAGTCAACAAAGGCTTGGTTGTCGAGCATTTGCTTGAACACCTTGACCATGGTGCCAGTGTGCTCGTTCCATCTGAGACAAAATTGTTGGTCGGCCATGATGGCGGCCCCCGAGCTCGGCTAACTGGCCTCCCCGCTGCCGGCCACTGCGCTGCCAGGCCAGCCGCTGCTGTTGCCCTTGCCGCCGCCGCTCCTCCTCCTCCTCCTCTTGCTCTTGCTCTTGCTGCTCCGATGTAGCTCGGCTCTGAGAGGCTGAGCTCGGCTCCCCTGGTTAGTGGTGGGCTGGTTGGCCTGGTTGTGGGCCGATGGGCGTCGTGTTGTAATATTGTGGGTTGTTCCTTTTATTTTCGGCAATGTTGTGCGGCGGCGACGGCGGCGGCGGCTCGAGCTGCCTCCGAGCGGCCACACTCACAGGCCCAGCGAGAGAGACGCCGAGAGAGACGCACGCACAGGGACACACACTCGCACACAGTGAGAGCGAGCGAGTCAGGCCTGGCAATGGGAGCCAATCCGGAGTTTGAGCCGGAGTTCGAGCTGGCGCTGGAGCTGGAGCCAGTTGGAGGCGGCGGCGGCCGCTGCTGCTGCTGCTGCTGGCACTTCCAGCCGGAGCGCTACAGTCGAAATGTTGTGAGTGTGTGCTGGCTGGCTGGTTCGTCTGGTTGCCAGCGCGTTCGTGTGTTGTTTTCCAGTGCGAGAGGGATCGCTCGCCAGCAAGGGCGAGAGCGAGAGCGGGAGCGGGCGCAAGAGCGAGGGCTCGAACGAGGCAGAGCGAGAGCGAGAGGGAGCGACGAGCTAGCCAGCCAGCTAGTCGCGCAACACAACGCAGGCCAAGACTCAACCTCGGCCGCCTGGTCTGTGGCCAACTGGGAGCTCCGCTCGCCCTCTGTTCTTCCAATCCCTCGTTGCCCCTCCGCCCGTTCGTGCGGGTGCTTCCGAGCCAGCCGGTCGGCTGGTAGCTCCGGCGGCCAGCCAGGCGGCCAGCAACAGCGGTAAGCTGGCGCTGCGAGAGGCTGCGCCAGCGCCAGCGCCGACGCAACGCTATGGGAAACGGCACCAGCAGCAGCAGCAGCAGCAGAGAGTGAGCGAGCGGGCGAGAGAATGGCGACTTCAGCGCGCCAGCAGAGGAGGGTTTTAGAACCGAAGCTACATGTCAGGAGAAGGAGGCGGCTGCGGCGGCGGCTTGAGCAGCGAAAGCAAGGGGCAAGACTCCCAGTTGTTCCTGTTCCCAGTCGCTCCCCTCGGCGGCCACGCACACGCCCAGCGCCCGCACCCGCTCGGCCTGACGCACGGGCGCGGACGGACCGACACCAGCGGCGCGCACAAGGGAGCCATGTGAGCGGGCGGCAGCGGCGCTCCAGTGTTGCGTCCTCCGCCTCCTCCTCGGCTGCCATTCAGCGGCGGGCCGAGCGGAGGTCGGCGCCAGCCAGCGCGCCTTGGGCCGGCCCGAGCGGGCAGGCGGGCGGGCGGGTGGGCGCGCACACAGCCGGCTGAATGGCGGCCACGCAACACTCAGGACGACTGGCCGCGCAAACTTGGGTTGCTGGCGCAAACCAAACCTGCAGCCAGTTGGCCGCTCGTCCTCCTCTGGCGCCGAGCGGGCGAGCGATGCGCCAGCTGCAGCGGCGAGCGAGCGAGCGAGCGAGCGCGCCAATGGGCGGCCAGACTGAAAGGCCAGAGCCAGCGTTGCCGGCGCCCATTGGGCGTTGCTGGTGTTCGCGGCAGACCGGCTGGCTCGAGCTAGCTTGCCAGCCCGTCCAACACTCTGGGCCGTCTGCTGGCTGAGCCGCCGCCGCCGCCGCCGCCGCCGCTGCTGCCCCCTCGCAACCGCCCAGCTGGCACGAACCATTCCAGTTTGGCCTGCCGAGCGGAGCGCTTGGCCTGTTGTTGCGCGACCGTCGCGCTGGTAGCTTGTTTTAGGTAAACTGCACGCCACCTGAACGCAACTCGCCCTTTGCTCCGGCTCAAACTCCAGCCAGAGCTCACGTAAGCCAAGGGCTGGTGGCCATACTTCGCTGCCAGCTGGAGCCGCCGCCGCCGCCGCCGCCGCTCTCGCCCGGTTGCCTGGCGCTTGTGTGTGCGGGCGGCCGAGCCTGGAGGTTGCGCTGGCCGGCTGGTCTCGCTGGAGCTTGGGCTTGGGCTTGGGGAGGAGAAGGTGGAGGCGGAGAGCCAGCGCCAGTTCCAGACGCCCGACAGCGAGGAGCTGGTGCCAGCTAAGCACTTTGAGCTGCTGAGTGCGCTCGCCTGGCCTCAGCAGCCAGCGGCTGGCACAACAAACAACAGCAACAGCAACGACATCAACCAGCCAACCATTTGATGGCTAGCAAAGTGCTAAGATGGGAAGCTTGCAACCAAGTGCTAGATGCTGGAGGCTTCATGGAAGCTGCAGGAAGTCTCAAACTCCATTCAGGGGGCAGGACAGTCGAGTGGAGGCAAGTCGAGTGTCAGTTGGACCATAAGAGAGTGCTCACAGTTCCCCCCGACTCGTCTCGCAGGTACTAGCCTCAGCTTGCGCGGTGTTGACGCCGCTCAAAACTAAACCTCCCTCCTCCTCCTCCTCCTCCTCCCTCGACCTCGCCGCTCGAGCTCCCTCCGATCGGTTGCGATGACTGCGCTCAAGGACCCAAGTGCCATGTATTGGTGCTCCAGCTATTGGGTTTCCCTTCGCTCGCTCGCCCGCCCCATTGAACCCGCGCAATCTCGCAGGCAAGCGCACGAAATCTATCTGGCTAGCTTGATTTACAATGACATGTGTGTTTGGAGGAATTTAGCCCATTGGGCAAGTCTGGTGGCTAATTCAGCCGGCCTAAATAGACGGACGTGATTCGCAATGGCTTCAAAGTGGCTGAAACAAAACTAGTGGCCCCCTCTGTTGCCACAAACTCGAGACCAAAACTCGCGCGCCCTCTACGCGCTCGCTCGCTCTCATGTGGCAACGATGATTTCCCTTGTCAATGCCATAAACAACACAAACAAATCTCCAACCGCCAATTTGGGGAAAACTCTTTCCCGGCACTCTCATGTCTCCGAAGTTGTATAAAAGCAACCCTACTTCTATTGACCCCTCCAACAATGTCACAATCGGGACTTCTGAACGAGGACGAAATCAAGAGCTACATCAACGAAGCTTTTAATCTCAAACTCGACAGGGAGGCCTTCATAAAACCGACACGAAATGTTGTCTTTGACATATATACCAGGTTCCTCGACGAAACCCATCACAAATGGAGGAAGCTACGAAACTCGGCCGACGACTCCGAGGAACCAAATATTAAAGCCATGACAGTTGGCTGGATTAGATTCATGCTCGCTCGTTACAACACCAGCTTCACCTTTCAAATGTCAGACCTACTGACGCCAACGAGAAAGAGGACAACAACTTTCTTCAACATCCTCATTTATATACGGGCGCAATTTGAGGATAGTTGGGCCGAATGGCAAGAATGGAAAAGCGAGTGGTCAATCAATCAAGAGGAAATTGAGAAGGTTAACCGCGAACTTGCACAAAAACGACTCGACTTGGAGGAGCTAGCAATTAAAAAGGCAAATTCAAGGCCAATAAGTGAGCTGCAGAAAGAAATTAGGGAGAAACGACGCTTGTTTGAGGCGGCTAGCAAAGAGTGCGAGGATCTTGAGGAGGAATCAAAGGTTGTCAAAAGTAACATTCAAAAGTTGACAGCGCTCATACAGAGCAAAGAGGATAGCGGTGAACTATTGGACAAGGAAATAGCTCAAGCTGAGAAGAAGCTACAATTGCTCAATGACGGTAGAAATGTAAAGAAGCGAAGCGCAGAATTGGAACAAGCTATCCAAGAGGAGTCTTACCAATTGAAGGTCACAAACGACGAATGCCAAAATGTTGCAAAGAGGATTGTAGACCTTGAAAGACTATTAGGAGTTTGCCAACTTAATAACGATGAGTTAGCAAAGGAAATCGATTACACTCATAGATTGTTTATGAAATTAAAGGAAGAGAAGGATGCCATTGAGCATGGATTCAGTGCTGCAACCATTGCTCAAACTAAGTGGCAAGCTGAGGAAACCCTTTTGCAAGAACAGCTTGCCAATTTAGAACGAAACAAGACAAAGATAAGACTTCAGTTCAAGATCAAAGAGGACCAATTGCGGTTAGATCTGGAAAGGCGTATAGCATATAGGAAAGAAATGGCGCAAGAATTAGCATTAAAAATTGACCAGCTCAAGATGGAAGTTGAAAATATCAAGAGAGAAAGGGCCGAAATCCTAGCTAAGCAAACTGCTTCAACAGAGTTATGTAAGGCTCATGCTGAAAAAGTGGATCGGCAGTTGGAGGTACTGGTTAAACGGTGTGAGGAATCACAACGAATCACACAAGGAGACATTGCTCATATTATCGACTGCCAAAGACAGATTGATTCCATCATGGGAAGCCCGAAGGAGATTGAGCTACCAGCTAACAACAGAACGTACATCAAAGAATCCTCCGGCGACAGGCCTTAAGAATCTGTTTAATAGACCAACCATTTCCGGTTCACAGTTTCAGATGTTTTGCTAGAAGTTCGGTGGCAGATTTGGCAACTTGGTTATTCTCTGTCGCAATTTTAAGGTATTCTTGCCATCGCCCGGACTCCCTTTCAGCCTCTTTGACCAAACTAGTTGCTTGATGACTAGTTCGCTCTAGAACACTTCTCAGGTGTTTCATATTTAACTCGGCTATCAATGAGCTTTCCTCATAGTCGCTTCTTAGTCTCTTTTCCTCTAAAGCCTTATCTTTGACGACCGTCGCCTCGAGCTCCTGGTATTTTTCCTGAAGTTGGGTTGTTTGCCTTGCCTCCTCCTCAGTCTGGACATCTATCTTAGAGAGGTTGTCCATGTATTGTCGTCGGTCATTCTCACAATCGCGCTCGGTACGTTTGAGAGCCTCTTGAAGTCTTGGCAGTACCTCTTTTGGATACTTTTCGTTTGAAAACTCCAAGTTTTCGAGTTGTATCTTCTTGTCAGACATACCATCTCTGATCTCTGACTCTAGACTGAGGTTTGTTGCTCGTAATTTTTGGATAAACAGACTCTGTTCGTGTTGAAGTCGGTGATTTTGAGCTAGATCGTCGTGAGGCAGTTGCTCGAGCCTAATCATCCATTCTCGTATTTCTAACCTACGTTCCCCCCAATGCTCTGACTCTACGTCCCTTTGGGAATCGTAAGTTTGAAGCAAATTTTTCATCTGCGTCGTATTCTCTTCGATCTTTTCCTTAAATTTTGAGAGCAACCTCTGCAAGTTGCCCTCCGCTTTGTCCTTCTCCGAATGTGCGTTCGCTACCTGCTCCCGAATGTGCAAACGCTTCGATTCTAAATTATCGACAACAGCCTGGTTTCTCTTGACCTCCTCGATATCGAGATCATGATTCTTTATCTCGAGGAGGATTTTGTCCTTTCTCCTGAGTCGTTCTTCGTTTTTGATATCTAGTCTCAGGGATTGCTGCTTGAGTTCGTCTTCCTCAGATCGTTTAGTTGTGAAGTACTTCTCCATAAGTGTTGTATACTCTTTGCACTTGTGCATATCTTCCTCAAGAGTCAAGGCCTCTTGCTTGAGCTCGTCAATTTCGATAAGATGCTCATTTAGTTGGTCGATTTCTGCTTTGGTATGCTCCAAATCGTCAAGACGAGCCTGGAAGTCCTCCCTCGGATAGAGACACTCGAACACTTTCCTGTTTGCTTCACCGATTCTTTCTGGGTGCATAAGGATGTTCTTGTATATTTCGCATCTTTCGTCCACAGGCTCATCCTCGTCTTCGAATCCATCGGAGTTTACATTCTCGATTTGATTGATAGTACCGATCAGCCAGTAAAATATAACTAGCAAACCAACTGCAGCTTGTCTCGTTGTTACAGAGACTAGTGCCGATTTAGTAACAGACCGAATGTAGGGGTAGTCGAGTAAAGCGAGCGCCTCGGGCACGTCAATCTCCAACCTGTTGATCTTGAAGTCGGGCAGAATACGGCTGATTAAAAATTCAAATATCCTTGCAGACTCCGTTGTGCTAACTGAAGAGAAGAACTTCTTGGCCTCGGGAGTCGGTAAATGAGGGGCATTAACCTTGAGATAGTCCACAAGAGTGTCGAACATCTTACTCTGAAGGTCGCGATCTGGCTTGGCAACACGCTGATACTTCTTGTCAGTCGTCATGCCTGACATGTAGGATTTTCCCGCAGTGCTAGCTCCATTTGAGTAAGGTCTTTTGGTTTGAGGCGTGAATAAGTTTGCTTTGCGTACAGTCACGGGTATGTTGGATGGCCTGGTGAGGCCGACGAAACTAGTTGAGCCATCGGCATGGTGTGTCGGCCTACGTACACTTGTTGATATTGGCAATTTGCTGGTATACATTTTGTTGATCAGTGTCAGAAAATTGATGAGAGTAGTTTGATCGTTAGTTTGGATAAATTTCAATTGGGCCGGACATGGGTGCGAGACTTGCGTTCTCAACTGACCGTTAGCACGTACACGAGATCCTTCTATGCACGTCAAACCGCTGAAAAATAGTTCCACACTCGCGTACAGAGGACGCTTGAGAAGCGTTTTGGCTTTGTTTACCATCATTTAGCTTGTCGAGGTACTACATGTCAATCATTAAAATGCAAGAATTCAAGAATAGTATGTACTCACAACTAGGATAAATAACACGATGACCATTTAATCTATCTGAATTACATGAATAAGATTGGATGCTCATATTTCACAGCATAGACATCTACTAAACTAGGTCATACGATCATCAACTGCTCAATCAAGAATGAACCGTCGTGCACTAGATCACTCTGAATTATTGACGATTGCCGAAAAGGACGAGCAATATTACCGTCGTCATGTTGGCGATGAGATTCAGGAACTAGCCCAGAGATGCTTAGGAACGAGAAAATGGATTCAAATGCGAGGTGCTATCACAGTTTTATCTAGGTTCGGTTATTTTGCCGTGACAACTCTCTCGAATATCCCTACCCCTGGCGAAGAATTCTGCCAGGCACATCTACCTAGATTTGACTGGGTGAGAAACTTGTTGATGGTGGCACTGAACAACGAGATAAGATGGCCGAAGGAAGTATCGAAGTTCTTCGTAAACTACATTCAAGAAATCCACCTGATAACCTTCTTCTTATTTGGGGACTTCTACGAAATAGCTAAACGAGTGACGAACTTCTCTTACACGACAAGCGACACAAATGTCTATCAATCTGGTAGGATAAAAATCTTGAATCGAACATTAGGTTTAATTCTGATTGCACAGTTGATGCTCAAAATTTCGAAGCAACCACCTACCCCAGAAACAACTCTCGTCTCGAAAGATGAATTACGAGAGGTTGATGCAAGACCCTCAGACGACATGGTTTGTCACCTTTGTTGCGCAGCAAGAAGTGATCCCACAAGCACCCTTTGTGGGCATATTTTCTGTTGGAATTGCATACATCAATGGTTGAAAGAACGCAGCGAATGTCCTATTTGTAAAACACCGACTGAGCCATCCAGACTGATACATCTGATAAATTTTGTATAATAAACCTCAAACGTGATGAGAAACTTCCATCACATGTTTTTATTTCTTGCAGGCGGAGTGGACCTTTGGTCATCCAGCCTGCCTGACTGGAATCTAACGATGAGATTGAAAAAATTGTCTGCTTGGCCCTTATCTTTATCCAACTGACTCTCGATCTTGGGCTTGTTCGGGAGGTCCGATCTTTGGTCGTTAAACCTCGTTGACTGGTACTTCATCAAACTGTCCAAGAATTTATCGTCATGAACTTGTGCTTCGGAGTCAATGGTATGGAAGTGACGTGTCAACTTATGATGCTTGGGGGCCATGGTTGGAGGATTCATGGGTCTAGTGGTGGATGGTGTGGCTGTTGTCCGGTTCGCCTCTGACGGTAAGCAGTCCTTGGAGTCGATCCCCAGGATTGCTCTGGAAGTTGCATCATGTTGATGGATTGACCTTATGGTGCTGGATTGATCGAGTGTTTGGCCTCTACTGAGCAGCCCGGCGTTGGTGGGATTTTTAAGTATGCCGTTTGCGAGCGTTAAAGCGGGTAACGAGGCTCGTTGTTCATCCATTCTCTGACCTTGGGCACCAGCAATCATATCGAAGAGTTGTTCTCTATGTTCAGCCGAGACTGTTGGACGACGCTGGGGTTGAAATGAAGGCGTGCCAGAGGAAGCTGGGTAGGCAGCTAGCGAGGCTTTACGGTATGTTGCTTTTATAGCGGAAGCGGCAGCTGATATGGGGTTTGTTACAGTAGATGGTTGGCTGGCTCTACTTGAGGCACCGTTGACGTTATTACCAGATGATTCAACGTCACCGGTTGCAAAATTCTCTTTGTTGTCAGTGATCCTGGTCTTAGCATCAGTATTAAGACCAGTTCTCTTGAATATCTCGCACCTTTGATCATCAATCCGACCGCTCTGAAAGTGAGCGATCATATCGAATAGACGTTCGCTAGAGGAACTCCTGACAGTTCCTCGCTCGCTTCTACCTTTCCGCCGGGCAACCAGGCCATCGATATCGACTGCAAGGTTGCTATTCAGCTGCTTTTTGAATCTTCTCTGCTCCTGCTCTTGTCTCTTGTCTGAAGACAGCCGGAAGACGTTCATTGATTCCGAGGTGTACTTTTTATTCGCTGCAGAGCTACTATTGGATGCGTCAGGTTGCTGATTTGCATTACTACAGGCAATCTTAGCTACCTGTTTTTGTGAAATTATCTCCTCTAATTCTTGAATGTTCAGTTTGGCACTAGCCAAACCAGCCTTGTCTCCCAACAACTCGGCTATCTCTGAGTGTCTTTTTGCATAAATCAATGCCGATTCAGGGTCGTTAACCATTTGATAAATATTGACTAGACTCCAACATGCCCGCCCCTCTCCAAGTTTGTCATCAAATTCTTTTATCATTTCAAGGTATTTTAGGTGAAAGCAAACGGCAGACTTGTAATCTCTGAGGAAGGTATAAGTGTTAGCTAAACTATAACAAGAGTGAGCTTCTGTATATCTATCCTGCAATTCTTGAGCTATTTTCAAAGTGGCCATGTAATTTTCAACAGCCTCCGGAAAGTTTCCAAGGAACACGTTCGCATTGCCAAGATTTAGATGTGCTCTCCTTTCGGCCGACTTGTCATTGGTTTTTCTGGCTAATTCTAGTCTCTTCTTATGACTTTCGACAGCCATTTCGAAATTGCCCAATAGATAATGCGTGTTGCCCAAATTGCCATAGGCTCGGCCCATGGATGCATAATCCTTGAGTTTGGTGACAACTTCCAAGTTCATGGTGTAATATTCAATGGCTCTTTGTAGACTAGATTTGATATCGTTAGATAGCTCGCCTGGCTCCTGGTCGCTAGATCCAATGATACGTTTTCCCTGAGTGTGATAAACGTTGCCCAAATTGTATAACGCCCTACCCTCGCCGACTTCATCTTTCAACTTTCGGCTTATCTCCAAGTAACGGCGACAATATACAGCAGCTTCATCGAACTTGCTCAACATCTTGAAGGTATTTCCGAGATTTCCGCATGCCTTTGCCTCGGCAATCTCGTCGCCGATACTGTGAACAAGAGTCACATCTTGCTTATGGTACTCGAGCGCCTTTTGATAGTCTTCCATGTAAAAATAAGCGTTTCCAAGTTGCGAGTAGATTGCTGAAAGGGTTCGATCGTCGTTTGTTCCAACCTTGATTGCTTCCTCAAAGAATCTGACGCCATTTCTGAAGTCGCCAGCCTTACAAAGCCGCTCCCCTTCGAGCGCCAACTCCATGCAAGTTGTGCCAATTAGTGTTGGCGCCGAGGCAGAGGCAGAGGCGGAGGCGGCGGCAGCGTCAGTAGTGGCACCGGCTGCCGTTGGGGTGGAGATTTCGGTAGCCATCTCACTTAATTGATGATGTCAACCTCAATGGTTGGGCCGGATGGCCGATTCAACTATAATTTCGAACTCGCACCAACTGCTACCAACTCAACCTTGTACGAACCATCCACAATCAAGCAGCCCTCACTGCCTCCCTAGATGCCTCGCTCGCTCCCCTTGCTCGAGGGGCAAACTCCCTCTCGTGTCTTCACTCCCCTGTGATCGTTTCACACTCTTTGTCGAACATTCAAGCTGAAGCCAATGTGGAGTTGCTTAAATGTGGGCAAGCAGTTTGATTGCAAACACTTTGCCCGAGTCTCATTGGGTGAATGAACAGAGGCGCCATGTAATGCAAAACTTGAGGCCAATGTTTGTTTTCCTTCAGGAACGTTATTTCGTTGGATCTATCGAGCGCTCAAACGAATCTAGTGGGTTCGCTCTCGCTGCTGCTACTGCATGGCCGCCATTCATTGAGCATGAGGCCAGTTTTGGGCGCACACAAACACACGACGGCGCATACACAATCGCGGGCCAGGAAAAGGGCACAAGAAACTGGGCGCCAGCCAGCCGCTGCTGCTGCAGCCCGCGCTCATAGTGGCCCCCATGGTCGTTGTGTCATCTGCGCGCGTGAAGCTGGGGCAGCTGCAACGTCCTTGCCTCAGTCTCACTCTCTCTCCCTCCTTCCCACTTCATTTCTCCGCTCGCCGGTGGAAAACTGCAACCGCCGAGGTAACGCGGATTTCCGTTGAACTTTACGGACAGCCCCAATGTGGGCCAGCGGAACAGCGCTTTCTGGAGCGGTCAGCGAATGATTCATGGATAACGCTGAAAGCTGGCATGATTGCGCAGTCTTCAGAGGCCGCTGCTACCCCTCAAAAGGTTTGCTATCGCTAGCCTTTTGGAAATGCCGGAAGAGATAGCTCTCGGTGGGCACAAAAGGGCGCCGAGTCTTTTCATGAAACTGGGCAAGCTGCTGAGGTCCCATTTATGCGCTTGAAGCTAGCACTGTCGCCTCCATTGGAGCCGCCGCCGCCGCCGAGTCAGCTGAAGATACCACATCCGAGCAATTCATCCGGGGAAACTTGCAATAACTTGCTTCAGGAAACCGTGCCATAGTTATCGAACCTGAATGGATCTTGCGAAGTGAGAGGGGGCCATCTCGGCACCACTGTTCGCTTTATAAGCTTGCGCCGGACTCTGGAGAGCACGATATCTTCTCGCAATCTCAATGAACTTCTATATGTCCCCTCTGGAACCGGCTATTACCTCCACCGAGCCTGATGCCACAAGCCGCCCATGTGTCGCAAGGCAAAGCGAGCGACTAAATAATTTCGCCAAGCTACGAGCGACACAAAGGGAACTGGCTCGCCATTGGCAACCATTTGGCAACTGCCGGAAGCGGACTCAGCTCCACCATTGGAACTTCCTTCCTTTTCCGCATTAATCTCGCACTTGGTGCTGGGCGCGCTGCCCACCAGGCGCGGCTAGAGGCGAGGGTTGTCAGTGGGACCGAAGAAGATGGTTGCCGTCCGCCACGGGCAGCACACTCGAGCCCGAAGGGTTGAGTTGGCCAGAGTTTCAAGTTTGCTGCTGGAAAACATTTGCTAACCCACTGAGCTAGCCGCCCGTAAAGGGGTAGAGTTAGAAAGACAGAGAGAAAGAGAGAGGGGGAGGCTCTAATTCTAAATACGCTCCAACGGATTTTGCTGCATCTGCTTCCGCCAAGCGAGAGGCTCGAGAGGTTTGAGGCCCGCAATTGGGAGAAGGGATTTTTCTGTCATCTAGTTCACAGTTTCCTGGTCATAAAGTCCCAAAAAGTCCCAAATTCAAACCCAGGGGCTTCTTACGATTCAGCAACTGAAGCCCAGACCAGAACACTGACACTGGATATTGAAATTGGTGTGCAAAGCAGAATCGGAAGCTGCCTGAAACTCTAACATGGCCATGGGGATAGCGGCTGAGGCCAACAAACCCCGAGGACTTGGTGCGAAATTGCATGCCAATGTAACTTCCTGGAAGCGCCAACTTTGCACCAGCTAGACGACTGACAACATCAAAGCCAGCCAACAATCTAAACCCTTTACGGCCCTGTCAGTTTCCGCCAAATTGGAATCCTCCTGAGCCGCACATCTCCTGGCCGAGCTCGCCCACTCGATTTGGCGCCCGATGGCCATTATTTAGCCGCCGATCAGGGAGCCAAATTCCGGACGAAGGTCACCAATTTGGTTTGTTTGGGATTTGGTGGCGGCAAGATAGCAAACGAGAGTTGCTGGCTCTGAATTGGGGGCAGCCCATTGCCGTTGGCCTTGAGGTTTCCTTCGCGCTTGTCCACCAGGGCTCAATCAATCTGCATTAGCTGTTTGTCTTTTCACTCTAAACTGGTGCCTTCGCCAGAGAGGGGAGGTCTGGATTTTTTGTTGAGCAGTGGCATCTACAGCAGCGGCGATGGTGGCGTTAGATTGCAATTGGCATTGATTTGTCCGGATCAATCCAAGGTAGAGGGAGGCCTGACGGGGGAAGGGAATAAAACGAACGCCACGCAATCTCAATTGGCGCCTCAAGGGGATCAAGGCCGCGACTGATCGAGCAAATGCCCAAACCACTCTGGCTGGCTGGCTGGCTCTGTGAAATGCGGCCATTGATTTATAAAGTTCCCAAACTCGAATTTAAAACGCCTGACGTCGGGTGAGATATGTGTTTTGCCGGAGTGGTTCATCGGCTTGAGGCCAGCCAGAGCCACTTTATGCCAACACCAATCTTGCACAATAGTGGTGTTGGCCCTCGCCAAGGCTGTAACTTCCAATTCCTCTTTGTGGACCCATTAGTCTATCGGTGGGCTCCGAGAATCCAGGCCACACTTGCCTATACTCCAGATCTCAAGGGCGATCAAGGCAATTTAGTGCGGCAGGCTGGCAGCCATTGCACCGCACACCTGGGTTTCTTGTTTCACCCGTTCAAACGTTTACGCTGAGCTGAACAAGAGTTGTCGCAGCCGCCACCTGAGTATAAGCGAGATCCCTCTGCTTCAATTGGAGCACCAATTCGGCAAGCAAAATGCAAATGAGACGCGTTGGTAGGCGCGCGTATCAGCCCGAGGGCCTCACTGTTTCTGGCGCCAAGCTCGCATTGTTAGCCGAGCTGAGCTTGCCTTAGCTGGCTCGCTGACAAGGCCGGGCAATTGCAATAGCCGACTGGACTTACGACTTCATTACATCCGGCCAAGTGTGCGCCAGCCGGACGTGGGCTGTCTATACGTGCGCTTGCATGTTAATTTGTTGGCCCTGAGCTCCACTGCCGGAGGCTCAAAGCAAAGCCCTGTTGTTGTCGCGATGCGCATCTGAGGCGCCACTTTTGCCTGGCCGCCACCAGCTTTCCCCCTACCGAAATCGGCAACCTGCGACCGAGCGAGCAAACTCAATGATTAAACGCCATCCCCCCCTCCCGTCCACTGCCCGGAACGAACGAACCTCTGCAAGCGGCCAGACTGTTCCCATTCTGCTGCACTTACCTGTCTTCTCGCAAACGCTGGCCACCATTACGAACCATTCTCAGGTAGTTAAGCGATTCAATTAATTGTAACATAGGCTCGATGGCGGGCGGATTTGAGCTCAGGCGCACATACATTTGGGCCGCAAGCCATAACTAGCGAGTCTCTGGCCGCCGTCAGTGCCCTAATACATGGCCCATCGCAAAAGGCTGACTTTGTGACTTGGAACTGTCTTTCGCGAGTGTTAGCCAAAGCTTTGCTCATAATCACCGACACGCAACCTGTCCAAAAGCTTGACAGATTTAATACAACAACGACGGCGCCAACATTTGCCGCTCTCAAGTCTGTTGCAACCAAAGCGCCGCCGTCGCCTCCTGCATTGGGTTGAGCGATCGACTAAAGCTCTCAGGCGCCCGAACTAATCACGTTCAATTTCCGTCCAAAAGCATGTGCCCACACAAGGGAGGCCTTGAGGAGCCAGGAAGATCAAGCAACTACCATTTCCGCCAGTCCAAGGCCAAAGAGAGGGAACGTTGGCCGGCAAGCGAGCGAGTAAGCCTCGCTGGCGGAACTTGGGGCTGCTTTCGAGCCTCGTCGTCCATTCAGAGACTAGCTACCACCTTGAGGGAGTTATCATTTGCAGCGTTTGCACCGAGTTTATAAGCGAATTCAGTTGGCAGCCAACTCTTCATCCGGCCTAGAGTGCGCGAGGGCCAAGGCTTGCCGCCAGCTTGGCCCCAGCTAGTTCACTGGCGCCACTGGTAGCCTACTGGCTGCCCCATGGCTGGCACCGATTGTGGCGCAACAAAAATAATGATGATCAAGCAAGGACTGCGAGCCATAGGGTGGCCCCTAGTGTGCGGTATGGCCGTCGTTGTAGCAGGCTAGCTAAGATTTAGTGCAGGATGTGGAGCTGAGAAGTTGGCTTATAAAGTCGGGGGGAACCTTCTGATCGCAAACAAGGCTCCACTCTCTCCCTCTTCTTGCCTGACCGACGGCCAACTAGAAGCTAATATCGGCTCGCTCGCTTCCTCGCCCACCGTCGGTCCAATTACTAAGGCGCTGATCATCCATCATAGTTTAATAGGCGCCCATGGCATCAGGGCTCTCGCTCGCCACCAATCTCGCTACTTACGCTTCCCTGCCCTCCAGTCTTATCTCGCTAAGCTCCTCTGTTAGTGAGCTCTCCCTCTCTCTCTCTCTCTCTGCCCCTCTCACTTCACTCGGCCCAATATGCCATCAGCTCGAACTTGGCCACCAAACCAGCCGGCCTCCAATCAAAGCCTCTCCGCTGAACCAGCCCACACTCACTCCTCCTCGGTCAAATATCCTCAGCGTTAGCCATTGGGTGCTCGTGATTGCGGCTTGAGGAGGGACGATTGCTTTGCGCGCACGGAGGCAAGCAAATAGATCATCCAAGTGGAGTTGGGAGCGCCAGTGTAAGCCCATGGTCATGCGATTGCGATCCAGCAATTTGCGATCTAAACTCCCTCGCACCTCTCCCAGTCCGAGAGCTGCTTTGCATCGCGCAAAACAATGCATGCCTAGCTCGTGCTCAGTAGTCCGCTCACCTTAGTTTCTAGTGTGAATTGACGTGAGCCTATCCAGGTGAAGTCCCCTCGCCGCCACGAGACTTTCACATGCCGACTCTGCTCGCTTTGCACTGCCAAAGGAGCAGCGAGCTCTTCCACTCGGTTGGCCAGCCAGCCTCCCGCTTGCCCTTCCTGGCGAGCAACCGCGCTCTCCATTATCACGAGTGAGTGCTGCCAACAACAGACCAGTCTTGCCCATGAGTTCGGAGGAAAAGGAGAGAGAGAGGGAAGAACCGGCGGAGTTGGCGAGCTTGATTAGTCGGTGTGGCAAATGGAGCTCGTGCAAGGCCACATCCCGGCCACGAGCGCGAGTGAGAAACCTTATCCGGGACGAAAGGCGTCAGATAATGTCTTGCCATTGGCCTTTAAGCGGCCGAGCGAAGCCCGCACCAAGGCTTGATTTAACCGGTTGGGCGGGTTGCTCTTGTTAAGTTGATTGCGAAGCTTAAAAGACTCCACAAACAACTAATGGGCAGCTAGGAGGCGCCAATTGGGCGGCCTAGTTGACCTAGTTGCCTTTCAGACATCAGGATTTGTGCTGCCAGTTTGCTGGCCTCCTAACCTCAAGCTCCGCATTCAATGCCAGAATAATGCAGTCTTATTGTGCGCATCTCGACGTCGCTGACTGCAAAAGCCTCGAAATGTCTATGGTAAATTATGCAGATAACCTGAATAACCGGAGTTGACTGGCTACTCACTGAAAGCATTCTGGTTCACGAACCAAATGGGATGGGGGGCCGCTCATTTGCTCGCACAACTCTCGCAAGTGTCGGCAGCAACCTGCGAGAGTCTAAACGATTGATTGGTGGCCTTCCCATTTCAATAACATTGTGTGCTCTGTCTCTCTCTATCTCTCTCCATCAGAGGCTAAGTTTCTAACGACATGGCCTTTCTATCTTGATAAATAGCGGTATACCAAAAGATGAGGCCCACAAGCAGTGAAGAATCTTGGTCTCGTTACGTTGCAAACTCCGAGGCCACAGTTCAGAATCCCGAGAGAACACGCTGAGATTAGAAGCGGCGTTGACGCAACCATCAAGCCATGGACCATGAACACCACCCATCCATCCACCCAGGGGGCCACTCGCAAGCGAGCGGTGACTCCCATCGCTAGCGAGGCGATTTGCATGAGCATTGTTGGAACTGAGCGAGTTCTGCCAGGTTAGTGACCGTCAGCCTGAAACCGTAGCTTTCGCTGCCTCACTGGAAACATTGTTCAGTTTTCTCCACCTGCCTGTCCTTTTCAGCCATCCTATTGGGAGAGCGAGCTTTGGTGGAGGTAAGCGTTTATAGTCCTGTAAACAGATGAAGCTTTCGCTTAGGACGAAGACCGAACTTGATGCATAATGAATAGTGCTAATGTTGAATTGAGCCTGTGCTATCGGGAAGACAAGCAAGAAGCTAGGTCGTCGTTGTGATCATTGCAGATGAGGATGTGGCTATGAATGTTGGCGAGGGTAACCAAATCTATCTGCACGCGATTGTATCTTAACAGTCCAAGTTCATAGCGAGAGAGCACGAGAGTCCATTTGCCCCTTTGCCTGATCCAAGCGACCCTCGAACTTTCGAGGGTCGCGAACACATAGGAAACCATGGCTCTCAATCTTGGCCGCCTCCTTCAGCAGAATTCTGTCTCACCCAGTCTAAACCCATCTAAACTTTCCAATAATCCAATGAAACTTGGATTCCTTCCAGCGTGCACTCACCAATTTCAATGTACACAATTTCGCTCTCTCTCTCGTACACTCTTGGCACCAGTGGGCTCGGTTGAAATGGCAAACTGGCGGCCATCCCTCGATATGTGAGGCAAGGCAAAGCGAGTGCCCATCATTACTGCTCGGCCAGACATATAAAACGCTTATCGAATTGTTGGTTGGTTGCTTAGAGCATTCAGATAGATACAATCGTGGCACTGGAAGTAAATCTCTAGAACTGAGGACCACTCAGCACGGATTGGATTTTCTAGGGAGAGAGTTTGGATTTGAGTTGAGAGAAAGGCCTCCAACGTGCGAGACAAACAACAATCGACCTATCACAGGGTCGAAGTTGCAAGAGGAAACTAGATAGATTAAGCTTTCGAGTTTCACGAAATGTGAATCAGACGGCCTCTCGCTAGCTTGCACCCATAGAACAGACCGTCCAGTGGAGCACTTTAGCTAGATACTGTGGATAAAGCGCGCAAATGGCCAGGCCACATTGCTAGTTGAACGTGAAGACTAGCGTCCAGGTTTTGGCGCCACCAGCCCAGCAGAGGCGATCGTGAGACTGGCGCTAATTGGAGGACATGGTGTGAGGAAACTGGGTAGCCGAGCGCAGCTGGGCGCTTCAGCCGGTAACACTAGCGCTGGCCGAGGTTGCCGGTGCAGGAAGTCCGGGGGAGGTTGCTTGGCATGTTTAAAGCTGCATTGTTGTACTCAGATTAGAGGCCCAGATGTTGACGCGCCCCGGGCGGAAGCGGGACCACCCTTTTTGTTTTGTTTGTTTATCAGTAAACAAACAAACCATATCAGAGTGGACCCGTCGAAGGCATAACTGGATCCTTGCACCCGCTTAGGGCTTATGCGGTCCAGCTGAAGCCGCTAGATCTCGCAGGTCCGGCATTTGGTTGCAAGCAACGTGCGGGCTACGTGCAACTGGATGAAAGCTCGCGCGCGTATAAAAATGGCAGCTAGACATTGAAATTCCGAAACGAGTGAAGCCCAACTCGGTTTGCGTCTGGAACGGTGATGACGTTACATGGTTACGAAACACCCAAGAGGCCATGGCCAATCCAGCCTGAGCCTCTGATCCAACTAACTAACTAAGGCCGCCCACTTCCACAGCCGGTCCCAGTGGTAGAGTGGAAGTGATGATAATTGTGCTAACAACTTGGCGGGATGAGTTCGTCTCGATAGGCTTAGTTTTATCATTCCCAACTCAAGCTCTCAGTTGGCCTCCATTTAGCTTTTGATGGACGCCCACGCCTTATCCCATTACTCACCCACTAACAAGCCTTGTTGCCGCTATAACTAAGGCTCGATCAGAAATCGCTCTTGGCTTGCTAGGTGCGCAGTCGAGCGGCCCTCTCGCTTGGCGCGATCCATTTGTTGAGCTCGAGGGCCCGACGAGAGTTGGGAGCTGAACCGGCTGAATTATGGCCCCAATAGACGGAATTTTTGGCTCAAATAGCCTCCCTCTGTCGCTACTTAATGGGACCGCATAGCTCACGTGCCCTCAATAGACTTTGGAACGTTAGCCTCAGGCCGGAAGTTTGCCACAAGCTGAATGTTGGAACTATTTGAGTCTTGTTCGAAAAGATAACGAGGTCTGCATCTCGTGCGTGACCTTGGAGGCTCATACAGGCCTACAAGCCAACTAGCCGGCTAGCTTGGAGCGGCCCAATGTCTGTGAATACAAAACGGGCCGTGCGCCAGAAACTATCACGTAGCACGAGGGTTCAACAAAGTCGAACCCAAATCAATGCAACGCCAGTCAAACAATTCAGATGAGTTTAGATAACTTAGCAATTCGCCATTGACTGCCTGGTCAAAGCACGAGAGTCAGCTCGGTTTGTCACGATTGGCTGCAACTTCGAGCTAAATTTATGTGGTTCTGTGGAATGGACGTGTCCTTGCAACGACTGTCTCCATCTCAGGGTCGGCTTGCAGCATCGATTGCACGCTAATGTGTGGCCACCTGGTGGTTGAGTTAACTAAAGAAATGAAGCTCCTTTCATCCATCACCGAAACATCAGGCGCCCTCTGAGAATGGCCAAATCAAGAATTTCAGCTCACCCAACTCTATGGGTCGGCCGGACAAGCAGCTTTAGTAAGGTTCCTTCGATGGTCTATCAACCGGCATTGGCCTGTTGGAAGAGAGATCTGCAGCATTGTACTGGAAATTCAAGAAAATGGTCGTGACATGTGACTATCAGATAGCGTAGCTAGGAGCAGGATAAATCAACACCCTGGACCTGCAATGGCCTCGCGAGAGTCTGAGGGGTTCGCGCCATGTATGAAGCGTTTGCAGCTGAGCCAGCGTCATTTCGGCAGAGTAGAACGTGTAAAGAGCACCGATACTGGGTGCGCTGATTTTCGCATTTTTTGGATAAAGTTCATCCGATAAACCTCGACATCCAGAACCATATTGAAACCTTATACATTATTTGAGCTTGTATTATCTCCACTCTAGGAACAAAAGAAAAATGGCCTTGAATTGGGAGGAGCTACTCAGGAGTTCGCCACATGAACTTGTGATATCTGGACCAAAACATGCAAAACAGATCGAGGAAGAGAACGGTCTGCATAGTATCCTCTTCCGAATATTCTCTATCAATTTCCTTGAAATTAGCAGAACTTCTCTAAACGTTTTGTCACCAAAAATCAAGGAATTGGAGAATCTAACAGCACTCATGTTGTATGACAACAAACTTGAGAGATTACCGAAGGAAATTGGATTGTTGAGAAAGCTGAAGACATTGGACCTGTCAAATAACCAGATTGTTGCTCTGCCAGATGAGATCTCTCAACTTGAAAAACTTCAATCGCTCAATATAATTAATAACAAGATTTCAAAGCTACCGAAAGATTTATCGAAATGGTCCAATATGATTGTAATCAAATTCAGCCACAATAACTTTCAGCGATTTCCCCAGTCACTTTGCAGTCCAACATTTAAACAACATCTGACTGAGATTCATGCAACAGATAACGAAATTCACAACCTCCCAAAGGAAATTTGTCATCTCAGTGCTTTGCGTCATCTTGACTTGACCAACAACAAAATAGAGCATGTACCTGGCGAGCTAGCCGATTGTCTCAAGATCAAGACTCTCGCTCTGCAAAAGAACCCGATCAAGGACGTTCGTCTGTTAAAGTTGGCGGAGAAGAATCCAACCAAGCAAATTCTGCAATATATCGCAAAGAGTTGTAAACGGGGAGGCGTAGATGCCGAACAGAACGCCAAAGGTGGGCCAAAGTCGAGAAAGAAGAATCTGTCGCAATCTTCAGACATAAGTGCCAAGAGTATCACACAGTCCGAAGCCAAGCCCGAGCAAATAGAAGCAGTTCCACCTATCGAATCGTGAATAAAGTAATGGAACATGCTAGCCCACAATGTATAAACATTGGTGTCTATATTACGTTATTTGACTTGCGCACTCGAATTGATCCTGTCGTGCGAAAGCAAACGCCAAATGTTATATGCGCTACTTTGCCCTCACCCACTATAGTATCGAGATATGTTGTAATTTTGGTTGATCCCATCTTACCACTACCAATCATAGTGTTTTCTACACTTCAGAAACTTTCAATTTACTTCCAATCAATGAAGATGATTGGCCGCGATGATCTCTGGCCAGTGCAAACACCCCTCCCATTCCAAATGCCTAGCTCAGTTCTCGACAGTTCCATTTACGCAGCTTATTTGGAGCATAATTTGTTCCTGAATCAGAATGAACAATATGTTGACTGCTCTACATCTTACCAGAGGTCACCAATTCGCAATAAAAAGAGAGGAAAATTGGAGCGGAAGGGTTATGCGAGTTTTTGTGATAGTATAGTATTTCTGGTCCGAGGTAAAATTTTCGTATTGAAATTGAGCGTAAGACGAAGCTTCAGACGTATCAAAAGGTTATTTACAAGGAAGATTTGTGCTGATGGTCGCAAGAGTAACCACGAGTTTGAATTGAATTTGGAGGCCGGAGGGGGCAGTTTTGTTCGAGACAACAGAGACAAGTTTTGGAGGAGTATTGAACCAGATTCTTGGAAGTCGCTCTGTGGTCAGCAGGAGAAGATCTTGCGAAGGATGGAGCAAGTTCTGCATGAGAGAAGTAGGGTTTATAAGCAGCAATTTTCGTTTCATTCGGGACAGCTTGGGCTAGATTTAGGACCTCAACCGACCATGATTCAAAGATCAGGAGTCTCATCCACATACATCACAAGGACGAGTTTGGTGTCTAGTCAGCAGCAGCGAACTCAGCGTAGGCTGGCCTCACAGGTGAGTACAATATCGAGAACAGATCGTGCCACAGCAGCGGAATGTGCTCGAATCGGAAGCGAAGGAATGCGCGTCCAACATCCATCGTCTAGCTTGCACCGTGCCTTTACTTCGACTCTTGCAATAACAAAAGTTACTTCGCGTGCCTTTTGCCTACTGCTCTCTAGTTCGTGAGGTCTAGACGCGCGCAACGTGCACGTTATGTTCGAAACTAGAGCTGACTTCTGAGTGTGGATACAATGAACTAGATGAACTTGAATGTAATTGCGAGACCTCTCTCCAATTCTAGCTCATCGTCGCACTATGATAGCTTCATGTTCAGGGAGCTAACAATCTTTCGCTCATTCACCAAACTAAACGGATTTAACAGCCACCCACGACGCTCTCTAGGCACACAGACTCTATTGATTACGCCACTGGCAACCTCGTTTCCAACTCAAAGGTCCGTGCACTATTTCCACGTAATTCATGTCACCCACAACTACTTGATGTGACCTACAACTAACTAAAACACTTCCAACAGCTCGAAAACTTGTGCGTTGTTTGCTATTCTAATCCGGTAGACGTAACCACTCTACCTTGCAGCCACAACAACGTTTGCTCGCACTGCTACCTCGCAATCATGTATACAGTGATCAAGCAGAGACAATTTCCGCTGAGGTGCGTTCTCTGTCGCCGGAGGATAGAGGCCATCAGGTGTTCGGAAATTCTGGCGTCTTGCCGACGATCAGGGAATGGGACTTCGCGCTTGAGGTAGATTCATGTCAGTCAATACAGAATGAACACGAGTTGCTCATATCCAAAGATCAACACACTTGCGTTCCTCCAGTCCATCTACCCACTTTGACTAGTGTGATATTCGATTATAAATATATTGGATCGATTTTCGTCTATCAACGATGAACACATCGGCTTTTAGCCAGATTTGAAACTGTGTTCGAGGATCAATCGGAATTTTCCGACTGAGTGTCGGTTGTCATGTTGCTTAGGGTTCTCCTCTACTGAAAAGACCGTATGGCCTTTCATTAACACCCACTGGAATGCAGAGCAGCATATCATAATCAGAATGTTCGAATAGGGTTAAAAATCACATAAGAACCAGTTTTTGTTGGGTAGTTATGGTGCCTTCTTCCACGAGACTCTCATGACGAGAGAGGCTCATTCCATACGAAACCCTCCCTTGCTTAATGGATTTTTGGCTAAAACTTTGATCCCCCTCCCCACCCAAAAAGGGATCACGAGGATTTAAAGCGATCCCTGGCATTTCGCTACTTTTGTCCATAGAGATACTCGGGCTAACAAGGTTCAAGCTGCAACACGTTTCTACCGTGAGCTCGACCAGCTTGTAAAAATGGGACCCGTAGCTCTAACATCGTCAAGGGACCACAGAAACTGAGTGCGACTAAAAGGATATAGATGATACAAGGTAACATCGTACCTAGGAGTATGTTATATCCGACATGTTCCTGGAACTTTTCCGCACCGGTCAATCACGAGGAAGTTAAGCACTAGCGTGCACCAAGTCTGGGTGCTCAACGGTGGCTTCTTGATCACATGGGTACGCATCCATTTCATTTTACATTTTAGCGGTTTGGGCAATCAACATCTAGTTTCAACAAGGATATAACGATGATTCTACCTGCTTTCAATGATCGCCATCACCACCATCTCAGAGGCCATTTCACGCCCATATCATCACTATCACAAGCGAACTGACATAAATCATGCAATCAGAAGCTCCCTGTTAAATAGCATTCGATCGCAAGTCAGACGTAAGAGGGTCTGATTGATTTAATCAGGACTTGCTTATTACCTTTGCGGGCCGACTTGCAATTGGGTGGCTGGATTGCTTGCAACTCAAGCATGACACTGTACTTGTTAGTCAAGCGAATACCCCCGAGAGCTCTGGCACCAGGTGCTTCATAATCGAATTGGCTACACAGATCCAAAAAGGTAGTGAATACGAATGTTGTTTGACATCGAGTGGGCTAGAAGCCAACTGCTTGCTTGTGTTTCGTCAGCATTAGTGATCCTTTATTGATTGTTACACATTTCTGCTTCCCCAGTAAAGAGACACAACGTACATTAGAAGCGATGAAATAGTCTAATTGTTAATCTCTCGTTTCAACGACCAGAACAAACTTGAACGATTCTTTCGCTAAGATGGTAAACTTAGATTCGAGGTTCCGTGTAATCGCGTCAGTGTTATGGATTATGTTGGCTGAATGTCATGCGGAACGCGGAGCACAGGATAGTCGAGCCGACGGAAGTACAACCCACCAATCGAATGTTCGATCTTCGGATCGATTGGGAGCAGGCTATACGCGTAGCCTTACCGGAAGCTTGGATTCGACAGCCCGAGGAGTGAGGGAGTCAAGCAGACGGCTTGTTCGCGACCAGTTCAATTTCTACAACATGCAGCAGGATCGACATCAACAGCGCAACCAGCAGCCGTACAATCAGCCGTACAACCAGCCGCCCTACTACCAGCAGCCCTACAATCAGCAGCCATACGATGATGCTGAGGATCTCCCTTACCCTCCGTACCAACCCTACCGACGTCCTTATCAGCCCTACATGGACCCGCAACCATACCAAGCCCCTCCCAGTCCGCAGCCCGCAACACCCACAACTCCACCAAGCAGCTCGTCGACGACGGCCGGCCCCATATCACCCATCGGGTACATGCTCATCGACACCTACCATTCACCTAGGGGCTCATACTCGCGTCCAGTCGCGTACTTTACCACTTAGAGGAACATAGTGAGAATTTTTCAATAAACTTTTGTCTCATTGTCACAATTACGCGACCACTAGTTTCAGTTGAAATTTAGGCAGATCTTCCTTCGATTCCGTCAAAACTCTTTGTGGAATGACTGATTGACATACGATAGCAATGGGACCGCACCCAATCCACAAACTATGTTGAATTTTAGTTTGAACCTCATACAAAGTTTCCTTTCCCACTCAACACTTATTACGACTGGATTAGTCGACTAACCCGACGAATCCAGTCCGAGAAGCCAAGAACAGATAGAATACATAAAATTATGCGCGAGTCGCGACTAATA
>Ga0268249_1000334_pt1 | contig 26100 bp, 28 predicted proteins | sample AgamicAtPe_FD_200257 | JGI IMG/M metagenome (GOLD analysis project Ga0268249, IMG submission 200257) | Agave microbial communities from Guanajuato, Mexico - At.P.e (v2) (version 3) | ecosystem: Host-associated > Plants > Phyllosphere > Phylloplane/Leaf | place: Guanajuato, Mexico | collected... | reverse complement strand
CAGGTGGTTGGGTGGCCCGTTACAGGCTGCATAGGTCGCGGGGCAAAGTTTACAGCGAGGATCTTAGCTTGGAGGCGCTAGAGCGCGACTGGAGCAGCATAACATCCATGGATGGGGGCGCCTACTTCAGTTCCGTCACCAACCGACCACTCTGGATCCATCGTTCGAGCTCCGCAGGAATCAGATGGAAGTGTGGCTGTTGAGGCGGCAGCAACGTCACAGGGGAGCAGTCAAGTGAAATCGTCGGAGTTTTGGTCCATTTTTTGGCTTATTTTTAGGTGCGTGAGCGTTAGTTTGGGTGGTGAATCCAACTAAAGCGCAAGTGACAAGTTAAGTATGTTGTTGACGATCTGGATGCGCGTCTGTCCGAGCGATTAGTGTGGGGCGGATTATGGGACTTGAGCGACAAGCGCTCGCGCTCTCACGATCCACTCATGCACTTGCGCTCCAAGGTGATATGGAACACTCGCTCCACGGTCGGCCCTCCTCTAAGGCGAGCGAGCCAACGACAGTCTTGCCTCTGTTGCATCTGGCAGACAGGTGAGGCCGACTTGAGGCGAGGCAAGGCGGCCGGCGGGCGAGAGGATGACGAAAGCTGTCTGCGCGCTTGGCGCCACAACAGCCGCTTTGCGGCCGCCAGTCTGGCCGCTGCGATACTCTTTGGAGGCAACAGGACGAGCTGGTGCAACAGTGTTTGCGCACGGCGTTGCAAGTTGGTGGCGGCGAGCGAATGCGCGCGAAAGCTAGCTCGGCGAGTGGAGTGCGTAGAATGGGGATAGCATGAACGGCTGCCTTGCTGGCCCCAGAAATTGCGTTGGCGTAGCGGACTCAGTGGAACAAGGTGTGGCGAGGTTGGCGCGGCCGCTGAGCGCGAAGCCAACAAGCGGCCGCCTGGCTGCCAGCCCACTCTCTTTCCCTCCCTCTCACTCGCTAGCATTAGACTTAGTTCCTAAAAGTTCTCGGCGGCTTTGTGCAAGCGAGAGTCTGCTTGCTTGGCCATAAACGCGCATGGCTCAGCGAGGGCGCCCAAAGGGAGCGGAGCTGAAGCGCCAACTCCTCTCTCCCTTCCAAGAACATCCCCCAGCGAGTCCCATATTTGGCCATCCGTTTCTTGTTTGAGGCTAAAACTGCTCGGCTGGCCGGGAGTACAATCTGTGCCAATTTTTCTAATTCTATCTGGCCAGATTTGCTGCCGGCCGAGAGCATGAATGGCGTACAGGCGCTCAGTTTGAGTTTGCTCTCGCGCGCTGAGATCTCTCGCTTGTTGAATGGGATTCGGATTGTGGGGCTCTCAAAGCAGAGTGCACAGACCCTCATGTAGAGCGTGTTTAGTAGGCTAGGGCCGACCGAACCTCCAGCCGGCGGCGCAGTAGAACAAGCTAAGCAAAGCAAAGCAAACGACGACGACGACCAAGACGCATAGAGGTAGAGAGAGAGAGAACGATGATACGTAACCATTGAGTTTACTTGGGACTTCTCGAGCGAGCTGTTTATTCGGGAGCAAGCCGACTAGAACAACATCGGGCCAAGACTTTATCCGGCTATCACAGGGAGTGCGCGACAATGTGCAGCTGGCTGGGGGCTTTGTAATCGTTGGTCTGTTGTCGGATTCAAGCTGTTGCCTGACGAACGGGGAGCGCGATTCAAAGTTGCTCGCGAGAGGAAGAGAAGTTTAGAGGGCCTTTTGATTTGATCCTGTCCATCGGCAATCTATGCTTTGCTTCAATTGGGAGTTGCGTCCTGAAAGGCGAGCGGAAGGCCAAGAGTCAGGGTAGACAGAGAGACGGAGAGAGTGCAAGGTGAGGGAGTCTAGTGCTGGGGAGCCGCCTTCACAGTGGACCCGGCAAATTGTGACAATCTGCGCTGCAGAGGAAGCTGGAGGCTTGAGAAAGAGCCAAGAGGGACAGACTATCGTCGAGAGAGGGCAATCTTGAACGATTGTAGGCGCAAATGATACAATCACTTCATCGCCGCTGCCCGTGTACATCGCAAAGCTCAAAGCCACCACCAAGCACCAGACTCCAGCAAGTAGCGGGGTCCAACTAAGACTAGACAAGTTCAAAAATATACACAACCATGACACTAAATAGATCTACAACTCCCCTGACGGGCCCCTTGTTTTGTTCACACTGTGATGAGGGTTTCGAGGAGAAGGAGAAGATTGTGAATACGAACGGGGAGATATTGCACCAGCATTGTTTTGTTTGCGCCCAATGTTTTAGGGCCTTCGACAAGAGCGAGGTTTATTATGAGTTTGGTGGAAGAAAGTATTGTGAGCACGATTTTCAAGTTTTGTTCGCGCCCTGTTGTGGAAAGTGTCGCCAATTTATAATCGGCCGAGTAATAAAGGCGCTGAACAATAGCTGGCACCCGAATTGTTTCAATTGCCAGCTTTGCCAGCGGCCGCTAGCCGATCAAGGCTTTATCAAGAACAACGGGCGAGCTTTGTGCCATGATTGCAATGTTTTGGAGAAGGCGGCCGCAGTTGGCCGATACGTGTGCCAAAGGTGCAAAGATTTTATCGACGAAACGCCGCTGAAAATTAAGGTAAGTTCGAGACCGTCTTGCTCATAGAAAGAGAGAGAGAGTGCAGAACGCAGCTTACACTCGACACTAACCTGTTGCTGGCCCATCAAACTGAACAGGGCGAACCATATCATGCCTACCATTTCAACTGCCGCAACTGCGGCGTCGAGCTTCGCCCGGACGCCCGCCAGGTTAAGGAGGACTTATATTGTATCAAGTGCCACGACAAGATGGGCATCCCAATTTGTGGGGCCTGCAGGCGGCCCATAGAGGAGCGCATAGTGACCGCGCTTGGAAAACACTTTCACGTGGACCATTTTGTGTGCGCCAGGTGCGAGAGGCCCTTCCTTGGAAAGCGCCATTACGAGCGCAAGGGTTTAGCCTATTGCGAGCAACACTATTACCAGCTCTTTGGGCACCAATGCTTTGTTTGTCAGCAAATGATCAAGGGCGACGTTATTAGGGCTTTGAACAAGTACTGGTGCGTTCAACACTTTGCCTGCGCCTTTTGCGAGACCAAGCTTGTAGCAAACAAATCTAAATTTTACGATGTCGATTCGAAACCATGTTGTAAGAAATGTTATGAGAAGTTTCCACGCGATGTTAGAAAACGTTTGGCTGAACAACATAAACGTGATAAGAAGGCGCAACAGCAGCAGCAACAGCAATCGAACAACAGTAACCCAAATCTAAATAACAACAACAACAACAATAACATTAACAGTAATGAAGCAATAGATAATGTAGTCCGTTAATACTCAATAGCGAGAAAGGAGTTTAGGAGCAAAGAAACCAAGCCACATAATACTCGACTACCTTTAGCAATTATGAGCTGCAAATTGCGCTAACTCGTTAACATTCTAAATAATCTTCACTACCTATTGGCTCTATGGATCCAGGTCAACTGTATTGAGTTACGGGCCAAAATTCAAACACAAAATGCTCACCAAAGGAGGCCAAGGAACAAGCACAATATACAAGTTTCATATTTTTGAATGGTACTGGAAACAATCACACCGATTGATGGATTTAGTATTGAGTTAGTTGTATTTGCGCGAACACTGATCCTACAAGGCACTTCGTTTGATGTACTAAACTTGTAAAAGAAAAAGAGAGCTCCACGCAAGGCTAGCGACAATTCTTCTCATTTCCCAGGTCTTCTATGACACGAAAGACAGATTGTACAGACAGGGGACGTAGTGATTAAAAATCCAGGGACAATCTAACACAAGCTAGAACTGGTTGTGCCGAACCGGAAGTGGCGGGTGGCGCTAGCGCTCTAGCACGTGTTAGCTTCTTCCGACGTCTCAGTGCTGTCGAAAAAGATGAAAATTGAGTCATATTGGCAAATTGACTGTCTCAGACTGAGATTTAATTTAATTTGCTGGTAAGAGTGTGATATTTTAATCATATAACAAGTGCACTTCTTCGATTTAACAATTACAATCGTGCACGTTGGGGGCGCAAGGACCAAAACTGGAGGCTCTCCCCAGCTCTTGGACATTGCGTCCGCTCAAAGTCATCTAAATCTATTCACTGGGGACACTAACAAGGTAACAATCAAAGTTATTAGGATGCTTGGCGAAAGATTGCTTAACGCGAGGGTGGCGGATTGAGATGATGAGGATGCTGTGGCGGAGGATGCGTAGTAGCTTGGCATTGAGGCGGAGGAGGTGGCTGATAGGGGACTTCCGAAAGCCCCCTGGCTTGTGTAGCCCCGAAGGTCAGAGCATTGGTTTCTTCGGGTTAGTCTGACTTGCATAGGCTTTGCCACGATAGGTAGTGGTGTTATCAAGGCAATTTGTAGGTCGACAATCGGGGCTAGAGAGTTGGCCAGGTTGTGGGAACTCGATGCACCATTCAGGGGCTGAGAGAGAGTTGCCATTTGTGGTGGCTGATGCTGCAAAGCTTGAGCCTCGGGTGTGTCGACGTTGTTCGAGGCGCCATCTTGGGGCAGCTGTATGGCTCCATAATCCCTATACCAGGCGCTATATCGTTGGCGATCATCGTCCGCCAACAGGAGGCGCACTAGTCCATTAGTTGTCCAGCTTCCAAGACAGTACAAATCTATTGATGAGGGGAGTGGCGGCCGGTTAGTTGAGGAAACTGATATCATCATGATCACGATGAGATCGATAAGGAATAACTGGCGACACTTACTTTTGATAAAAAACTTTGCGGTTGAACACTTGGAATGAATCCTCAGGCGACTTGGGTGGTCGCATTGGGCCGTCAGGAAGGATTGGCGGGGGCAGACGAAGATATTCGATGGGTTGTAGGTGAGATCACTTTCAATCGGTGCCTCAATTGTATAGGCACCCTCGAACGGGCATCGCTGGTGCTCCAAGTCTGTAAATAATGTTGGATAATTGAATGGTTAGTTTTTGCCAAATTTCATGACTCCATTGCTTGTGCAAGGGGCGCCGCCGATTTGAGGTGAACGGCCAGACTTGTGAGTGGGGCTAATTAACAGAGGAAGCTAATCATGGTGGTTCGGACTTGGACGATTGGCTGGCTACTCATCCAAGCTGAGTGGATGAGTTCGTTGGATCTGCGGCCATAATTATTGCCAAGACAAGAGTGGCGGCAATTTGGCGGCGGCTCTAGGATTCGACCGAAATAAAACTCGAATTTGGCGAGATCAAGCTTGAAGATTAGACATATTAAATTTGTTCCACCAATCTAACTCTGTGTACTTTGAGAGAGGGCTGCACATTCGCCTGTGGCAGGCAGGTGGTGGAAAACCAACACCGAGGATGAAGGGAAATGATAAGGGCACTCCGAGATAGGAGCTCCAGTGGCTGGACTAAATTGTTATTGCTACTAATATCAATAATTAATTGATTATGCATTATCATCGTAAGCCGACGGTTGTTAAGTGAGGGCAGTGCTACTTCAACTTGTGTTCAAATAACAAGTGAACCTGCAACAAGTCCAGTTTCAGCAAGAGCAAACAGAACGGGCGGGATAAATTATTGACGCAAATCTTGATGTTAGCCTCATCAAGTTTTAGCCGCCAAACTGACGAACATTGGGCTCTTTGGATGCAGCGAGTGGCCGACAATTTAGCCGGCCGATTACCGCTCCAGTTTTTGGGCTTCGTTCGTTGTCTTTGCGAGAGTGCGCGTTTGTGTTTGTTTGGTCGCCAGGGTCAAGGAAGGAGACCACGTCAACTGGCTCCGGCGGACAGTTTGAGCGTGGGCCGTGTGTCTGCCTATGTGCGCTTTTATATGGCTATGGCGATACGAAAAATTAACTTGCGTTTTATTATGATCGAATCTCCCTAGCCCGAAGTCTCCAACTCTGACTCTAGCCCGGAGCACAAACTTTAGATTAGTCTGCTGGACACTAAAAAATCCATCATAATCAAAGCTAGCGCGGATACATTATAAGTTATCTGAGGAGCGCCAGTGAGAGTATAAGGCCCAGGGAGTAATACAGACGTCAGCTCAACTTTGCAACAGACTTTCAGGCAAAGCTGGCCCATAATAAAACTGCTACTACGACTACTCCAACCCAAACCAGAGTTCTGCTCAACTGAAAGCTGGACCTCGTCCAAGTTCATCGCAATCCCTGATATCATTGGTGCTAATTTCTCATCCGTCTCCCTTGCATTAAATGGCCGGGCTAAAATCTGAAGTCCGAGTAACCGCAACTGTTGTCGCGCCAAGCTTTGAACGACCTGTTGGTCACTCGAGAGAGGTTGCTGGTGTCGAACTTTGCTTGCGGCCTGCACAAAAACAAGAGCACTATGAGGTCGTCAAGGGTGGGTAGTAATTGCTGACATCATGAGTGTCTATCGACCTAAGGTTCTCAAATGAGAGAAAATCCCAGCACTGTCTCATTATGATCACAATTTTTTACCTGCGACAGGAAAGAAAGATGTAGAAAGCCGCTGGCGCTCAACGACGGCTGGCGCAGCAAGCCTGTCCCAACTTCCTCTCCCTCACTCTCGCATTCTCTCCCACCTGGAACACACAGAACCCTCTTGCATTGGACCCAAATTTTGTTTGAATTCTTCACAATCAAACAGGATCGTTCGCAATGCTAGACAAAGTTTGTAAAATTGTATGGCATCCATGGAATTGCATTGCTCCAGGTAAAATAGCGTAGATTTTCTTTATTCGTGTTGCTCTTTTGTCTGAATGCATACACGAGGATGCCGCCTTGTGTGAGAGAGAGAGAGCGAAAGAAAGATGAAAGGGAGCGTCTGTCCATGATAGCGCAGAATGTGCATCTGTGCCAGTTTGCCATTCACCGGCAAACACTAGCAACTAGAGCTCTTCCTCTATTTACTTCTCGCCGGTTAGTGACCAACCAGCAGAGCATGCACTATTATTTGATTTACCTTAGCTTTCGCCCTTGAATTTTCCGGCTCTCAAACGGCGACAATAGGTGGGTTGGGAGAGTAGAGCGTAAGGCTGGTTTGTTTTAATTTATTCCAAACTTATGTTGCCTTCGCTCATTCCCCTCCTCCCCTACTGCCGGCTTGCGGATAACAAACACAAGCTGTCGCGCTTCCAACTCTGGAACCAAGTTTCTCGCTTTGTCGCCCTAGTTGGTCAGTTGGCCGATGGCGGAAGAGACATGCAACCAATAAGCTGACTTTGCTCAATTTGAAGCCATGAGAAGGCGAAGATGCCGGAGATTGCACGTCGTCTTGCTCATTACTGGCGACAGTTGCTTGGGACACGCGAGAGGCGCTCGCACTTTGATTGGTCATTACCATACAATATCACGCCGTTTGTCCGGAACGCGGCCGGTCGCGATGTTAGAGCTAGCGAGAGGAGGACGAATGTTGCCTGGGATCCTCTCAGTTTGGTGAGTACGAGTATTAATCATCGTCGTAACGTATAAACAAGAAATAATATTAAGAGACAGGGGAGGCGGAGGGGGAGCGAGCGAGACATCTCGAAATTAAATTCGAGAATGCCCAAGCTGGACTCCTACCGGCAGCATAAGAGGATGCTCATCTCCTGGCTAGACGTACGTATCGAGCTCTGCCATCGTCATCAAGTTATGCCTCCTCCCATCCCTGAATACTAGTCGTCGACTATGCTGTCAACATAGATAAGATTCGGGATTCCACCAAGATGATCGATTCTCGCGATTGGCTCGTGCTGCTGCTGCTGCTGCCGATACCAGGCGCATGTGAGCTGGAACAAGCGTTTTGAGCTCGAAAAACAAACAACATACCAAATGTCCATGAGTGGGCTTGGCTCGGACCTTGATTGTCGCTTGCTTGCTCATGACCAAGGCTTGCGGCTCACATATCTCTCTCATGAGGATTAGTGAGAGACAAACGTAGCAACTGATCAATCAACTCAGGATCGAACGTTTGTGCTGGCAATGGCATGGCAAACGCCTCTCCACCACCAAATGGGTGTCTCAAGAGAGCCCTTTTAGTTAGAAGCCGAGTGTGTGGCACTGATTTTGGTTCGAGTCTTCGGTGCTCTTGGTTGGGATACAAAGGCGATGCCTGTTCACTCCCAACCTGGCTCATCGTCATCCATTGCAAATCGCGATAAGTCATCAGTGTTTTCACCATACTAACTGGTGATGGACGAAACGCTGTCTGTAGATATCGATCTCACTGTTTCAAGCTCGGACACACTTAGAGCCGGCGTTAGTAGCTACTCTTCGTTTGCTGTCACTTGAGCAGGAGATTCGAGAGCCTTTTTAGCCAGTTCAGACGACTGAATGTTATCCTCGTTGGCTTTACAAGTGCAATATTCGAACGCCAGAATGCGCGTCGAGATTGCACAAACTATAACACAAAATTTGCTCGCATTTTCGCTGACTTGACATGACTACCTGACATGATGCGCAAATGTAACTGCCCGCTGCCATGAGCTAGTTCGACATGATGGGGTTTCAATTCAGAGCGTGGAAGAGGGAACGTGACCTGGACACGAATGAAGAAGACCAGGAAGGACTGAAATCAGTTTGGAGCGAAGCTCTATTGAGCCGGGGGCACTCGCATCATATATCGAAATCTATATGGAGTGCTTGAGTGGCGCAAACGTTGTCACTACCAACACCAGCTAGATTCACATCGCGCCTCGATATATATATATATGCTTGTGTGTGACAACCAGTAATCAGATAACTAGCTCAAATAATCAAATTCCGATTTGCTAGACTTGCAAAGCATAGTACCAATACAACTGCTAACGATGCTGTTACTTACTCGTTGAAGTTATGATTTGTGTTTGTGGTGTGCCGATGTATGTGCTTCTGCACTGGCCGTCGTTGGGTGAGCTTATGAAGTAATCTATCTGAACTATGCCGTTGGACCTACGATAGAATCTAACACAATAGTTTGTCGTTTGACTGTAGAAATACATTGTAAGTGTGGGATAGGAGAATTAGAGTTAGAACTGTGGGTCTAATTGACAGATCATCGGCGATAAACTGGGAAAGTGTTCTCAGATGGTTAGAGGCGAGGTCTCAATTACGTGTAGGGCTCGTTGGATAAATGCATCATTGCGCAATCTCTGGCGAGAATTCGAAGCGATAAAGAATTCGCGACTATTAGAGCGAGTAGTCACGTTTTAAATCGATGAATACTAGCCCGCATTTGCATAGCCCTGTTTCCTTGACCAAAATAGCCTTCAAGTATCGATGAAAAGCGCCGAAATCGCGATCTAGCGACAGTTGAACAGTAATTTTACCGGTTAAATAAAAAATCTCCGATGGATATCTTGCAGCCTACCAAGTTGTACTTTATCTTCCGACAGAATTTAGACAAACTTAGCATTTCCACGATCGTTGGCTAATTCATGAAACCCATCGGTATAAATTAGTCCAAGGTAGGATGGTATCGTATGATAGTTCTGGTTGACCGGCCAAGTTTGCAAATGTAGGAACAAAGTTTCATCTGCTTGGTGAATTCATCGGTCACCGTCACCTGTCACTTTGAAGCCTTTTCAGACAGTCAACGCCACTTCGTGCATACAAGAGATGACTTATATTGCTCTACTCCTTAGAGATTATAAGGCATGAGAATGAGACTTTGCAATTAGAGCATCTGTTCACTGAACAGGGCATACCTTGATAACTGGATAATTTATGCACTCGGAGCAGAATTGCGGAAGAGTCTCTCTAATTTTCGAGGGACTGGAAGAATGACGAAACTTTTTCCATGATCTGAGAATCCTAAAATTCGACCGAGTTTTAGGTTGCAGATCTTCGGGCTAGATCAGCTACTCGTCAGTTGGCACAGACTAAGATTAGTGACTGGACCCTAGATCGGTTTGATCAATGGCTAAATATAATTGTTCTCACGAAAACGCAAAACGGACCAAAATGATAGACAAAATACGTGACAAAATTGCATCCCAACTTCTTTCAAAAGCTAGAAGAAATTCAACAGCAAATTGAATAGCCCTTCCCTCTCGATAATCGTGTCTGCCTTGCTTTTTGTCGAGCTGTCCTAGATAGGTATAAATAGATTGTATGAGCTAACCGGAGAGGTGGCTTTCGATAAGTGTAAGCAAAGTCGAATTGCCCACGAGCACAGCTGATCCCTGAAGGTCACCATTCATCCTTGGGTAGCAGTCAATGTTTAAGGCGAGTAGTATTTTTGTTTCTATGGGCCATGAATAAAACTAGACCGAGCAAGACGGAACTCAGTTGGTCGAAATTGCAGGCGAGACGCTGAGCCAACTCTCTAAAGCTGTGGATGTGTACTTGAATGGCAATAGGAAGTTCGGGAGGTGCGCATTCTCACCAGGTCGATCTCCTCGCTCGTACACCCGCCCACCGTTTGCTTCCCCCACCCCCCAAACTCTGCTATCGGAACTGATCAACGACGGCGGGGAACGAACAATCGGCCCTCTAGCTCAAAACTGGCTGTAAAGATACTAGGGCTAATGGTGGCAGCTACCACATCATGGAAAGTTAGTGCAACCATTTCCTCTTAGCTCTCTTTACTGGGCTTGAACACCAGAAGTCTACCTGGTGCGCTCGAAATACGTAGACCGCGCTAGTCTGCTTTAAATCGTCAACCTTTCGTATAACTAATCTGTTCGACTTTTGATTTGAGTCTGCGAGTTAATCGGAAGTTGATCGACGACCACGACAACTAGGGCCCACAATAGCTTGGGCGCAACATGATCTCCTCAACCTCTAAATCTCCTTCATTATGGAGGTGGGGCCTATGATTTAAACGCGACAAATACGAAGCTGATAGTTCAACTCCAAGACGAAGGGCGAATCCGAAAGTCAACTGCTACCATGACGGCCATAAGCGTCAATATCATTGAATCATACGAGAGAGGTGGAGGGTTTTCAGCGGCTAGCTCCTGATGTGGAATAGTGTATTCGGTTGAAAGCTTGAAATAAACTATCCAGGATAGACTCAAAATTTATCCTCCTAGATTCAGTCTCGAGAAGAATGCGGTGAGAGTGCCTAGTTACATCATTGAGTAAAAATCGGTATCATTCAGTTATAGATGTTACGCTGTATAAAATCTCATAACAGAGTGGCGCGCAGTTATATCACCGTTTGAGAGATAACAGTCTACAACAACACAAATTCGCACTATGACAACTGAACTAATTGCGCATCTGGCCGACGATCCTGGTATGGTGACCGGAGATTGCAGAAAGAAGCCATTAAACGACGAAACTACCTTCAAAGAAAGAACATGCCAGCTGATGGTGGCCATGAACGATCGTCGGCTCGCTTCCAAGAGGGAAGATGTAGCTCAAACAACTGACTCAAGAGCTTTCGAGGAAATGTTTGAATATGTGAAGAGTGACAACCAGACGCTAGACACTCATCGAGATTCAAAAATAGCTGATTTTTATACCGGGAGGAGCATCTTCATCACTGGTGCGTCTGGTTTTGTTGGCAAGGTAAGGAAGTGATCGGTAAAAGCTTAAATGGAGCTTATTGGTGGCATTCGAACTAACACACCGCAACAGTGCCTCCTCGAAAAATTACTTAGATCATGTCCCGGCCTGAGGCAGGTGTTTATACTTATGCGGCCAAAGCGCGGCCTCGAGGTAGGCGAGAGAGTTGAGTCTCTGATCAGATGCGAGCTCTTTGAACGCCTCCGCAGCTCACCCGACGGACAAAAGCAGCTCAACAAGGTAGTGGCCATTCGGGGTGACATAACAAAGCCATTCTTCGGTCTGTCAAGCGGCGACATCGAGCTCTTGAGCTCTCGTGTCTCGCTGGTCTTTCATTCAGCGGCCACGGTAAAATTTGTCGAGCCTCTCAAGGTAGCCGTGGAAAACAACGTGGTGAGCGTTGAAAACTTGGTTGATCTTGCAAGCAAACTGAGCAGCCTAGAGGCTTTAGTTCATGTCTCGACCGCATACTCGAATTGCAACAGGAAACAAGTGGACGAAGTCTTCTACGAGGCACCCATCGAGGCCGATAGGCTGATCGATATGGCGCGCTGGATGAAGCCGGACATTCTAGAGAAAATATCGCCAGCTCTCTTGGAGGAGCGACCAAACACGTATACGTACACCAAAGCAGTGGCGGAAGCGCTATTGGTAGAGCGAGCACGGAAATTGCTACCCAACATACCAATCGCAATGGTGCGACCGTCCATAGTGGCTGGTATATGGCGTCAACCAATCTGTGGTTGGGTCGATAACTTCAACGGACCAACAGGCGTCATCCTATCGTTGATGACGGGCGCGTTACAAGCGATGCTTGCTTGTCCAGACTATTGCGCAGACATCGTACCAGTTGATATCGTGGCTAATCTCATAATTTGTGCGGCTTGGCAGGTTCATCGGCAACATCGTGATCCAGCTACAAAATTGCATCAAGAGGTTGAAGTTGAGCCAATCGGCTCCATACGGATCAAGGACATAAGTGTATACAATTGTGTCAGCGGAACTCTCAATCCAGTCCTTTGGAGAGATTTTTCAAAGTATATCAAGCAAATAGGACTGGTGTATCCTTGCAATAACTTGATGCGCCGACCCGACACTCTGCTCATATCAAATGAATACCTATTCAACATATTCAACTTTATAAACCACGCAACAGTAGCCTACACTGTTGATTTTGTACTCAAATTCATGGGGAGGAAACCTAAGCTCGTGATAGTGTACAAGCGTCTAATGAAGATGATACAAACGTTGAAGCCGTTCACCACAAACCAATGGTTATTCAACTGCTCCAACGTCACCTGCCTCTATGAGGGATTGACCCCTGTAGATAAGGAGATATTCAACTTTGACATTCGACAGGTCAGATGGGACGACTACCTCCGTCGATACTACGTTGGTGCAAAGTGAGTAACCGTATATCAAACTGGCCTATTTATGTTCATTAGAAACAGAATGCTAACTAATCTGAAATTCGATTCATTGCAGATTGTTCGCGCTGAAAGATGACCCCAACAAAGTAGTAAGCGCCAGGCATAAGCTTAGGAAAATGGCGATTGGGAGCCAACTAATGCAGATGGTATTCCTATTTTTTGTATATTATTGTATCATCAGGGAATCAACAATGGAACATTTCATAATTGAATCATTGTACAGTCTATATTAGTTATCCAAATCAAACTAGAACGAAAAGCCCTGGCCGGTGTAAGAAAGAATTTGGTTGTGACAGGTAGTGATATAAATGGATGTCGAGTTCAGGTTGGCACAAATAAAACCAACTTAGCTTAAACAATGGCATCAAAACAGAGAGTGACAGCGAGTCAAACTTGCGAAAGTGAGACTTACCAATTTTTGGTTATTTGGACGAGGTAGACTAAATCATTAAATGCTGCTGTGTTTCTTGGAGTAGCTTGATGGAATGGTTGATTGGCTTGATTAAGGGTGGACGAATGCGTTGGAAATCTTCTATTGGTAATAACTTGCGACGCTTGATTGCTACTGCTTCTAGCAAACTGCTGCTGATTATGATTAGTGTGTGAGCGCAAATGAGGATATGAAAACTGTTGTAAACAGGCAGCTTCCTCGATGACGTTGCCCTCTTTCGTCTCTTTGACTTGGTACTTAGTTGAGTTTTGATTGAACATATATATCAGTGAGTTGTCAACACTTAACCAGTTTTCTGATTGGCTTTGGATGTAAGAGGGGAAATGGCACTTGTGAATGGTGGGAGGATTCGCATGTAAACGTAATGTTTTCGGTCCCTCATTGGCATTAATCAGACCGTAACAACTTTCTTCCAGAGATTGAGCCATTTGAATAAATTCGCCATCCAGCGTTTTTTCGTACACAAAGCACCTGAATCTGCCCTTATCCTGATGATTAGATGCGTGTTCTAGCCGGCCAATCATGTAATAATTATTACCCTCACTCCAGTCGGCATAGCATTTTAGTACTTCGGCTGTTTTGTTTTACAAGACAAGATGACGGATGACAGCAGGATGATTAGTACTAGAATCGGACTGGGCACAGGAGGTGTACCTGTTTGCGCTGACGGTGTTGCTGATGGCCGCAACGGTATCGCCTGGCAGCGCAGAGTCTTGAAAGCGGCCCGGTTCGTAAAATTAGCAACACCAGACTCGATTGCAAGTGCAGCTGGCTCAGGTTTGGGCATGGATCATGCAAGGCAACCAGTGACATAGAAAGGAGGGGGCAGGATTGCGGAGGCCGACGGAGACCGCGAGCACACGAAACGAGGAAAGAAAAATTGCACAAGGCTTAATTAGTACTTACATTTACTTTCTGAGCCAGGAACGTCGGGGCAGGCTGAGAATTTGAAGTTTAGTTGCTTTTTGTCTATACAGGAGTCGAGTGATGAATATGGCTCGCGGCAGCCATCGTAAGTGAATGAGTATTGGCCAATGATTGGACATTCGATGGCGGGCGTGTCAAGGCGAAAGAGTGATTCCAACTGAGCGTCGCCAGTTATATCAGAGCAAATGGAATCAAGGAGGGAATGGTCGTCGTCGTTTTGCGGGATAATGAGGTTGTTTGTTGAGCGATTGTAGTAATTAGCGGGTATCGGTTGGCAGCTGGACTCTTTGTATTGCAAGACATTAAGATGGCGCTCGTTTATAACGAGGCAGACAAGACAGGAGCCCGCTTGTTGTGGTTGCTGTTGTTGCTGTTGATGTTTTGTGGTGCCCGTGTACTCGAACAAATATTTATCACCTTTTTGATCACGACATAAGCCTTTATCACTGATTTCAGTGTTTGTCACCCGAATGAGCTCCTTGTTTGACTGATACCATTTTCCGGCCCAAGTTGGTGGGAGCTGGCAACTGGTTGGCGTTGGCCTCGTCCTTGCTTGCGCCGTTCCGGCAAATCTCTCGGCCGACGACGGGGAGTAGCCGCCAGTGTTGGCTTGGTTGCGCGGTAGGAGCGAGGTTGTGGTTTCGATCACATTGTCAAGATCTGGTTGCTGCTGCTGCTGCTGCCTGATCAAGGGCAACTTTTGAGCTGCTTGTGGCGACTGCGTGTCGCTCGCTTTGACTAGCTTGAAGTTGTTTGCGTTTGTGTCTTCGGTTGGTGATGATGATGATGATGCATATTGCTCGATTGGGTGGCGGGCGGGCGTTTGGGTGCTGGTTGGTTGACTGGGGCTGAGGCTGAGACTGACGCTCAGAGTGAAATGGGTTAGCTGGAGCAGAGTGGCGGCCAGCAGGATTCTCGAGGCTGTTGCTCGCGAGCCCACGCAAATCGGCCACCCGAGACGCCGGGGGGCTCCCATGTTGGCTCGTCTCTTGCGCATCTCCTCAACGGCCACAATTCTTCTACCTTATTCTTCTCCTCCTCCTCTCTCACCTTTCCCACCTTGATTCCGTCTCATCTGCCATCTGTGTGTTTCCTCTCTCTCTCTCGTCGGCTCTTCGAATCAACTTGCCTTCGTAAGTCTCTTGCCGGCTTGACTTGAATCTCTTGCGAACACAATACTTGTTGTTGTCTTCGTCCTTTTGCCTGCTAAGCTCAGCGTTTTGGGTTCAGTTTGGTTGATCCAATGGGTTGAATTTTGGTTGGGTTTGCAAGGTCAGTGGTTGCGGATGCGACACGTTCAGGGCTCCATGAGCGAATGGTGGCCGCGAGAGCCGTGCGGCGATTAACACGGCGGGCCAATACGATGCGCCGTAGCGAACAAAAACCGGTTCTCGTTCAGTTCGCTCGGGCGCAGCCTGCCGACGAGCGAGTCCCCTGCCTCTCGAGGCGGACGATCTCTGGCCATTGCAACGGGCGCGCCGCTCGCGCTCCCCTCCAATGCCGCCGCGGGCACGCAGCTGTCGCAAGGGCGCATGCGCGCCCGCCGGCCAGTCTGTGAGAGTGGGGGCAGCGCTCTGAGCTCCCCCAGAGTCCGGCTATGGCAGAGCGGGGGGAAGGGGGGAGGTGAGTTGGAAATCTGAGAGCCGGATAGGAGCGACACAATGAGCGCCTCGTATGCACTGCTCGCCAAAACAAATGCCCGAATCTGTCCTGTCCTGTCGCGTCCCTCCTGCACAGGTCTCGGCGGAGTGGTGGTGGTTTGAGTTGGAGTCGCGTTGTGGGAGGAGGAGGAGGAGAGTTCGTGGCCGAATCCGCATGACATCTAAACTCGCCGCCGCTCCTCCTGGCCGACTCGAGCCCAGGTGAGGCTGGCCGGCGCAGCATCCTGCTTGCAAACAAGCAACACTCGGCCCTCCAGTGGGCCGAGCACGAATCCCGGGTGCAGAGGGCAAAAGGGAGGAGAGAGAGACACGCTTTGCCTGCGGCTCCGTCCAGAGTGGCCGGGCTTAGTTTGTCTGCGCCGCTTGTGGCACCGAGAATGTCAATTAAATTCTTATTCTACTTTAAAGCGTCAAGTGTGCGCGAGGCGGAGGGCCGATTGGCGGCGGCCAGCGCCGAAAGGTTGGCCGCGCGCGCGCGCTCCTATCTCCAGTGATCAACTTGGAAGTGGGGTCAATTCGAACTTGCCGGCCGCTAAAACTAAGCCGCCGCTCACTCAGCGCCGGCTATCAGTGTCGCCGCCGGAACCATTAAGGGGGGGGGCCTGAAAGCGGACTTAATGAGTCCTTCATGGAGGGCTGGCTGGCTTGGGCTGGAGCTGCGCCGAGGGGCCGAGCAGTGTGGGCTGAATCTCGGCGGCTAATCTGACGAGTGGCTGCAACTCTTCCGCCCTCACAACGAGCCCCCATCGGCGGCTCCGTTGTCGTCGTCGTCGTCGTCGCCGCCGCCGCCAACGCCGCCGCTGATCCGAGAGCCGCCCACTTTTGGGAGTGTTAATTTAGGCCTAAAAGTGGCCGAAATGGCAAACAAAACTCCCCTCCTTCAACTTCCGCGCGAGAGGGGGGAGGAAGTGGCCGCTTGCGTGGCGCTAATTGCAGCCTTTGGCCAACGACGTGCGGCCAGGTAGGCGCCGGCCGAGCGAGCGGCCACCAGAAGCCACCTACTGCGCCGCTGGCCGGCTTGTCCGAGTGGGCGCGAGCCAGTCAGCCAGCCAGCCAAGGGGGGGGGGCAGCTGGGCAGCGGCGGCGGAGGGACCAATTGCGGGGTCGCGCTGAGACTGGCGCGGAGACAACTCGCTCTCGGGGCAGGGAGATGGTCGCCGGGAGATAATGGGCGCCACACGTGCTTGCGGCCTCGCTCGGCCCCTTACCTGGCGCGCTCTGGCCCCCTGCTCGCGCGCCCACTGGGCCGCTGGGGGCGCGCAAGCTGATTGTGCGGCCAACTCAACTAATGGCGGCGCAGACAAAACTTTGCGCGACGAGCTGCCCGCAACGAGTGTGTGTCAAGCGAGTTTGATTCCAATTCCAGGGGGGCCGCTCTCGCCCTGTGCCTTCGTGTTGCGCTGGCGCGACAATTTGGAGAAAAGCCGACTTCCATTGAATAGAAATTAGATTTGAATTTATAATGGAGAGGAGCCATTGGGGGGGGGGGAGGAGGGAAGGTAGGAATTGGAGGCTTTTGCCTTTCCATTCTAATGTTTGCTTACTTCAGCCAGTAAGGCAACACCCGCAAACACTGGGCTCCAGCTGTAAGTTTAAGCGCGAGGAATCTCGCCACACCAGTTTGCCGCTTGCATCTTTCGGGCACACACAATGGGCCTGCTCAGTTTTGGCGAGCGGAGAGATGTTTTTATTTTTCTTTCACTTCCTTTGGCCCTCGTCGGCTGAGTGAGTTTTATATGCGGATATCATTAGTGGCAGTGGCGCTGCGGTGTTCGGCCGCTTGCGGCGCTCGAAGGCCCCCAAGTGGAGCCACTATCGGCGGGCCCACCGGCTGGCGGGCGAGTCAAAACACTCCCGCTTGCGGCCGAAGGCGTTCGAGCTGCGTAGAGGCAGGCGGGAGGAGGAGGAGGAGGAGGGGCGGGCAGGAAGTGGGCCAAGTTCATTTATTATCATCAAGGTTCGCTCGGCTCAAGCCGGGCGCCGCGCAGATAAGAGCGGCGCCCAGCTGGCCAGGCGGGCATCAGGCGGCCGGCCACTCCTGGCGCTAGGCGCAGAGAAGACAATCATTTGCTCCACTGGCTTCCAGTGGCGGGCGCGCAGACACACTAACGCCGAGCTTGGCCGCCCCTATGCAACATTAGCCAGCCACCGGCGAGACTTCACTCGCGATCGGCGCCCGTAAGCCAGCCCCAGATAAGGCGGGTGATTGATTTAAAGTTTGGGCGCCTTGCGCTGGTTTGCGCCGCTCGCCGCGGGCGCCACTCTGGCGGCTCGCTTCGTGGGCGCGCTGATTGGGCGAGGAGGAGGCGGCGGCTTTGCTCGCCTAATCAGTCATCAAATCTTCGCAGCGCGAGGTGCGCGCTCACAGTGAGCGGCTCACTCAAATCTGCGATGCATCATCGCGCGCGAGCAAAGCCAAGGAGGGCGCCCGCTTTTTCATCAAACAAGCAAACATCCTCCTCCTCCCCCCGTGGCCAGCACGCGGCTGCCGAAATGCATCGGCCGGAAGCCTAATGATCCATGGCACTCGCGGGAGTTGCCCGCAAAGCCGCCAGTGGAGGCGGAAAACAAGCCTCGGCGGCCTGTTGGCGCCGCACGTTGGCCGCGGATGGGGCGCGCAAGATGAGCGTATTTATATCCACCGGCGCCAAAAGGTTTGCGCCAGAGTGTAGGCGCCCGCCTCGCAGCCAAATCTCATAACTCATTGGATTCAAACTCTCATGGCTCGCTTATTAGATTTGGCGGCCGATCTGACTCCTCTCGGCTTGTTTGCCCTCCCTTTGCACTCGACTGGCGCCGGCAGGGAGCGAAAGGACGGGCGTGCGTGTTTCGAAGAGGGGGGCGGCCAGGTGAATGGAACGAGCCGAGAGCCGGAGCAGACTGGACGGCACCAAACTGAGCCGGCAAAGCGCCGATGTTGCGCCCCATGGATGAGCTTCGTAGCGAAAAGTTTGCAGCGTCAAGTTTTGGGGGCGAGTTTGGTGTGACAGCCAAGAGTTGATTTATAATTTTCTGACTTTTGATTGATTTCTGTTTGCGCGCCGGACAGGCTCGCTCTTCCTCTCACTCTCGATTGCGCTCGCGATCAGCTGGCCGGCCGGCTGGCTGGCCCGCGGGAATGCACCAGCCCCACCGGCCGCCCCTTCGCTCCACTCCGAGCGCAAACTCGAGCGCAAACTCCTGGCTGAGGCTCGAGCTCGCAAGGACGGACGGACGGACGGACGGACGGACGGACGGACTCGGATCAGCTGGCCGGCGGGCGAATTTGTTTGGGCGCCGCCGCCGCCGTTAATTCCAACCTTTGCGCTATGCAGATTGATCGCGCGCCCTCTGAGCCCACCGAGCGGGCCGCCGATAGGATTGGCCGCCGGCATGAGTCACTCGGCTTGCGTTCGGGGAGTCTGGCGCGCGTTCAGGGGAGGTGCTCGCATGTGTGAATGAGACTGGCTGCTTGCTGGCCGCGCAGACGCCGCTCGGCCCAGTCTCCGCAGGCAGCGCCAACGGTGCCAAGTCATTGCAATGCGACAATTAATCACCCGCAGCCGCCTCTCCCGGCTCGGCCCGGCTCGAAAATTAAGATGCGCAAGCAGAGGAGCGGGCCAGCCAAAGCTGAGCCGGCCTCTGCCTGCCGCTGGCCGGCCGGCCGGCCAAACGCGCGCCGGCCACTTCCGAGCGAGAGAGGCCCACGTTCACCTGTCACCAGCGATCGGGCGGCCGGCCGGCCAGCATCGCTGATGGATGGGCGAGCGCCGTTGCTGCAGCGCAGAGGCGAGCTGCCTGCCGCGAATTTGAATGCGAATGCAAACTGGAGTTGGAGCTGGAGTTGGAGCTGAAGCTGGAGACAAAGTGCACAAATTGCGCCTCTCGAGCGGCCGAGTGGCAGGTTTGCAATCCGCGAGCAAGCGGGCCGCCCGAATTGGGATTGGCGCTGAATGGGGCGACAAATTTGCTTGAAACTTGTCCTCGCTCTCGGCGAACCGGCGAACGGCTTCAACGTCGGCCAAGCGGTGGAGGCGGCGCCTCCATTCCACTCCCCCAGCAAGACTCGAATAGTTGGCAACACCATGGCGCTCAGTGGCGCCAGAGCTGGACTGGCCGCCGATCGGGGTGGCGAGCGCGGGCCAATTTGCGCCCGCTTCAGTTCTGGTTAACACTTTTGGGCGGTTGCAAACTGGAACTGGGCCATGGCGGCGCCCAAAAATCATAACCTGAAACTGGCCGGCCGACGCAAACTGGAGCCAGTTTTGCGCAACCAACTATCGAATGGGTGGCGGTTGGCTGGCTGGCTGAAATGGGATCCCGGCGCTTGAGGCCGGCGGCCCAAATAATCGGGCGAGCGGCTGCGATTTGAGATTTGAATTTAATCAAACGGCGCGCTGCTTGCGATGAGGGCCAAGTGATTGACAGGATAATTAAGCCAGCGGGAATCTCGAAAGATCGGAAACGGGCGGCGGCGGCGGCTAATTCGCGCAAACCCTGGAAACGGTTGCTCGCTTTAAAGTGTCGCCGCTCTGAGAGCATGAAAGCGGATGAGCTTTCATGCGCCCGGCTGCCAGCAGCCACGCGCCTCAGTTGCAAGCCAGGCAGCCAGCCAGCCAGAGTGATCCGCTCACCGGTTCGAGTGGCACGGGCGCCCGGATGGAGGCGCGCGAGGTGCATCCGGCGCCCCCCGCCGCCGCAATGGGAGCGCCCAAGTGCGAGGCCGGCCGGCGGGCGGATCGGCGCCGTCTAATTCAATTGCAAGCCACCGCGGAGTTGGCGCCGGCCGGCCAGCCAGCCAGCTAGCTCGACGGGCCGACAAATTGTTTCGTCGCGCAAAACTTTATTCAATTCCGGCGAGCAAATTGGAGCCAAGCAAATTGGAGGCTCCCCCTGTCCCTGTCTCGGAGCGCCGCGCAGCCCAACTCGCAACAGCCGGCCCAAAGTCGAGGGCCCCGCTCTGTGCGGTTTGGCCCAATGCGAAGCGTTAAAATTAGGTTACAAGCGGCGCTCCCCGCCGGCAAGTCTTTGATTGATACACTCTGGGCCGGCTCTGCGCCGCTGTGTGTTTGGTTGGAGCGCGCGTCTGTGCGTGTGTGTGTGTGTGTAATTGAAGACTGGCTCGCGCTTCACTTGGTGCCAAATTGACGACACTAAAATCCGCTCACCCGTTATAAGTCTCGCGCGCCCATCTGCGCTCAAGATGCCGCGAGGGCCGCTTGGCCGAGGACAGCCAAACACCCCCTTCGGCCACCAGCAAGCCGGCGCTCGGTTCTGGTTGAGCCGAGTCGAGCCGAGTCGAGTGATGGCCCTTTTAGCGCCCTCCTGCGACAGACTCGCTCGGGCCTCACCTAAGCGGCCGCGCTTTATTGCCCCGCTCCTCGGCCACGGATCCCCCTCAAACCCGTTTATTGCAGGCCGGCCGGCCGGCGGCTAGTTTGGCCAAAGGGCCGGCCGGCCGGCCAACCAGCCAGCCAACAGGGATGGCGATGAACTTCTGGACGAGCGAAAGACTGAGCGCAAGGCGAAGTTCAATAAATAGCTCGGCCTAAAGCTGCCTGATTGGCGGCCAGGCCAGCAGGGCGGACTTCTTCTAAAATCCGGCCGCTCGTCTGGCGGCCGGAGTGAGATGTTTGTGGTCTCGCGGGCCAAAAGGCGCGGGCCGCAACTGGCAAAAGGTCGGCGCGCCGAGTTGAGCCAAGCTCGAGCAACTCCGACTAAGAGCTGCTTCAACTGCAGCTTGGCCGCCGCCGCCGCCGCGAACAATGACGATGATTATGATCAATCGCCAGTTTACGTGCTAATTGAGCGCATCCTTTGATCCCATTAGAGGCCGCAGCGCCGCGAACAATGGCGAGTAGCCGCCCGATTGGGAGGAGCCCGCAGCCAGGTGAGCGGGGCGAGCGGCTAGGACGAGAGCCGGGAGGAGGCTTGATTTGCGAAACGTAAACAAGCCGCCCCAAGGAGGAGCTCCGTCCGTGTGGAAATCAATCAATTCCAGTTCACTAGATCAATCATTCAATCAAAGCTCCAGCCAGCCAGCCAGCCAGCCAAGCCGCCGCCTCCTCCCTCCGAGAAGGCCGCAATCGCGTGCAACAATTGAACCAAGGCCGCCTCTCGCAGCAACCTCTGGAAGGGCCAATTGTTTGTCATTTGCTGCCACTGCAAGCGCCGCCTCTCCTCCTCCTTCCGCCTCTTGAACGCCCAAAAGGCCCGTGGCGGCCAGATTGGGCCGCTGAGCTGCGTGTCGCTCGCCGGGCCGGCTGGTCGGCGCCCGCAGCAAGCAGCGAGCAGCCGGCAGCGCTCGGATTGATCGATCATCCGTCTTTGGGGCCGCATCTTGTTTGTTTGTAGGCCAGCGGGTGTTTATACGTTTGCTCGCGGCTCACCTTTCCTCTGCTCGCCCAAGCGTCCAACTGGCCCATTCTTTGCGCGCCGCCAGCCTCATCAGTGCCTCCATTTACCAACCAAACCCAACCCAATCCAATCCCATCCGAGGCGCCCAGTGGGCCAGCCAAGCGCCGCGCTTCCAGTTGGTGGGGCCCGTAAGGCCGCCAGTGAAGAGGGAGGGCGAGTTTAAATTCACCGCCGCCAGCAGAAACAGCAGCAGCAACAACAACAACAACAACGACCACGTCTGGCGACATCGGGGCCAATCTGGGTTTGTGGCGGATTTGAGCGCACACTCTGCGCCCGTGTTGCCTCAGAGGTTGCGCAGGGGCGCCTTGGAAGTTTGAAGCGAGGAAACCAGGTTAGTGCAGTCCTCTCCTCAACCTCTCTCGTTGGCGGCCTTTTGTTTGCGGCCCGCGAGGAGAGAATGGAAATAAAAATCAATATTCCTCGCCGGCAAGCCAAAACTTGCTTTCCACTTTGTGTTGCTCGCCGCCCGACGCCCAACACAATTCTTCGCCCCTTCCGATTGGGCTTGTTGATTTACCAGCAGCGATGGCATTGACATGGCGCCACCCTCCACCTGGCCGGCCTTGTTGGGAATAAATTAAAACACTAACCTTGCGGCGGCCGGGCGAGCTGGTCAGCGCGCGCGCGCACTGCAAGCAGCATTGTCCAAGCAGATTTGGGCCGCCTGAGAGCCAGTTTGCGGGCCAGTGGGCCAATTGGCGCCTGAGTGACGTCCTCGCTGGAGGCGGCTTCAGCTGGCGCCGCCGCCGCCGCCGCTGATGTTGCAGAAGCTCTCCTGGCCGGCGCAAAGGTGGCGGCCAGGCGGTGGAAAAATTGGTGGCCACGGAGGCAATTTGGGCGGCGGGCGGCAATCCTGGAGTTTGAGAGAAACCGGAGAATGGACAAAGTGAGTGTGTGTGTTAGCGTTTAGTTTAGTGTAGTATCCTCCTCCGGCCGGCTGCGAGTCAAGTGGCGGCGGCGGCGGCGGCGGCGGCCAGGTGAGCCGGCGAGAGTGGCAGATAAGGCTGCTCGGGCAAACTTTGTGCGCCGTCTCCGCTTTCCTCTCCTCAGCTCAGCTCTGCTCGGCTCTGCTTGCCGGCGACGCTAATAATAGACTTGGCCGCCGTTTTGTGTCCAAGCGAAACTCCAAGCGGCTCCTGGCTGAGACGGACAGATTGAGTGCGGCGCTGGCCGGGTGGAATTATTATCACTGCGCCACCATTATTATTATTTCAAAAGTCGGCCAGGCGAGCGCGCGCGCGCAGGAGCCAGCAGTGGATGGGGCGAGTGAGTCATTACTGACGGCAACCTCCAGCCGGCTACTCGGCTTTGCTCGCCGCCTCGAGCAGCAACTGGGCGGCCCGCGTGTGTCGCCGCGCCGGCGCCAAGCCCGCGCGAGCCAGCCAGCCAGCCAGGAGCGCGCTGACGGACATGGAAGCTTGCGGACGCGCCGGCCAAGAAGCCAGCGGGCCCAGCAGACCATGCAGACTGCTCGCAATTGAAATGCAGTCCGCGCCTCCCTTGGGCGCCGCGCTGAGCTCGGGGCCGGAGGATGCCGATTTGAGCGCAAACACCTGATGTTGCGGTTGTTCGCCCTCTCTCCTGCTCGCCGATCCCTCTTCCTTGTTCTCGCTCCCCCCCCCCCTCCATTGGACAGCCTCCTTTTGGTCCATAGCAAACAGGGCAGCGCGAACAAAGCGCTCCTCCAGCGAGCAACTTTTGCGCCATCAGAGCAAGCAGAGCAGCAACAAACGAGCTGCTTGCTAACAAGATATGGGCGTTTGGCCGCCCTCTCCGCCTATTGCGTAATCGCGTGCTTAAAAGTACTCAATAACATGGAGCTTCGAGTTGGACGAATTGGAAGTTGGCGGCCGGCCGCTCGCCAGTCAGCCAGGTGGAGTTTGAGCTTGAGCCCTGGGATTGAGCGCCATCGGCCGCTCGACGGCGCCAGCTCTGGGCCCTGAGCTTCGGCTTGGCGCTCAAGTGGCCCCGAGCTGGCTGGCTGGCGCTCGCGAGTGCGCTCGCGCGAGAGGCGCCTCCACGGCCGCCGGTTGCGGCTGACGGGCCCGCCTCATGGAGCGCCGCCCTCAGCCGAGGCTCGCTCGGCCGCTCAACTCCTAATGTGAGCGCCAAGTTTGAGCCGTCCCAGTGCGAGCTGTCTGGCCAGAGCGGCGCCTCTGCTCGCCGAGGTGTGATGGCTCCAGGACAGGAAGCGTTGTGCGGGCCGGCGGAGGCGCCCGCCCGTCGGCCGGCCCACTTGGCGGCGCTCCAGCTGAACTGCTCGCTGAACGGCCACACCGAGCGCGCAACCAGCATCGCCGCCGCCCGGCCGGCCGGCCACACTTGGGCAAGAGTTGGAGAGCCGAGGCCCTTGAACTGGAGCCTTGGCGCCAAACAAAAGCTAATCTAGCGCCGAGAGGGAGAGTGTTTGCAGTTTGATCAAAAGTAGTGATATCTTGATTACAAGTGAATGGTTTCGTTTGCCGCTCTGAGGCGGCGGGAAGCCGAGATTGGCGAGTTGGTTGGTGGAATGGGAATGGGAGGAAGCGAGAGAGGCTCTCTTTCAAGGGGAGAGAATTCCAAACATTTCCAATCTCGACTTCCATTGTTGGAATGGGGCATTCCGTCCGCAGCTGGGGCCCCACAGCTTTAAAAGGCAGAGCGAGCGAGAGACTCTGAGAGGCGTTGGCATTGGCGACGGCATTGGAGACTGGCTGGGCAATTAGAGTTGCGCAATTACATGAGCTGCGCTGGCCGAGTCTGTTTGCGAAACAAGTTCATCAGTTCAAAGCCGAGCGCTATCATGATTGCGGTTTCGAGCCCCATGATGCCGCACCGACTCTGGCCGGCGCTCGGTGGCCGCCACTTGCGGCGGCCCCCTTCGCAGCCTCGAGCGCGTTTCAATTCAATTCAATTCAATTCAAAACAAAACAGAACGCTCGACTAAACGCGAGGCCAGCCAGCCAGCTCGGCCTCGAGCGGAGGGGGTCAGGCGAGCGCCGGTGAGCGAGCCTTGCATTTGGGCGCCAAGTTGCTCGTTGGGCGCCAACTTGGCCGGCCGGCCAGCCACTCGCTGGGCAGGGATCAAGTGGAGCGTGCCAGCTCCAACACTGGATATTGTTTGCGGCCAGTCCAGCCGCCCTCGCAGCAGCCAACTCGCGCGCCTCCATAATGATCGCCGGCTCTGGCCGCCAACTCGTCATAGCCAGGCGCCGGCGGCTCATTAGCGACGGCCGCCGCCAACACTGGCGGCGGGGGGGGGGGCCGCCCGACTTCCGGGGCCAGCCGAGCGCAAGTGCGGCGCGCCCACGGGCCCATCTGTGGGCGAGGCAGCCGGCGCTGACCAACCATCCGCAAGGGCCGCTTGCGTGCAGCAGCAACTCGCAAACACAGATGTAGAATGTCCCTGTCCAGCTAAGCCGGCCACTTGTGCCCAGTTTGCTGGCCTCGGTTCGCCTCGAGCATCCGGCACAAGTCTCGCCCGCTCGCCTCCATAATGGCGCCATTAAGCTCGGCCGTCGCTTTGACAGAGGGGAAGACAGTTGCGGCTTTTGCTTCGGCGGCCAAACGCTAACTAAACACAATTAATATGCAACCATGGCGGCCGAGGGGCCCAGTGTTGACACAAGCGCCGCAGAGTTGTGTTCTAGGGCTCTAAGCTGCCTCGCTCGCTGCCAAACTCACCTGAGCTACTCGCCGAGCTATCGCGGCTACTCGACGACGGCCGAGCGCAAGTTGTGCTCGGAGAGAGGGAGAGGGAGGCTAAGCTTGTGCCTTATTAGCCCATGAGCCGGGCGCAGAGCCAAGGGGGATCCATTTGCTGGCTGCGCAAACATACTCTGTTTGCTTTAAACACGAACGCTCGAAT
>Ga0268249_1000332_pt1 | contig 26115 bp, 14 predicted proteins | sample AgamicAtPe_FD_200257 | JGI IMG/M metagenome (GOLD analysis project Ga0268249, IMG submission 200257) | Agave microbial communities from Guanajuato, Mexico - At.P.e (v2) (version 3) | ecosystem: Host-associated > Plants > Phyllosphere > Phylloplane/Leaf | place: Guanajuato, Mexico | collected... | reverse complement strand
ATTGTCGAGTTTGCTGAGCTTGCCGCTCTCGATGTCTGCGAGCTCTGCCCTGATTGTAAGCAGGGCGTCACAGTAGCTGTCCATTTGGCGCTTGTCCTCGGACTCGGTCGGCTCTATCATAAGCGTGTTACTAACTGGCCAAGAGACTGTTGGTGCATGAAACCCAAAGTCTTGCAACCGCTTTGCTATGTCAGTGGCTTCAACATTTGCCGTCTTCTTGAACTGACGGCAGTCGATGATGAACTCATGCGCTACGTTTCCATTCGCACCCTTGAATAGAATTTTGTAAGCACCCTCGAGCCGCTTCCTCATGTAATTTGCATTTAAAATTGCGACCTGACTCGCAAGCTTCAAGTCCCTGGACATGAGGCGGATGTAGCTCCAACTGATTGGCAAAATTGCCGGCGAGCCCCACATGCTGGCTGAGACTGTTCCAAAGCTTTTCGTTGGCGAGGGGAATGATTGGTCAGTGACTAGCGGGTGCGAGGGTAGGAATGGGATCAGATGCTCCTTCACTCCGATTGGGCCGGCGCCAGGGCCGCCGCCGCCGTGGGGAATGCAGAAAGTTTTATGTAGATTCAGATGGGAAACGTCGCTTCCATAATCGCCCGGCCTGCACAAGCCGACCTGCGCGTTCATGTTTGCACCATCGAGGTAAACCTGCCCGCCAGCCTCGTGAATCATCTCGCAAACCTCTTTAATTCCGTCCTCGAAGACCCCATAAGTCGAGGGGTAGGTTATCATGAGACAGGCAAGCTTGCTCCCGCACACTTTAACCTTCTTTGCCAAGTCCTCCAAGTCTATGTTGCCGTCCTCCCTCACCTTGATCGTTTGAATGTCAAAGCCGGCCATCTGGGCCGAGGCTGGGTTCGTTCCATGGGCTGAAATTGGAATGAGACAGATATTTCTCTCACTTTGGCCCAGTGATTCTAAGTAGGATTTTATAACGCGCAATCCCGCATATTCACCCTGGGCGCCAGAGTTCGGTTGGAAAGAGATACGATCGTAGCCGGTTATTTCGCACAAATAATCGTTCAACTCCTTGAACAATCTCGCATAACCAGCGCACTGGTTTGTTGGCTGAAATGGGTGGCAGTGGGCAAATTCTGGCCACGAGGAGGCAACCATTTGGCTGGTTGCGTTTAGTTTCATCGTGCAGGAGCCCAAGGGAATCATCGAGTGCGTTAAAGAGATGTCCTTGTTCTCCAAACTCTTGATGTACCTGACCAGCTGAGCCTCGCTCTTGTGACTGTTGAAAGTGGGGTGCTTCAGATAGGAGGTGGTTCGTTTTAAGTTCGCCAGTTGGCCATCAATGGGATCAGGTAGGTTTTGATGCTCTCGGGCGGCGCTCGTTGGCCGCGAGCTTGCTGCTTGGCCACAACCAAACAGGGAGGCCAAGCGAACGATATCGGCCAACTTTGTTGCCTCATCCAGCGAGATGCAAACAGTGTCATCGTCTGAATATCTCAGGTTTATTTTAGCCCTCAGCGCCCGTTCCCTCAAGCTCGCTTGGCTTTCCACGCGCAAGGTTAGGGTGTCGAAATAGGAGCCATCGTTTAGGAGTTGAACTTGCGGATTTGAGCGCTTGATGAGGCGAGCAAGTAGGCCTGTTTTCGCGTGAATCGATCTTGCTATCTGCCTGATCCCCTCTGGCCCATGATAAACCGCGTACATGGCGCTCAAGTTGGCCAGCAGCGCCTGAGCCGTGCAAATGTTCGAGGTGGCCTTGTCGCGCCGGATGTGCTGCTCTCTAGTTTGAAGGGCGAACCTGTAGGCCTTGTTGCCGTTCGAGTCGCGCGTTAGACCGACCACTCTACCTGGAATCGAGCGGAGGAGCTTTTGTTTGCAGGCCAAGAAGGCAGCGTGCGGGCCCCCATAGTTCAGCGGAACCCCAAAGCGCTGACTCGAGCCAACCGCCAAGTCGGCCGGCTGCTCAAAGTCGCCCGGCGGCTTGAACAATGCGCAAGCCATGAGATCCGTTGCAACAACAACCAAACAATTGGCTTCATGGCAGGGCTTTGTTATTTGGTCCAGGTCGAACAAGTGGCCGTTTGTGTTTGGATATTGGACCAGCAAGCCGCTATAATTGGCCAGCTCGAAATCGCTTAAACGCTTTCCCTCCTGGCCAAGTTCGTCAAAATGATCCACCTGGACGCCCAAGGCCGAGGCTCTCGTTTCAACAACGGCGCGAGTTTGCGGGTGGCACCTGAGCGAAACTAGCAGCTTGTTCCTCTTAGACTTGTCGTAGCGCAAACAAACTTGCATCGCCTCAGCGGCCGCGGTCGCCTCGTCGAGAAGGCTCGCATTAGCCACATCTAAGCCGGTCAGATCGCTCACCATAGTTTGATAGTTCATCAGACCCTCGAGCCTGCCTTGCGCTACCTCAGCCTGGTAGGCTGTGTATGCGGTCGTCCAGCCGGGATTCTCGAACATGTTTCGCAAAATTGGCTGCGGCGTAACGCAATCGTAGTATCCAAGTCCAATGAACGACTTCCAGCCGCTAGATTCGTTTTGCGCTCCAATCTCCTTCAGTTGCTCCAAGAGCTCATGCTCGCTCAAAGCCTCGGGCAGCTGGAGCTCGCGGCCGAGCCTGATCTGTTTGGGTATGGTGGCTTCGATTAGCTGCTCGAGGCTTTCATAGCCGAGCGTATCGAGCATCTCGCCGATCTCACCCTTGCTTGGCCCAATGTGGCGATTTACAAACCTATGCGCCCCAATCGGCGCCCATTCGGTCTGGTCGCCCAAGTTGCCGCCTCTTAGCGGATCGTTGCAATCGTGGATGAGATCATCCTGGTCAACTTCAATCTCAACATCCTCCCCCTCTTCATCCTCCTCCGGCAAACTGGCCAACTCTTTGCGCAAAACTGGCGCCTGGCTGGCCAAGTTCGACTGGGTGGTTGATTGTTTGCGCGAGGACGAATGGTTTGTCCTGTTGCCCTTTGAGCTGGCTGCAAACTTGCTCAGTCGTCTAAGCGCAAGCCGGCCCATCTGTTGCGTCAACGCCCTATTGTGGGCTCCACCATTTCCGGCTGCACTAGTCAGCGCAATGAAACTCTTCCAGTTCTGCATCCTAACTGAGCGGCTCGTCTTCGCGCGTTCCAGGTGGGACAGGTGTGTGTGTGTGTGTTCAAGAGTTGCGCTAATACTGCAGCTTTCACCAGCTTCGAACGAGCGAGTCCTCCTTTTTTGGCTCACGAGACTGTTTTGCTTTTGTGTCTAAGCCTTAAATGAAAGCGCCGCTTCTCCCTTCAGATCTATTGCAGCCAGTTCAAGCTGGAGCCAAGTCTGTTTGGCCCCCCGATTGGCTTGCTCGTATTGTTGTTGTGGATGAAGCTAGGCAAACGCCAATTGCGTCACCTTGATCAGGGCAGGGAAGACCAGTGAGAGGATCTGTTGACAAAGGGCGCAAACTCGCTCGCTCTGGCGCCTTAAATAGGCGAGCCGACTAGTTTGGCGCCGATGCGACAGGCGGGTTGCGCTAGACGCCACTTGTTGGTTACTGGGCGCCGCTTTGTTATTATGACAGCGACACAAGTAACCCTGCACGCTGCTTTGATTCAATACCCAGGCTGAGCGCGAAAGTGAGCCCCTAACTGACAACAAGATTCATGTCAAATGATATCTAAAAGCGGGCTGAGCCTTACTATCGAGCTGGCTGATCTTGAGAGCGAGATCAGCCGAGACAACAACAACAACAACAACAGCAACGACGACGATGACGACCAAGGCGACCGCAGTGCTCGGCGGATGATGAGCGCTGTTGGCCTATTGTTGCCATTCCTGCTCCTCCTCGTCCTCCCCCATTACGGCCGCTTGCGTATTATCAGAGAGGGAAGGCAACCAGAGCAAGCGCATGGCGGCCACAAGCGACAATTACTCATCACCTTCTTCGCCCCCAAGAAGCTGAAGCTGGTGGCAAACGTCTAGTTTCTTTGTGAAAGACGCGAGCCGAGCCAAATGTTGCAAGACGGCCGCTCGGCCGGCTAGTTGCAGGGAGAGAGGAAGGTGGAGCGGGTGCTGGCTGGCTGGCTGGCTGGCGAGAGGATTCAATTGGCGCGACTTGAACTGCTTGCTCTCCACTATATTGTCTTGCTCCGGAATGCTAGCCCGGCGAGAGTGGCCATTGTTGCCATGGTAATCAAGGTTCGGGCTGCCTCACTATCTAGTCATCGCGCGGACGGTGCGACACACATGCAAGTTCATAGGTGCATTCTGCCTTATTTGGTTCGCCTTGCGCCAACAATAATACGCCAGACCAGCTCTCTCCCATAAACAACAGCCAATGAACACCAACTAAATCGGCTTAGGCTCGCCCAAGGGGTGAAAGAGTTGCAATCGAGGGCGCAATGAACGGGGGTGGCTGGTGCCTGTCAACGTTGCCCGCAACAAGCGGCGGGCAGCAGAGCCAAGCTAGCGCTGCCGCCAACTCTGGGCTCAGCATGACGGCATCTGTTTGCGAGCGCGACCAAGTCTGCCCACTCTGATGCACCATGGTTAGGGCGCGGAAGCAACGGCCCAGTTTGGACTCCGCTCAGCCGGATGGAGCCACCGAGTTAACCTTAGCTTGTTGGCCTTACGAGTGGCAAACAGGCTGGCCAAGCGAGCGACAGGTAGTTTGTCTAATGGGCAAGCAGGTAACTTGAGCGCGAACGAAAATTGTCCACCCTGTTAGCGCGTTGAAACGAGCCGCGCTTCGTCGGCTGGCTTTCACTGCCGACTGGCTCGAATGGGTTCTAGCAACCCTTGGAGCCTCATGCGCCGCTTGTTAGCGCTGGCGCCGCCTCTCAAAGCAACTTTCTCTCTCCCTCCCTTTCGGCCAGCCAACAGCGGCGCCTCCCCGGCCTTAACCTGGCGCCAGCCTGCCCACCGGCCAGCCCAGCGCTCGAGCCTAATAATTATTATTAATTGCTCATTGTGTGCCAGGCTGGCCGATTGAAGCAGCATTATCTATTCATCTCGGCCTCTCGTGCGCTCGCTTGGTCGACAATTTGACTGAATAATGATCAGTTGCTTTCTCTCTTTGGGTCGTATTAAAAATACGCCAGCTAGCGCGCTCCCAGTTGCTCGTTTGGTAGTCGGAAGGGGACGACGGCGACGGCGACGACGACGACGAGGAAGGGAGGCGGCAAAATGAGTTTGTTGCTATTGGCTAGTTGTGCAATCAAACTAACAGCCTTCCAAGCGTCCGTTGGTGTAGCCTTAGTTTGGTGGCCAGCGAGTGTCAATGGTGAACAAGTCATGATTTTTCTGCGGGAGCCAGACTATGATGGCGATCGTGATCCAAGCTGCTTGATCCAGGCAAACTAGCCACCAGGCTTGCAAACACCGCCAACTTGGCTTACATAGTAATCTAAACGCGCTTCAGTCAATCAGCTCAAAAAGTCAGACCAACCAGATAGGCTTGGCCTTTGGTTCACTTTTGCCTAGATTGATTGCTAACAGCAAGCGGTTTGAGGAGTCCAGTGAGCGAATTGTAAACTTGCGTTCTCGGCTCTTGCGCTCGGCACCTCCGCTTGCATCCAATTGGATCTCGTTGTTTAGCCAAGCTAACACTAGATCGGATTAAAAGCGGACGCAAGCGGGTCGGTTGGGCTGGCCAGGTGGGCAGGCAAACAGTTAGCGGCTGGCGCAGCAATGATTTATATATCTTTATATTGTTTAGCCTAGGTAAACAACAATCGGCTCTTAAGCTGCGTCCTCCTTCAAAGAGCGTTTGTTTGATCTTGATGAGCTCAGCTCGCGTTCCCAATCTAGCTGCTCATGGCGGTTTTGGGTTTGCCGCTATCGCTCTTGCAAGCCAAAAGGTGAACCAAATCTCGCCCGCTTACCTCGGACAACAATGGTAATAATAGATCACCACAATCAGTGAGCCTTGAATGGAGGCGCCTGTTTAAGTTTAGATCTAGCTGGCGGCAGGTTTGATGTTTCAAATGGAGTTAGCTGGCGGCTAAATCTGGCATTGCCGAGCACCACAGATGGGCCAGTAGAGTGGAGGAAAAGTTTGGTGAAACAAATTTTCGAGTCTATTCCGTTCAATTTGGGACTAGACTAATGGATAATGACTACGAGAGCAACTGTCTCCCGTGCACTCTGCTCGACCATCCGCTAGTTTAGCTGAAAGATCCCTCAGACTAGAGGTCACCGCAGTTAGTTGGAGGACAAAACTGGATGTGGGAGCCGAGGCAAATAGAGCTAGCACTTGTTGAGTAAGGATTCTCGTCAACGCAATCATATTGCAAAGTTGATAATAAGGTGAATGCGGTGGCAGTAAGCTAGACTAAGGGCGGCAAGGTGCCAAGGTCATCGCAGCGCAAGAGGTAACGAGGCCGACCAGACGCTCGGCAGGTCTAAAAGTCTACCGTTGCCTCAGCGCTCCACTACATACATAATCTCCACTACAACCAGCCCCACCTATCGAGACCTTGAAAACAAAATTGACTGGGAAAAGACAAGAGAAACTAATTAGCGCATGTAGACAGAGGAGGCTTGAAAGAGGCTTCGTCAACTCAAGAAATCCAATGCAGATGGTTGTACTCTCTCAGAGTGTCAACGTTCTGGGGGCATGGGAATAACTAGCTTTAATCAGAGCTTTTATCATCAAACTCTGTCCCAAACTAGTGTGCGCAGTTGGCTTGAACCTGCCCCAAAAGAGATGCGCGTCTACATCCTAGATTGGCGCAGAGCTTACCTTTACGCGAGTGAACCGTGTTGCTGCCGCAACCGACAGAGGACGTCTACTCATCTTAGCTCGGCTGGCGTCCACTCGGCTCTGCTCACGTGTGCACTGGACATGAGCACGAGTTTTCCTTGGGCGAATCTTGTGATCTAGATCAATCAGATTTGCGAGAACATTCTCGCTTTCTGGTTCCACTAATTGACGAGAAGCAGATAGCTTATGATCACGACAGCGGCCATCGCGCACAAGCACGGCATATTGAACCTCCAATGCATCATTGCTCTTATGCCAAACGAGTGCTCTTTCCATGGGTGCGAGCCATTCAACGTGCTACATCATACACCTTGCAATCAGTATCTCTGGCCGAGCAGGTTGGTTGGATTTGGACCTTGGTAGAGCCAGAATCGGATTCATAATCAGACCAGCGTATCATGAAAGCTTGATACGATACAATCATACAAGGTGGTACGATCGATGTGTTGCTGGTGAGCGACTCATTGAACTAGCTTGCTTTTTGTTCCTGGCCATCTGGAGCAAACTCGATGAACGGATTCGATAACAATGGTCGTGCAGGAGCGGCGGTGCAATAAGGTGCGCTAACCCTCCAACCTCTGTCCGTTCGCGGCCGACTCTTCTCGTGCACCCTTTCCGCCCTCCTCGATACCCAAAGCCACCTATCTGGCTGTGCGTGCACCGCTTGAACTCTAGGAACTGGAATCGGACTATTTATCCTGTCCAAGCAACTATGCAGACGACCATGGTGACTATGACTAGCTTGAGGGTGACAACAACAAATCACATGCCTGTCAGTAAATGGATCCTAGGAGCATAAAGTCAAGCAAATCTTCGTCTCAGAGCAGCTAACCGTCTAGCTTAAATCGAAACAGTTCCTTTCACCCGAATCCAAGCTCTAGTCCAGGTTTTGAGTCACGAAACCTTTTGTGTTAGTGCGCTCTGAGAGCGCTCAAAGACCTCTCGTGTTCTGCCATGTTCTCGCCATCAATGCCACCTTGGCCACCAAGGTTTCCTAGGGCTGGCGAGCAAGCCCTTACTGCCAAGCATTACCCTACCTGCCGACCCTACAAACTAGTTGCTGTCGTTGTTCAGTTAGATTCAAGAGTTGAGCGAGCAGCTGATCGCTGTTGTCATCATCGCTGCTTGTTTGGTAGATGATGGCTTGCAGTGTCGCCGTCTCGAGAGCAAGCTCAGTCTACAAACACCATCATCCTGTCCGATTGCGGCCTAGCTTGGTCACGGCCATCATGCTCAATAGGCAGGAAATCGCCTCTACCGCTGAACTTGACTGTCGGGACTCATCTAGCTTTCTCTCTCTCCTACCGTTTCCTTTGCTTGCCTGTCGTTTGTTGGATGCCGATTCAATCGGGGGGTGGAGCCGGCTCAAATGAATGGAGCGATCGATCGGCAAGCCCCTCTGGGCAGATGTGAGTTAAAACTACGGCAACACAAAAAGTGCCTAGCTAGAATCGGTGTTGCAATCCATCTGAGGGCGCGAGCCTAGCAAGTTAGGCATCACAATCATGTTGGCATTGGGGTCATTGTTGTTAGTATCCTCATCTCTCAATCACAATGTGACTGTAAGCCACCTCGATCAAACACCGCTAACTTGCCTCCTCTCAATGGGTCAGTCCGAGTGCAGTGTTTATCCCCAGTGCGTTCCTGGTCACATAAGCGCCGAGCTCGCCTTCAATGAGGACTGATACTAACCTGAGCTGGCCATCGCTCTATTCTGCTATCTGATCCGAACCCGAATCGAGGCATATGATGGAGTTCATCACTTATGAGAGGTTTATTTATGAGCCAAGTAATTCAATTTCCTGCAGTCGCCTGATTTTGTTTGCACCAAACGCAGCAAGGCAAGATAAAGACACTTGCAAGCGGACAGGTGAATGCAAGTTTGCTTGTTTTTATGGCCAACAAAGTAAACCAAACCTTTCCCAACCAAACACTTCGAGGTCCATTGAGTTGCAGTGGCTTGTTAGAGGATTGAGTTGAGTTCCAGGCGAGCAAACATGCCGAAGCGTGAGCGCTGGAAGGGCATTATTATTACTTCGCAACTAACAGACCAACCTCATCCCAGCGCTAGCAGGGCAGCGAGTTCAGTCTGCTCACCTGCCAGGCTCGCAGACAGGTAGAACAAAATCCTTGCGTTTTTTCTTCACTTGTCCTGCAAACCAATAACTCACACAAACATAATTTACCTCTAGGAAGTTTGGCTGTGCGTTTTTCAATTTTTGTCAATTTCTTCGAGTCTTTTTAGTGCTGACTCCGGTCCCTACCAAAAACTTCCTCTTCGGTCCGGGACTATTTGGAACCGGCAACTCATAGACCAGTTCCACGCCAACACTTCTCTCCTCTGAAAGCCCAATACCATTCCTTGAAGTCACTTTGGTGGAGTCAAGCCGGGTATTATCTGCAATCCAAATGCAGGAAGAAAGTTACGGAAGGGTAGGAGACAGCTCTCAAACCCTCTCCTCGCACTTAAGTGCCTTTGTCTCACGAAGTGAAACTCGCTACACGCTAGTAGTGCCATGTGCCAACTACTGGACGCTGAAAACTTTGCTCTAAAATAGTTTCGCCCTCCTATCGAGGGTGGAACAACTTTGCAGCGCATAAGCATTGCTACTAAGGGAGTTCAATTGCAAGTGCAGAGCACCTGTTTGTTGGTTATTTGACCACTAAGAGGTCACGCTCTTTCTATTCCATTCCTTACCCGCCTCTCACAGCACAGGGGAATAGAGCCTCGGCGCCGTAACTTGTTGACATATAGTCAGATTGAGATACCTTGAAGCCAAGCAAGCTAGAAATCGCTCGGCTTTCGCGCAAACAGGGTCTCCGCTACTCGCTTCGTGACTCGAAAGGGTAAATTTTTCTCGCTGACTGAAGAGTCTAGCACATTTTTATGGGGGGGGGGCTTCGAGAAGAGTTTAAGATGGGCGCTCAAATTCTTACCGAACCCAGGACTTATCTTGAGTCGTCATCCCGACAACACCTCAAGGATTCTTCCTGAAACTTGCACTCGAATGTGGAGCTTTTTGGATGAGGCGGGCTAAGGTGGCAGCATTCACGGGACCATCGTTTAACTTTCGTTCTACGACCCATTGTACATTTTTCACAACGGCGTGACACACAATTTATGCCTATTGTTGGGCACAATGTGTAATCTCCCGGGATGGGGAAAAGATTTAGCCAAATTTTGGTCTGACCAGACAGGTTACGAGTGTATCTGAGAGTTGGAAGTTGAACCCTAAGGCTTGCGTTTCTAGCACTGTCCATAATCGAAACAAATGCAACCTAACTCTTCCACTCAACAGATCACTAACTCTCGAATGTAAGGTTGGCATTTTCAATTATTTCCGATTATATGAACCCATCTCATAGTGTACAACTGATCAGCACATCGTCGGCCTCTATACCAACAGGCGAGCCAGCCTTGTTGATGAGATATCGAATGCTTGCTTAGTTTTGGCAGAAGCTATTCCACAACCAGCAGTCTGAGTATGCATTGGCAATAATCTGTCCTGATTCATCCACAGCCCTTCTTTGAGCGCCTCCGCCATTTCCAAACCCCATCCGTCAAGCTTCATTGCATTGAAGCCGTTGTTTCTAGCGTTCCACTCGTTGATTGCTGATGTGAGCGAGATGCGTAGATGCTCATGAGTGATTGATACAGTATGCAATTCTTAACAAAGAGTATAAGTTCAACCACCGAAGCCGTCCATTCGGGCTAGAAGGGTATCGTTTACAGTCGAGATCAAAGATTTACGAGCGCTTTCTGTTATGGATTGTAAACTCGCACTTGTAACACACTGACACAAGTAGTTTTAGTTCCTTTTGTTCAGCCGACTGATTGTCTCTGGAAACTTTGTCGTGGAGAGAAAGAGAGCAAAAGGGATGATGATACGAGGTAATCAGTGTATAACTGAAATATCTGTCACTCACTAGAATGGGGTTGATGTAATTTTCTACTCCAATTTACTTCGTTTCAAGCTACCTATCAAGCACCTGCAACTTGAAAGAGATAGATCGTTAACATAATGAAACACAAGCTTGCGACTGAATGAAGAAACCAGTTGCTCGTTTGTCTGCAAAAGCAGATCTCTCATCCCAAGATTTTTGTGTTCACAATGATACTTTGGTTAATAGAGAGCCGGTAATAGCGGATTATTAGCTGCTCACGCTATTGAGCGACATTCTAGAGAGTAGCAGAGTGGTAAGGGACTTGCTATTTGATTTAGCAAGGTAGTGCCAATGAATCCGCATACAAGAGTGCCGCACCTCTGATCACGATCGGGTTAATCTTGATTGGACACTCAATTGATGGCTAAAATCGATGAAGTCTGATCATGGGGTAGTCTGTTGAGGTTGATCGGACTAGCGATGAGGAAAAGTTGTTTCCAGTGAGCACAACTCTTGGCTATCTGCTGTTTGTGCGCGATTGGTTCTCAACCAATAGGCGTACCTGTTTCTAAGTTCAATTTTAATACCTGTATTCTGACATTAAATTGTGGACTATCAGCGCGGCTTGTTTCGTGCGCTTGCACACTAATTGGGCCGGCGCACTCATGAGTTCATGTGAGAATGTTCCGTTTGATGGCCACTCAAGGCGTGCCGCTCCAGGGGCGGCCAAATATGAACACTATGGATCATGATGATGTAGAGACGGCAATTTCACTTGGTCCTGTTGCGGCAGCTCCAGTAACTGATGTGAGATTAGAGGTAACCTAGTTTCGATGGCTTTAGTCCAACGCCAACCACAAAAGCGGCGGCAACAGGAACAGTAACAACAACGACAATCAACGCATCTAGATTGTTCCACCTTTCTCGAATATGTATTCCAATTAGAACTTAGAGTAAATCCGTTTCGTTCGCATGCAGTTGGATGGACGCTAGAGGTGAGAGATTTGAGTTCAAAGGCCCTTTGTGAGCGTGTGGTTCATGTTGTTGGCCGGACGGATTTAGGGGCGGCCAGTTGTTGGTCAGGTTTCGAGCGAGAGCCCAACGAGCATTTAGTGCAATGTCGCTAAAAGAGCCAATTTTGAGCCGGCGAATTACGGCGAACTTTTACTGTAATAATGTGACCAATTGGCGGGTGTCGCTGTAAATCTGGTTGCGTCAATTCTGTCTGCCCGACCTAATGCTCCGAGGGGCGGCGGCGGGTTAAACCCCCGCAGCGGTCCGCCCGCACCGGCCCGCAGACCAGCGGACGCAGTCTCGCAACTTGGTCAGACGACTGCGCGGCACGCATGCGCCGATCGTCGCCCGTTGCCCTTTGGCTCCAACCGTTGAGCTGTCGTGCGCTGCTCGGCTTAGATTTGCAACCGCTGTGCGCGTCTGCACTTCCAAATCCGAGCACCTCAACGAAGGTGAAATCCAAGAAGATTAAGTGAATAGAAAACAGCCGGCCAGACAGACAGATGGGGAGAAAGTGAGCGAGCGAGAGACATACGAACACCGATTTAGAGAGGGACAGGCGCACATGGCGGTTGTTGCCGGTGTTGTTGCGAGATCTACTGTCGAGCAGTTACGATTCCAAGCTCGCGAGTTGCCCACCAGCACGATGCGAGTCAATGTGCACGCATCAGATGGATCCTGCCGGTCGCAGTTGGAGTGATTACATGAAATCCCTCGTCAGCCACCTTACATACTCGAAGCATATCAACATCGATTCCAGACCAAGCGCCTCTGGGCCACGTTCAATATTTCGAGGTTCAGTCGACTGATCAAGCTCGCCTAGGGACTTAAATTAACCAACTTAAGGGCGCCAACTTTGTTTCTCAGGGCAGAAACAGTAATTTTGCTCCCGATTGGGTCGATGAGAGCCATCCAAGTTAGACTGAGCGCAGCAAAAGTGTGATAATGTCGGCGGCTGTTTGCACCCGAATGCAACCCTCACAAGCCGTCTCTTCGAGCTCAAGTAGTCTCGTCAAGACTTACCTGGCCACCAACAATAACAATAGCGATAGCCACCCCAGCAAGATGGCAAATTCGCCTGATCCGCCAACCTTACAGTCCTATTATGCGAGCGGGTCTTTGCCTAGACCGAGCAGCCGGCGTCCAGTTCCGCCAGCACCACGCAATTCATCATCCTTGAGCCGCACGAACTCTATGCGGAACTCATGGGCTATCAACCGGTCTCTTTATTATCCCAATCCCAATGGAGAGCAATCACCTAGATCTCTTATTCAAGCTGATTCTATCTCCATGAACAACCAAAGCAGCAGCAATCAAACTAGTGCAAGCAATGTCAATCGTGGCAACAAGTATAACACGCTAACGCCAGCAGAGGCGAAAAAACTGTCGAGATACTTGAGCGTGAGACAGCCAACGAGAACTGCTTCCGTGTTGCATAGACCCCGCGCTCCTCCTTTGGTAATTACCAATCTCGATGACTATGTTTCTGGTGCACCTCGTGTGACAACACCTAATACGGCAAATCTAGCAAACACGAACGGGCTCCTGGCGAAGGGGCAAATCGGAGATACTTTCAATGGAACTAGAAGTGCCTCTGCATGCGGTAGTTATGGATCCCGCAATTGTTATAATCTCGGACCCACAAGCGTCTACACAACCTCAAATCCCAACCAAGATACTAAATGCACGGCGCTAAACTCTCCAAATGACTCAGTATCAGACTTATCATTCAGAAGCTCCCTCGATATTGTTGATAGCGCCTACGGTTCAGATCGGCTCCAAACTATGAGCGTTGACTTAGGCAACCCCTCACAACATCATGGCAGCTTAAAATTGTACAACCTTCCCAAACAATGTGATCCCGACAAAGTGAACAAAGTATCTGACGACAGTTATTCATCGGCTCTATCTCATCAATCCGAATCTAATAAGCAGAGTAAGAGTATTAGTAGGACTTCTCTGTCGGCCTCTACCTCTAAAGTTTTCCAGAATCAGCTATTCAACATTAAACGATTCTTCCGCCACATGCCAATCAGAAGATCCCTTGTAAATAACAACGAATCAAAACGTCTCTCTCAAAACAAGTTAGAACAAAGCTTAAGTAATGAGAATTCTCTGACGAACTCGATCTCTCAGGTCTACCTTAATAGATCTCAATCGCCGCCTGTTTGTCCACCGCCACCGAAAGAACTTAAAAGCATGTCATATATGGAAAGCTCTGTAAATTACTCAAACTATGATGATTTTACACAAATGCGAGCAACTAAACCATCAACGTTATCGGACGGACACTCCAATGAAAATTACCGTCAGACTGGTGTCGATAGCATTAAACCTGCAATCGCTCAAGATCGTCCGGATGTCTGGCAGGCGGCTTCACTACCAATCTCCTATGAGAGGAACTTGACCACTGTCTTTGAAGAAAAACTAAATTTGACTCAAGGTTGCGTCAAGACAGACCAGTTATGTAATACCTCTCAGAATATCTATCCCAGAGGCACCGCCAAGGGATTGGTCAAACTGCCCGCTAACTTTGAAGATAATGAGAGCCTCAACGTCACCCCCATATCGACAGATTCATCCCAGTCGATGAACTCTATAACTACTGCAGACTCTGTGCTTGATTTCCATCGACAGACTGCAACTTCATTTAGATTCTCTTATGCACAACCTAGCGCTTTCGAGCATGTTAGTTTGAATCCAACCAATCAGTATAGCCACATGAATTTCAATAACCGAGTTCCAAATTGGAATGCCGCACGGACTAACCTAGTTCCTCCCGCCATTACCCAGGGTATTTCCAAAAACAATACTGGACTGCCACCAAGGCCGAGCAGTGAGATCAAACAGGAAACTGTTGGAGATTCCTCATCTAACCATGACTCATCATCGATGAATGGACCTAACAATGCCAACCAGCCTACAGAGATGGAACGAAACTCTCTTTACGATGATTCGGCCAACTTTAACTCAACCAATGGTTATGATCATGATGCCGATGTAACAATTCAGTCGGACACTTCAACACTTCGAGGGGATACAAGTTCTCTAGCCTACAGATGCGGGGAACTGGAGCGAACTGTTGCCACTTTGCGAAACAAATTAATATCCAAGGAGAAGGAGCTAACTGATTTACAATTGACACAGTTGTCCTCTGATTATCTTGTCGATCAACTGAAGTCAACAATCTGTCGTTTGGAAAAGGAGAACGCCCAGTACAAAGCCATGATCGGTAGATCCAACAGAGTTAATTTATGAATACATAAGGCTATACCAAAGCTTACCTCATGCGACCCGACGGCAGTTCGGCAAGACTGTGATTATAGTATAGTGATTTTTTTCCTGACTAAAAGATTCTGAGCGAAAGGGCAGCTATTTAAGGCAGCTAGAAAGATAAAGATTTTCGTCCGAATAGAATTTCAACTCTTTCTGTGTCCTACCTTCATGATTATCATTGAGACAATCAATCCGCTACTAGCTTATGTTCACCACTTCAGATGGAGCGACGATCGCCGATGGACAGTTTTGTCTTGCCTCGACCTGAGATAACGGCTTCTATGATCGGTGATCTGTGATCGTAATCGAGACCTCGGATTAAAATCGACTTTGATGTGCCGCAAGCGACAGGGTTCAAGTTGTTGCAGTTGCACTTTTGATACCACGACGATGATGGTGTTCCTTGACCAAGAGTATATTGCATCTGATAGACAACAGGTGTCGCTAGAGGAAGTTTGCCGCCCCAAATCGCCGATGGAACCTGTTGTGCTCCCAGTTCGGGCGAGTCTTACCCAGTGTGAAGGTTTCAGCTTAACTCTGAGGGGGCAGACGGAGGAAAAGGCTAGGACGAGCCGCGCTAGCTCGAGCTGATTACGTTTTGCAACCATGATTCAAGGCACACGTTCGTGTTGGCTTCACTCAGAGCCCTGGCAGCTGCATCCTTGCAAATCGTCATTTATCAAGCTGAAAAAGATTTCCAAGCGGCTGGCCCACGACCACAACTAAGGCAAGTGTAGCGAGGCAAGAGGGAAAAGGCAGGAGAGAGAGGGAGCGATAGCACGAGCCAATGTCGACAATGTAGGTGCTCGCTCCTCTCGATAGTCGTCTTAGAGACTTGGCGCTTGCTAAGAGCTTTCCACTGGCCAGCTAGAGGGCTAGCTGTGGAGAAGGGGCTAGTCGTGAAACAACAGGTTGGTCTGCCGGCTGAGCGGCCAGAATGCGGCAACAACGGCGGCACCAGCGGCGCGAGTCAGCAAGCGAGCCAGCGAGCCAGCTAGCGGGCAAGCGAGCAAGCAACAACTCCAACGGCTAGCGGTACACACGAACACTATTAAGTTGGCAGTGATTACGACGACAACAGCAACGATGACGGCAGGTGATTCAAGCGTTCCCGTTCTCTCTGCCTGGAATAATGAAAGGCCGAGTCGGTGGAAGTTGGAGCCATTATGTTCACTCTTCTTATGGCAAGCCCGGCGAAAAAGTGAGAGTGAAAGCCAGCCAGCCAGCCAGCCAGCCGCCAGCCAAACGAGCGGCCGGACCGCCTGCCTGCCCGCTAGCCAGGCCTTAGTTGGATAGAGCGGGGGGCTGAAGGCAGACAAGAGCAACCTTGTTTGCCCGCTCGGCCGCCCGCCAGTCTGGCCGCCGCTTGGTCCCATGGGACCGGCGGCACCGCTGCTGCTCGCCTTCCTCCTGCCCCCTCCCTCAAGCCTAAGTCTCCATTCCATTCCATTCCACTCCACTCTACTCCCCACTCCCCACTCCTCGCTCCCTCTCAGCCTTAGCCTGCCTGCTCTCCGGTTTGCGGTTGCTTTTGGGCGTCAGATGGCCGCGATCCGAATGCAAGCGCTGAATTATTGTTCCTAGTTTGCTGGGATTGCTTGAAATCGGCTGAAACCTGTTGCCATTGCTTTCCCTACTCGTGGCTGCGCCGCCAATGAGGCTCGTCGAGTGCCGTAGAAGGAGGTTGAGTTTTTCATTGCTCTTGCTGGTTTAGCGGCGGCCGCGCGGTTGAAGTTGCACACTCAGCCCACCTGATGACCCAGTTCATGCAACAGGAAGAGGAGCACACAATTGTTGGCAGCTGAACGGAGGCATCCGCTGGAAATCCATCCTAGCCGGTCCGTTAACGTTTGACACAGCTAACCGAGAGCCCATAAAGCCTCTAAGAGCGAGCGAGGCAGGCCGCCTGGCCGAGAGCTTCGCCGAGGAGTTGGCAATGGTTGGTCGGCGGCGGCGGCGGCGGCGGTGGCTTCGTTGGTGTTGTCAATTGCTGCCCATGTTGGCGGCTGCAGGTCCCACAGAGAGAATGAGTGCCTGTGAGGCTGCCAGTTAAGTAGGTCACCGGCAACCTTCAATGCCGCCCTCCTGGTCGATTGTTATACGTTCAAAGGGAGCGAAAGTGAGGGCGGAATGTAGGAGCGAAATCCGCCACTTGCGCTCCCAGCCAGCACAATGGCCAGAGCAAACCGGCATCAGGCGCCACTCTGGCTATGGAAGTGCAACTTAGGCGACAGTGGCAAGCTGCCAGCCGATTGGCACTCCGACAAAGGTTCCCAGCTCAGACGGATCCGAGCGGCGCACTTAGCGTATACACAAGTCGCCATCATTGTTGGTCCCGCCGGCTGTCGTCGCGGTTCTTCAATGCCGCTGAGTAGTCATTACTGCGCAACAATCGAGCTTGGCCGCTGTTGCGTCCGCCGCCGAGTCCAGGTAGCTTTTAGGAAAGCGTATCCGCGCTATAATGGCGCTTGCATGCCCACAATCAGCGCGCTCGGCTTGCCAGAGTTGCGGCCAGATTGAGGCGCAGGCAGGGGGCTGGTTTGGCCGAGAGCGGCTGAGGTGGTCAGACGAGGTAGTTGGCTGGCCGGACAGGCGCTCGCTGCATGCTGGCGCTAACTGGAAAGCTGCAGGAGGAAGGCAGCGGGCAACTTTTCCTCATTTCGCCTCGACGTCCCGTTTCACTCGTTGCGCATAAATTTCGCTCCCTTCCCTTCCTTCGCGGGCCAGTTTGGCCGCTCAAGCAGACGAGCGGCAAGCAGGCGAGCTTGCCACGCTCGCCGGGGGTCCGAGGGTCCGGCGAGCTCATGCTGGCCAGCTCGCACCTCCTGGCCTCTGGCTGGACCTGGGCTGCGCTCTGGCCTCGGCCAGTCCGGTCGGACGAGGCATTGTGTTGCACTGGTGGCGCGCACTCAACGTTAATGGTGGCGGCCAGCGAGATTGGCGGCCGAGGGTCGAATGAGTCATCCGGCGGCGGGGCTGAATCAAAAGGAGGAACGGCGAGCCAGCGATTTGAATGGGTCGAGAGGTTTACAGGATGGCCGGGCAACAGTGGCTAGAGGACTTAGCGGGCAGGCAGGCGAGCGAGGGAGGGAGGGAAAGTGAGCTAGTGGACCATTGTGACGCAACACAACAACAGGTTGCCGAGCGACTACCAGAGTGCAGCTGGAGTGTGTCCGACGGCATCACTGGCGGGCAAATTCAGCCATCGCCAGCGACCGGCTCTGCAAGCTCGCTGTTGGGCCAGCTACTACGCGTGAAAATTCCACCCAGCCCAACTAGCTCCATCCTCTTCCTACATTTCGCTCGCCAGCTTTCCAGTCGGCCGGCCGACTCGTTGGCTGCCATTGCCGCCGCCGCTGCCGCTGTTGCTGGCGTTGCCGCCGCCAGCAGTCTGCCTACCTGCCGTCTGCTGCCTGCTGCTCGGTGCCGGCGGCTCGCCCGCTGGCCCGCCCGCTCTCGCTGCGCCCGCTCGGCCATCCAGCGAGCGGGCGCAGTTGCCTGGACCGCTAGCTTGCCCCAACCGTCTGCGTCCCCTTCAACGATCTCGCAGCCAAACGGCGAGTTGGGCAGAGCGGGCGGGATAGGACTTTCTCCCACAGCCCAAACGCAGCAAACGAGTTAGCTGTCAGACAGGCCAGCCCGTCTGGCCGCCCGGCTGCAAGACGGCCAAACCAATTGGGTTCGCCTGTCTCCCTCGCGAGCCAGCGCCAGCAGGGCCAACGTTTGGCTGCAGGCCGAGCTGGCGCCGCAAGTGTTGCCGCCGTTGCCCCTGTTGCTGCTGCCGCTGCTGCTGCCGCCGCCGCCGCCGCCGCCACCGCCGCCACCACGCTGGCACCAGTGCCGCTGGTGTTGTTGTGGCTGTCGAACGAGTTGCGAGAGCCTTGGGTTTTGGTTAGACCAGAACTTGGTACGAGCGACGCCCTCTTTTCCAGTTTTATTATTGCGCGTCCATTCTGGCTGGCGGCTTCAGCAACTCAGTAATGCCGTAGCCATTGGTCCTGCCACTGGCACTAGCGGCGCCGTTGCTCTTGCTGTTGCGCTGAAATTCTCATCAAAAACATTGAGAGGGCAGGTCGGCTTGTGAAGGCGAGGGCGAAGGCGAGGACGAGGAGGGGAGTTAAGGACGAGAGTTGGAGCGAGAGTAGGAGCCAGTGGAGGCGCGGGCGAGGGCAAGAGGGCCAACTAGGAGGAGAGCGGCGACGAGAGAGGCTGGCGGCCGAGGGCGAAGCGGATGCGTAGTAAGGGAGGATCGATTTGTAGCAAGAACGGCTCGCCAAGACAAAGATCCTGTGGTTGCTCTTGACGTACGTGCTTGTTCGGTCTAACCTGAGAGGAGGTTTACAGTTGGACGGGCGAGCGCGCAATCAGTTGCCGTGCCAACAATCTCGTAATCTTGGCCTCAAAACTTGAGGCGAAGCAGATCGGCGCGAAGGCTAACCACATCAGATTTGGAGTACGAGAGGAAGAGAGAGAGAGAGAGAGAGAGAGAGAGAGAGCGAGAGAGTGGCCAACCTGGAGGCGCATGGGTGGATAGAGCTTAGAATTTTTAGTCTTTTAACTAGCTAAGAAACAGTAGACCTTTTATGGTTGAGAGAGAGGGAGAAGATGTGCAGAGAAATTCCCATTGGAGTTATCGGCGGAGGCAAAAGTGCATCAGAGAGGAGCGAGTCCAGCGGTAAATGTTGTTTTGTGACTTCTAGCCACAGGTGCAATCAATTCAAGAGAGCTGACCAAGGTTAACAATCTGTTCATAACTTGAGAGAGTAGTGAGCGCGGGACCGATTGGAATTGGAGGAAAGTGTTCCCTCGTTGACAGGCAGACACTCTCTTCGTCCGAGGCAACAACATGCTGTCGAAGATCAAATCAACCATTGCAGAGAGCCGCTCCTACCTGAACCACACGAGCCAGGCCAGTGATAACGAGGAAGAGGTCGACAATGACACAAACAACAATAACAACAACAACCCCGACAACAACCAACAACAGAGCAAGCAAACCCAAGACGAGCTGCTCGACATAGTGGAGGTTTCGAGACAACGGCGCCTGTCTAAGGATAGTGCGGATTCCCTCAGCAGCTTCATAAAATGGTCCTTCAGCCACATGGAGCCCACAATGCAGCGAATAGCTGGCCAGTACAAAGTAGACCGATGCGCCACAAACGAGAATAGGCCAGACAAGCAGCAATTGGATGAGGGCGAGGAGGTTCCGGATGATGCGTTGCAGATGCATAAGGAGCGAAAGCGGTTCCATCAGAACAGGCTCCAGGCTGACCAGCTTCCCCCGAGTTCGTTTGGAAGTGCTGGTGGCGGAAGTAGCGCGGCAAATCTGGCCTCGTTGAAGGGAATTGAGAAACATTCGGGCGCTGACTTGGCCCAGATTGACAATGGCAAGGGAATTAAGCGAGCCAGATTGCAAGCCTACTCGCCAACAGAATCAAAGCATTCGCAAGCAAATCAGCTGAACAACATCCATGTGCAGAGAAAGTCATCAAGCTACTTGGGCAACGTGGTCGACAGGTTACACCAACAACACCAACCCTTGCCCAATCCAGTGGCTCAACAGGAGGCCCACAGGGACGAGCTGCTGGAGATGGACACTAGCTCAACCGTTGGCCTCTCATTCCACCTGCAACAGTTTCTCCAACAACAAACCTCGCTCGAGGATCTGTGCTCGTCCGTTGGCCTAGACGACAGCAACCAGCTTGTTTTAGCCGCAGCCATACACCGGGCACTGGTTGACTCGGTCGGTCCTAGCCAGCTGCCAGCTGGGCCACTAGACAGCAAGTCCACGGGCTCCTCAACAGGTTCAAGCAGTGGCCACACAAATCCAACCAGCGATCATCTCAACTCCTCCGCTCTATCGGCCGCCGTCGGTTCTGATCTTCACCTGGTTGACTCATTGAGCAGACAGCGCCGAGTCTACAACACCCGTGCCGCCTTGCACGGCATAGCGCCGCAAAACAGGCAAACGGTGGCGCTCAATATGAGCAACCGAATGCAACAGCAGAGGCACGCACAGGCTGCGGCCGCCCTATCTGCGCTTGCCGGCGCTGGCCAGCACCCTCTGCCACTGCCACTGCCGCTCCAGCTCACTGGCCCCTCTCCAACGACGCCCATTGTGGACTTCAAATGCGACACCTGTCCCTCATCCTTCGACGACCGACACCGTCTAATGCAACACCAATCAATACACCTGGAGCTCAAGAAGGATTGGTTCACTGAGACGCCCGTGGATGAGGTGATGAAAATTTTCAATCGCCGGCGCGGCGAGTTTCTATGTAACATATGTAATTTGCGCTTTGAAGCAACCCTTGACTATGACCAGCACAACCATTCAGTGCACGGGCCTCGACCTTACTGTTGCCAATTTTGTGGAAACGGAACACGAACCTTCAAATGCTGGCGCCAATACCTCAACCATCTTTACGATCATCGTTATGTGTTCAGTTGTACGATTGATGATTGCGATTTCACAGTCAATAGGCGAGACTCTCTAAGATTTCACATATTCAGGTTTCATCTTAACTGCCAGCTCCCGCAAGGTCAGCACCAGCAGCATCAGCTCAGGAGTGGACACGATCCAATGTTGGCCGCCAACAACATTAATGGCGATTCGAAGTGGCCCGCGATCGAGCACGAAGACGAAGACGACGAGGACACGGAAAACGAGATGAATGTTGCGGATTGATCCTATCATATGGAAGCATTCTAGCTCTTAGCCGGTGGTGCATTTTTTAAGCTGACCATAACTAATTTATTACCCACAATATGTCAGCTTGAAACAGTTATCTAGCTATTGGTTGTTATTATCGTTATTATTGTTGTTATTATTTTGCGCGCACACAAAGCGGATGTTCTCACCACCAACGACCAGCATTAGCTAACCAAGTGGCCAAAGTACAGGTGAAGGAACACCATTCCTCTTACCGAATTGACGACCTCTCATGGATCATCCAGAACAGAATGGAATGAGCCTATGGAATTAGATGTGGAAATTTTGTCTGCTTATATTGATTTGTTGATATGATATTTAAGGAAAAATCGCCTGTATAGCTATCAATTCGTTTGCTTCCGGAAGCAGTTGATTAAACTTATTTGCTCGTTTACTTTAATAACAATGGAAGAGGCATGCGACGAAGGGTAGCGAATAGCATGTGTAGATGAGATAAAAGCACCTAACGTGCCGCTCTACTAACTAACAAATCGGCGAAAACCAGACAGAATGGAGCTTGCTCTTTCAATACAGGTACAAGGTCGAGTCTTTTCCAACAATAATTTCAGTTCAGAGGCGGGCAATTTTCACGTACAGTGAGTCCTGAAGCCTTCTAGATTTACTCACAACTCACTTTACCTCCGGCTGTTGACGAACATACGCTCAGATTGATTGGTCAACGATCAGAACCAGCAGCCAGGCTTTTCGTTGAGCTGGATGGCTGGGATCTTTGGAGAGATAGGGCGAGATTTATGGTTCACGAGCTGGAATAATTCCAGTCGAAGGCTGAGCAGCACAACTATTCAAACTAGCCGAGCTTGTAACGAACGGTCAATATCATGGAGAATTTCCGTCCCATTTGTCATACATCGAAACATGCACAAGGGAAACTTATCGCTTCCTCCGTCCATGTCTGTCCACCTGTTGGTCAGTGATCACAATGTACCTCACTCGGTGTCGAATGGAGCTGCCGGTTGCTAGTAGTTTCCGTCCACGGCTAGGTGAGTGAGCCAACTCTTTGTTGGGGTTAAGCGTCCTATTCAAGAAGCTCAATCTACGCTGAGCACCCAAGACCGAAGGTCTAACTGGCAGCGAGAGCGGCCTGGTATCAACCGCATGACCAGGTGGGTGAAGCCAATTGAATCCCAGCAAACTCGAATCGAGTCAATTTCCTTTTCTTAATCGTATCTGTTCGACATCGCAGTTTTTTGTGCTTGTAAATTTTATCTTTCCAGATAAAGCGATTCTAAGGACTTCATTTTGAACTGAGGTTACGGTATCTAGTAATCTTTACCACGTCGTTCGCAGGAGAGCTTGAATCTCGTCACAATCAACTTGAAAACACCTTTTTGGATTGATTGATCGACTAGCTCAACAAATGGACTCATAATGAGAAGTGTATCGAGCAGAATCTCGAGATGGAGGATAAAGAGTTGGCTTGGCTCTCGAGCTCGTGCAACCAATCTACAGGGGACGATGTCACAATGATGACCTCGTTTAATGTGGGTGTTGAGGAAGCTCATAATTAAGTTCAGTCGCGATGATGATCTTGATGCAGGGAAACAACTAACTGGCCGTTTCGAGGACCCGAAACGAAAACTAGTGACCCGTGGTGCAGGAAGACGAAACCAGTCCTCCCATGAAGATCTTACACAACTTGCCATTTACATTTCTTTGGGTGCCCACATTACAGCTGATTCGTTTGCGTCACCAATATCGGCTGTGAATGACTATCACACTGGAGAGACATAGACAATATTCACAGAATGTTAATAACATGAGCAGCTTATGGTAAAAAATCTTGAAGTAAGGTTGCAAATTTATTCAATCCTTATCATCGTCGGGTTCCTCGTCGGCGGGATCAACTGGAATAGATTTTTCAGCCTCAGTTTTAACTAGTTTGCCGACATAATCGTATTTCTCTCTCATTTGCTCTAACCATTCATTTACATTTGCCATCTGAGAAACACTAAGATCTGAATAATCATCCCATTCCTCTTTGACATCATCCACTGAAAATAGAGCCAAGGCTCTGGTTGCATCATGTCCAGCTAACGGTGCATAGGGACCTTCAGGCCCATAGAATCTCCAACCTCTTGTTACATCATAAATTTCCCTATTAACAGCGAACAAAACCCTACCATCCTTCCCTTTTCCATCATACTGTTTTAGTTCATCTAAAGTCAAATCGCCCTTTGGGAATGGTTTCAAAGCTTGTCTCGCTTCACTCTTGGTGTCTGTTTTATCATGCGCGGTCGTTTTGTAGATTAAATACACTAAGCCGATGCAAATTGCGGTGAGGAATATATTGAATGGCGATCCTGTTACACTGTGCACGATTCCGGATATAAAACTTGGTGTGTCAACGCTTGGTGCCATGCTATAATTGAGTGTCGGCAAAACAGTGAGCAAAACAGTCTATTCAAATTGATGATGGTTCTTTTGTTATTATAATACCTGGAGAGGGATATGATTGCCTATACACAGGGGAGGGAGAGCGCTTGCAATAAATTAGGAAATCTGAAAGTTTTTCAGCTGCTCGATGTGCGTCTGTGCACACTCGGCCAAATTTGCCTGTGCAAGTTCCAAAGACTGCAAATCAGCGACACAAAATAAACCTCAAGAAAGTTTTTGCGGGATGAATGCCAGAACGGGCTGCGGGATTTTGCTGCATGGGTTGGGTGTCATGGGATGAAACTGGCTGGCGAAATGCATTTTCTCACTTACAAGTAGTCACTCGTCGCTCAAATTCCATAGATTGCAGCAATCCTGTTGCATTTGCAAGCATACCGAGGTCTTGAGTTAAGCAGGATTCAGCTTAACTCAAGACCAGCCATGAAGACAACCAGTGGCGACCGGCTAGGCTAAACAACTCATGCTAGAATATTTCGCACAAGGGGCTTTCGTATTGTTTTCGACAAGAAGGTTTATCAGAGACTGTTAGGCAACAAATCACTCTTGCAATGTAGCTCAATCATGAACAAAAAGAAGATAAGGATACTGAAGAGGATGTGATTCCAACATTGAATCATCATGCGATTCAAAAGGAAGGTTTCCCCAAATACTGAAACTTTGTTTTCCAGAAACATATCACTGTTCTTGTTTTACTTCATATCTATGTCTCTCTTTTATAACGTCATGGGCGCTGCAAGGTGTCCCAAAATAAAGAAACACGCTGGAATCAAGCTGAGGCCAACAAACAAGTCCAAAGAACCTTATAATCCTGGAGAAGTGCTCATATACTCGTGCGAGTCCACTGAATTCACTCAGTCTATCAAGTGCCTAGATGATGGCAGATGGAGCGAACTCCCCCACTGTCCCGACCCAACAAATTCCACTTGCCCAGAACTTGGGCCTATCCAACATGGATCCCACAACGCAAGCGGCCAGTTGAAGGTGGGAACCATTGTTGCCTTCAAATGCGATGAAGAGTTTCTGAATTTAACTGGTCATAGATTAACTAAATGCTTGCCCTCCTCAAAGTGGAGCCACCCCATTCCAAGTTGTTTGGCTGAGCAAAAATCAAATCTCAGCCTTATACTGACCTCAACAATTTTGATACTGATACCAATACTCATTCTCGTCACCATCATTCAACTATTCACAAGATGGCGGAGAAAGCAACAGCAGAGAGAAAGATGGAAGCAATATTTTACTGACTACAAATACAGGCACTCTAAAACAAGTATAACATTCGGTGCCAGACCTCAAACTACAACCACTTCGACAATCCCAATTACTGACTTGTAATGTGCATCTCATAGACCGAAGTAAAATGTTGTCTGAACACATTTGGTGCAAGCTGGCCACTAAGTGGCTACAAAAATTGCAACTCGGCTAGAGCCAAGTTGACCTGTCTGTCAGGTTGAATGGGTTTTCTCAGCCTCGCAACACTCACTGGCAATGATCATTGTGAAGCTTCGGAATTCCCCTCGACAAGAATAGATCTTATGTAAGGCCCTTTGTTATCCTACGTTTGAGAAGTTGAATTGAGAAACTGTTTGCTGAATATAGAGTTATGGTAACAGATCCATTGCGGTGCGATTGATTTCCATGCTTCTTTCTCTCTTCGGAACTTCTACGTTTTGTTGTGTCAGATTTTTCATCAGTTCGGCTCGCTGAAGCTTTCGATTTCGAGTTTTGAGCTATTTAGATATGGTTCATACTCTCAAGGATGAAATAGACCGCTCCATCAGAGCCAGGACTGAACCCGATTCGAATCGTGGCGAGATCCCTGTTTAATCCACCAGTTTGCCCGATGAATCAAAACCTTGGTGACAATGAATATTGGAATCCGCCAATTCTGGAGTATTGAATACACAGATGGTCAGCTACTGGAGAAAAGGGACATTACACGACCAGCTGAGTGCGCGTCTGAGTCAGTGCACGAGGAATATAGGGTGGGAATGGTGTTGTTTCTAACCTGACGTTTTACACTCCCCTTGCGGGCCTTCATGAGACCCACTTTCGTTGTTCCTTTGAACCAAGGCGCGGAAGTGGCCGCCCTCGGTGGCCAGCA